>Ga0325410_1009638_pt1 | contig 10280 bp, 3 predicted proteins | sample PopdelMetagenome_16_FD_206182 | JGI IMG/M metagenome (GOLD analysis project Ga0325410, IMG submission 206182) | Populus deltoides microbial communities from Bellville, Georgia, United States - Xylem-PdIQD-R3 | ecosystem: Host-associated > Plants > Phyllosphere > Stem > Wood/Secondary xylem...
TCCAACACTACGGCTGACAACTTGCGTTCGACTCGTAGTGTCTCAACTGTTGGAAGCTCTCCATCAGTATCGAACACCCAGTCTGAGGAGTTCATTGCGTTGAAACAACAATATCAACAACTCTCGACGAATTATGATGAGCTCCGTCAAATAGTCATGGAGATGAGATCAAAGATGGGTGACGATACTTGTGCAGCTTCTTTTTGGCCGTATGGTCCCGGGAACAACCAGCCTCCTCCTCCTCCTCCGCCTCCTCCTCCAGCTCCGCCGCTATTCTAGTTTAATTTTGTTTTTTAAACACATTAAATTTGTAATGAATATTATTACTTTTACATTTTTAATGTTTAATGCATTTTTATTTGTTTATCAAGGTTTTTTTACAATTAATAAATTATTATTTTTTAAATATTTTAAATAAGTACCGACGGATAATATCCGTCGGCATTTAACAGAGAGTTGCAAAAAAATTACGTGATTTTGCCACATTCACCGACGGATTGCCAACGGATATTATCCGTCGGTGATTTTATACCGACGGATAATATCCGTCGGTATTACACAGAGAGTTGCAACAAAAATTACAAGCCATGCCATCCTTACCAACGGGTTGTCCGTCGGTAATTACCCTTGAAATTACCGACGGAGTTATTCCATCGGTAATGTTCCCGCGGGAAACTTTTTTTTGGCGCGCACGTATTCGTCTGTATTTCCGTCGGTGCGTGGTTTTTTTTATTTGCGACAGAATTAGCGATGGAAATGGAATTTACCGACGACTGTTATACCGACGGACGTGATCTGTCGGTGACTCCGTCGGTATTATTTTTACCAACGGATATCATTACTGTCACCGACGGAATTAGTCCGTCGGTAAAACTGGATAATGTTGTAGTGGTATATCACAAAAACTAATGTATAATGCAAACACATGATATGAAATATTTTCTACTAACTTAGCAACAAACAACAGTAATAAAAAATAATTAAGGGTAAAATAATATAATAATATGATAGAAAAAGAGTTTAGAAAAGCCTTATAAATGGTAGAACTAGAGAGATATTGCTTAAACAATTGTACAAGTAGCCCGCTCTTTCTACACCAAAATGCAGCAAATAGATCATCAAACCAAATAGTCAACCGATTGCTCGATCAATAAGAATTAATGTAATATATAGATATTTGATGAGGTTGTATTGGGTAGAAGATGAGATGGAAGAACTTTATTATTTAGATAATAAAGCTAAATCTTTTATACGTGTATTTAAAAAACTACAAAGAAGAATAAGGAAGTGTTGTTTTTCCCTAAAAAATTACCTCATGTTCTAATAATATGCATTAGCTAGCCAAGAAGACATGCAGTATTGATCATATACTAAAAGAATTGGTAATTAATTAATTGTATTCTGCTTGCTCTAGCCATTTTCTTTTTGGCTACTGCTCCTTCTTTAATATATTGGCTTTCATTAAAAAAAATAAATAAAATCAATATTTGATATATATATTTCTAACAAAAAGAAGGGAATCATCTCCTTTTCCTTTTCTATACCTTTATTGTCAGGTCATAAAGCCGAATGCATTGTGGGAATTGGTCCGTTAGACTTCCTCAATACCGCGTTGCCATTTGAACCTGGTCCCATGAAATGTATATATATTCACATATATATTCAATCAAGATCGACAGCGAGCTGGTCGGAGGAGTCAATAGTAGAATGAAAGGTAAAGGAGGTATGGGCCAATACCCTTTAAAATATTACAGGCAACTGAAAGCACACGTAAAGACGAAAATGGATAATTTAAAGAGAAAGGGAGTGACAATATAAACGGGATGGTTATATTAACGTGGAGCTAGCTAGGAGGCAAGTCTCATCAAAAGATTAAGATGGGAACCCTAAAAAGAAGTTCCCATTATAATATTTTCCCCTTCTCGTGGGCCAAAGGAGGCCCTCCTTCACGTTATGAGACCACCACCAAAGAGTGTTTCTGGTCACTTACAGAGAGAGTTGGTGGTGGGGGCATGTATTTGCTAAAGCCCTGTGAAAGATGATGCTAGGCCAAAGAAACTAAGACGATGCATATGTTGGCCACTACACCCCTTTCATGCCACTAATGACTAAACAACTTTTTATGAGATTCCCAAACATAGCCCAGCCCCGTTGCCGTCCTCAGATTCTAAGGACCCTAATTTGATAACGACCTTTCTATAGTTTAAGCCGTGCATGCTTGCTTGATATTTAATTTAAAACCCTTAATCTGAGCAGATATCACTTTATACATTACACCACATACCAAACCCATTTCAATTTTGGACTTATAAATAAAAATTCATCGAGAAAAATAAAAAGTGTATATATATATATATATATATATATATATATATATATTAGGGCAAGCCAACCATCTAAATTAAGCATATACCAATGGTGGTTACGAGTACCTGCCTTTTGTCTTAATTGCACACTAAAGTTGGAGACTATGCAAAGTTGGACCCTGCCCACCTCTCCCTTTGGGAAAAAAAAATTCTTAATTAAAAAGAGTTATTCTCAGAATTGTACTCTCCTCTCACATTATAGTAGAATCTATCTCATAATTACAAGTTTCAGATTCCTGTGGGAGGAATTCAGTCTTAATTTGTAAATGTAATGTTTTATTTGAAAAATATAAATTTAATATTTTTTAATAATTTTAATATACTAGTAATAAAAAAAATTAAAAAAATATTCTAATATATTTTTAAGTTAAAAACACATCAGAATATCATAATAACAAGAAATATAATTATTGAATAACTTCCCTAAATTAAATCATTTATTTACTCCAAAGATAAATCATGCTCAACTAATTTGTACTTACATCATTGAATTAAAAACGTTTCTATGATATGATGATTAAGAAAGCTATTTTTCATAAAAATAAGAAATAACCGCAAATGATAATTAAACAAAGATCAATGAAAATTGATTAACTTCATTTACTATTCCAATCCTTAATCCATGCACGTGCCCAAATAAACACATCAAACGTGCCAATCACTCAAACTAACTTTAAAAAAAAAAAATACAAGGAGAAAAGCAAAAACAAAAGAAAAAAGAAAGAAAAGAAAAGTGAAAGTGAAAACCATCACCAATCAATCAGGGCCTCCATGCACTAGCCCACACCACCGGCTGTTCCTTCCAGCACAAGAATATTCCGGCATCCCCGCACTGTGTCATTGACCAACCCTCCTTATACCTCCTCAATAAGGCGCGTACATCATCACAAACCTCATCACTGAAAATTATCGGGCTAAAACCACATGAATGGAGGCGTCCAGACCAGCGCGTGGCTGTTTCCCGCCTTTCGATCGAATCAGATGGAGGACATGCCACTAAGTCAACGATAGCGCGGCCTGCTGCTCTTTCAAGCATCAACTGTTCGTTACTGGTTCTTGGAAAGCTCTCATCCAATGATTCAAAGTAAACCCTAAACCATCTTAAACATTCTTGAAAACCCTTGACAAAATCCAGACCATCAAGATCAGCTTCTTCTTCAACAACAGTAATGATTCTTGGTTGCAATGTTCTAAAACTAGATATAACATAATCTCGGCAACGAGAAGCTGGAGTGATTGAGTGTAAAGCACCAACACAGTTGATAGCAAGAGCCTCATCATCTTTAACATCCAATTCAGCTAAGTTTAGGTCACATAAATCACCAGCATGGTGGATAACATTAAACTTAAATGGGACTCCCATAAGCCTGGCAAATTTTTCCATTCTGTTGCCAATTTCTTTCATTACCTTATGAACTGAAGCTAAACCTCCTGTACTAGTTAAACCAATATTATTACCACTACTTTTGCTAGCCACTACCGTGGTTAACTTCAAGTGTGGTGTCTCATCAGTGCGAGTTGCTAGGGCTTCGAGCAAAGTAGGCCATTGGGTACAATATGTGTTACTAATATCAATAATATGCAATTTGCTTTCACCTTCAAATGCTTCCATAATTGCGCCATTACAAGATACGTGACCAAAAGTAGTCCAAGGACTCACCTCTTGAAACTTTAATACCATTTTCCTTGTGGACTCAAAAGAGCAAGTTTTCTCTGATGCTGAAGCTAAAGTACGGTAGCATCTCTCGCCGGAGTCGTTCATGCGGCTAAACAAAGCTTGGAGAAAATAAGAAGCAAGTTTTTGCTCTGTGTCACCATAAGGTGAACCGAGCTCATTAAGCATCCACATCAATTGCTGGAGACGAGCGCTGTTTTTATCCGCGATGGCATGTGCAGATTCAAGGAGGATATCTGTGACCCACTTGCCGGAAAATTCAAAGTTTAGGTCATGAGAAGGGGAGAAAGAGAAGTCAGCGGAATCAAGGACATGGTGAGTAGAAGGGGTGCTAGTGTTGGTGGTAGTAGTGGTAGGAGTGGTGGTGGTGGTTTGGTGTTGATGTTGTTGTTGTTGTTGGTGGTGGTGATAAGGAGGATAGTAGTGCTTAGAAGAAGATGAAGAGAAGTCTTCCTCATCCATGAAAAAGTTGAAGCATTCTTCGTCTTCTTGTTGATAGTGATGATGGTGGTGGTTGTTGTTTTGTCTTGATGATCTAGAGCTACTAGAGGTTCTGCTAGTAGAGTTGAAAGATTGTTCAGATTGTTGTTGGAGACTAACTAGCCTAAACAAGGTATCCATTTAACCAAAATCCAGAGACCCACATCAATAGAACTCGGATGGAGTTTGTTGGGGATGGCTTGGAGTGAAGGTAAGGGGATGGGTGTTTGTGTTTTTAACTGTGGGAATATTGGGGTAGAGAATGATAAAAGAGAGGATCTTGAAGTTGGATATTTATATATATACATATATATATACATACATGTTTAAATGTGCTTTTCTTTTTATGTAGTCGATGTGAATCAAATTGGGTGGGGTTAATTTGGGATATTCTTTTATCTAGCTAGCCAGCCCAGTCTTCTTCCTTTTTTCTTTCTTTTTTAATCAACTCATGAGAGATATGACTAATATACGTTTTCCCTGTAAGAACTTGGGAAGTTGGCATGAAAGAGCTACTGGTGTTGAGAAATAGAAATGTTATCTGACAAAAAGATTAAAAAAGAGAAAGATAACAAGGTCTAGCTAGATCACCATACGGGTTAGTGGATTAGCTTTTCATTGTCTATTGTCTATGAGAAAGATTGAAAGAGAGAAGAGAATATTGTTATAGGTTTTAGTGGGGGCAGGCGTGCCAATTGGATTTGGGGAAGATAAATGAGTAAAGCTGCCGGCGTGCATCATCATTATCAAACCCACTATCATCCCTCCAGCCCATCCTATTCACATTCCTTGCCTCCTAATCCCTCTTCAATCTCTGCCAAAATTCCACCCCGCTTTTGCCTTTTCTACACTGTGAAACATAAATCAACTTCCATTTAATTATAACTAATGCTCTTTTGTAATATAAAAATCTAGGGCGTGCTCTTTCACTTTTTTCCCCACTTCCACATGATAGTTTAGTTTATATATATATATATATATATATATATATGCGCACCAAACTAGCTAGGCCATTTCTCAAGATGGCCCAACCATATATAGCTAGGCTCTCCTTCCATGTCACAACCTCAAATCTTACTCCCGCTTGTGACTTGCTCTTTTTTAGTCAAAATTCATAGCCAGGCCGGTTCATTATGATTACACCACAACCACGTACTACCTCGCCTTTTATTGTCTTAACCTTGTTGTCCTCAAGCTGAACCTTAATTCTCTCTAGAAACTATATCTATTTTTGGTTGGCCTACATATAGCTAGGCACAAACATTTATTTCTTTCTGTGTCAGCTTGCTAAACCTCAACGCAGATCAAATATTTGGATTTTAATGTATGTCACGGTTGGTCTACTCTTTGCTTTGCTTTTATAGTCAGCAACATTATGCTCTATTGCTATTCTACATTTTCATACGCAAGAGGTGAGAGTGTGTGTCTATATATATATATATATATATATATATATAAGTTTCTTTTGTCTGTTGAAATTTTCCTTGTTCCTAATCACTGCTCGTCCTTGGTTTTCTCCATCAATCATTAGGAAAACTATCACGTCTGGATTCTGTCTCGTGTAGATCATTCGGTTTAAATAAAATTGGAAATCATTATTGTTGACTGCAAGCGCATATTGTTAATTGAATAAAGGTGATCTCACTAATTTTGTTTCAAATTTATTGCCGCTTACTTAGTGCTCACATAAGTACATCTATTAAAAACATAGAACAAGCATAAATCTATTTCAAAAAAACTATTTTAATTTTTTTTTTGTGAGTAGAAGAAAAAAAGGTAGGTAATTTTTTTTTATATTTGTTCTATAATAGCATGACACCTATATCATATATATTTTTTTAATTATTATAACATTCATAATTGAAATAAAAACTTATAATATTTTTAAAGGTAGAAAATACTAACTTTTTTCACAGAATTGAGACAAAGGACCCTTTGAATAAAAAATAAATCGAAAGCCATGTTCACTATAATAGTGTAATTATTTTTTCCCCTTCAAATCAAAAATCAATTAACTTGCTATTGGAAGTAAAATGTTTTTTTTTAATGGAATAATTTGATCTTTTAACCTTTTAAATGCATATTTTAAAAACTTTATTACCCTTAAAAAACAAATTTTCTAAAAATATTGATCAAGGGTAATTTGATCTTTTTACATTTCAAAAGCATAATATAAAAACTAAATTACCTTTAAAAGTAAAAATTTTCAAACTATCATTCAAATGTTTTTTGGTCATTTCATAATGGTTTTTATAGTAATTATCAAGTTGATTTAGAAGCGATTTGGTATTTTGATAAATTTAAAAATTAGTTAAAAATAAAAAGTTGTTGGTGTGGGCGTTGGACGATACCCCTGCCCTTTAGGCAATGTTTAAGGCGTTATCTACCCTTCAAACACTGGTTTTCATGGCAAAGATGGAAGCGTCCCGTCATCCTCTATTCAATAGTCTAACACGTGTATATGACAGACAATTGTTTGCTTTGATATATTATTTCTTCTCCTCCATTTTTTTCTCCACTTCTCCTTGCCAAAATATAAAAGTTTCATTTTATTTGTTTTTTTATATCCAATTTGGTCATTCTTTTGATTGCTATTTATTTTGTAATTTTATATTGAATTTAATCCTTATTCTTTTGACTATTATTTATTTGTTTTTATCATTTTTCTTATTGATTTCTTTTCTTCAATTTTTCTTCATCAATTGGTTTTATTTAATTTTATATCGAATTTGGTCCTTATTCTTTTGACTATTATTTATTTGTTTTTATCATTTTTTTTTATTGAATTTTGTTTTCATTTTCATCCCTCAACATTTAATTTCAAATTATTCTTATATCAAATTTAATTCTCATTCTTTTAATTTTTTTTTTGTTTTGGATCCTTTTTTTATTGCTTTTTTTTCTAATTTTATTCCTTAACATTTTGTTAATTTATAATTTTACTTCATTATTTTTAAGGTTTGCCTTTTATGGAGTTAGTCATAAGCTCGTGACCAGTGTTACAGGCTTTGAAGGTTAACATGGGTTAAAAATTTTTTTAAGTTATTTTTTTCAATTTTATTCTTCAATGATTAATTTATTGAGTCTTTGTGCTTTTTTTTTCAATTTCTTTATGCTCATGGTCGTAAAGTTAAAGGATTAACTTGAATTGATTTAATTTTTTATTTATTTTTTTATAAAATTTATAAAATTTTATTTTTTAATATTAAATTATTTAATAATTTAACTTTATAGTTTGAAAATAATTTATTACTGTCTAGTTATTTGCAGTCCTAGCGCTTACTTGTCTAGTTATTTGCTAATTGCGAGTTAATCAAATATTCACATAAGATGGGTCCTGTAATGCCGGGGACATTGACAGAAAAAAATTCAGTAGACCTAGTCCACGCGTCTCGGTGATGACTTTTAGCCTGATGTGACATGACGCCATTGCCAATTAGGTCACTAGTCACAAAACTATATCAGATCAATTCTATCATTTCACATACCTTTCTTAGCAACGACCACTGCTAACTAATAACAGCGTGCTTGTGCACAGTTTATTTAATTTTTAATGTGATTTTTTTTTATGATATTGTTAAACGTTAAAATTAAAGACACTACATCATTAAACAGTTTTATTGACAGACTAACTCTGTTGGTGACAGGAATACACTCCGTCGGTAAAATAATTACCACCAGTTTCACCGACAGAACACGTCCGTCGGTATAATAGTCGTTGGTAACTCCCCTTTCCATCGCTAATTCTGTCGCAAATAAAAAAACACCTACCGACGGAACACCAACGGTCTTATAGATGGATACATGCGCATCAAAAAAAAAGTTTCCCGTGGGAATATTACTAACGGAATAAATCCATCTGCAATTTCAACGGTAATTACCGACGACCTATCCATCGGTAATTATGGCATCAATAGTAATTGTTTTCCAACCCTCTGTGAAATACCGACAGATATTATCCGTCAGTAAATCTGACTGTATGTAATCACCAACGGAATATATCCGTCGGTAATTATGGCATGGCTGGTAATTGTTTGGCAACTCTCTCTGAAATACCGAAGGATAATATCCGTCGGTATGTGTTTAAAATATATATAAAAAATAATTTATTAATAGTAAAAAACCTTAATAAACAAATAAAATTGGATTAAACATTAAAAATATAAAAGTAATGTTAAATAATATTCATTACAAATTTAATGTGTTTAAAAAACAAAATTAAACTAGAATAGTGGCGGAGCTGGAGGAGAAGGATGAGGAGGAGGAGGCTGGTTGTTCCCGGGACCATACGGCCAAAAAGGAGCTGCACAAGTATCGTCACCCATCTTTGATCTCATCTCCATGACTATTTGACAGAGCTCATCATAATTCGTCGAGAGTTGTTGATATTATTGTTTCAACGCAATGAACTCCTTAGACTGGGTGTTCGATACTGATAGAGAGCTTCCAACGGTTGAGACACTACGAGTCGAACACAAGTTTTTAGCCGTAGTGTTGGAGAGCCCGTAGATCCGATTTTTATCGGGTCCACCAAACGATCCCACCTCCATCCACAAATCTGGATCGAAATCTAGATGGGTCGACGGATTGTCCCCATATCTCTCCCTCAACCGGCTATTATAGGTCTCCTGAAAATTCCATCGGTAAAAAAATCATCAAATGCAATTCAAGATGCAATTCAAGAAAATAATAACTTACAAAATAAAATGAATGAACGAACATACCACGAAGTGCTAAGCACAGTTGTCCACGAACTGCTGCACCCTCTTTTGGCGGTCTTGACTTCGCACATGTGTCTCTACAAATAGCTCTATTAGACTCGGCTCACGTCCAAGAGATGCAGCCTGTAAGGAAAAAATAGGTTGAAAGTTAAATATATTATAAGGAACGACAAATTAATTAACGATATATTTCATTAAAATTAATCTTACCATTCGCTTTGCATGTGCACTGAATGGGACGGATCCGCCAGTGTGCGTGGTCACCAAACCATGAATTTGTCGATTCTGGTTGTCGGCACCGGACTGTAAGCGCCGTGAGAACCACTATGAGGTCACGTGCTCAATATATGCCGTCCATATTTCCCCCGAGATGAATGGCAGTTTGAATTCCTGCCAAACTGCCACCTCATTCCATCATTCAAGACCGTTATCCATCGCATGTCTTTTTGATTTTTTTTTTGTGTCATACCAAAAATCATGTAACCTACTTCCATAGTAACAAATTAGAATTTAAAACATAAAATTATAAAACAAAAATAAATATTATTTTTGATGTTACTTAATTGTCGTGTGATTCTCCCATACCCTCCTCACAACATTGTTGTCCGCCCTATCCCACTCAAATTTATTCTGTGTATATAAATAATTCATATAAAATAAAAATAGTACAAGATATAAAATTATAAAAATAATTTATTAAAAATAAGCTGGAAATTAAAAATTAACACCGACCTGAAATTGTTTAAACCATGCATCGATATTAGGTTTCCACTCAGGATGTCTGGAAACTTGGCTCCATTAAAACAATGGAATCTCCATTGACGATTTAAATGCCAATGTTATAGTCCTTGCAACCTCAATGTTTGTGAACCTGAAATTAAATAAAAGTAATAATATTAATTAGTTGTTCATAAATTATGCTATAAGTATATATATAAAAAAACTAAAACCTAAACAAACTTACATTGAGAGGTCATCCTTTCATTGTGCCTGATACTTGCGGGTGAATTGACCCCGCTGTGAAGGCACGCCGCTTCT
>Ga0325410_1009639_pt1 | contig 10280 bp, 4 predicted proteins | sample PopdelMetagenome_16_FD_206182 | JGI IMG/M metagenome (GOLD analysis project Ga0325410, IMG submission 206182) | Populus deltoides microbial communities from Bellville, Georgia, United States - Xylem-PdIQD-R3 | ecosystem: Host-associated > Plants > Phyllosphere > Stem > Wood/Secondary xylem...
AAGGGGGCAATTGCCCCCTTTTGATACCATGTGGCTCCGCCACTGGTAAGGAGGTCTGTTTCTTAATTTTGTGGTGGTAAAGCTTCAAGCATCTCAGCAAGCATGCTGCCTCTTGTAAACACGTATATTGATTTATCCTTGTTTTGAAAAGCTTTGTTGTCTTTCTTTGTTTCACTTCTCTCTGATCATCTTCGACGAATCATCTCCTATGCTCAAGTTATAAATTGATGCTACGTTAATGTCAAGGTGTTGGTTGGTACTTCAAATGAGTTTCAGAAGGGTACAGGGTCAGCATGTTCATGCACCTTGTACCACTATAACTGTACTTGACATGAATCTGATCTTCCACCGTTCCTCTTCTTTCCCGTTGAGTCTCCGTAAACACACGACAGTTTTCTCAAGGGAAGGGAAAATTGAAGCAGTTTAGTGGCCGAGAGAGGTGGCGGTGGATCCAGATCCCAGCTAAGGCAATAAGGAAAGCTCGTGTTCACAGAGAGATGAATATCTGGTGCATGTCGGATTCTTTTCCAGTAGTTCTTTGCTTGCATGTTTTGAATAGTCAGGTTGGAAAAATGGTATTTGTGAATTTGTAAATTTGTAAATGTTGACTGAATTCTGTTGATTTGATCTCTTATTGCTTTTCATCAATAAATAAATAATAACGTACAGAAGGAAGAAGACATTGCCATCTGTGAGTGCAAGTTTGGTGGCATTGATCTTGGCAGTGCATTTTGATGTGGGGAACGGTACTGCTTGAATGCTTTAACGAGCACACCTGGTTATATATTTTGCTCCTATGGCTTCTACTGCAAGATTCAGGTTACAGCAGTTTTTCATATCTGCATCCTTTCCAAAAACTTGCAGCATTACTGTATTCAAGTGCTTTTTGGGTGTACAGAACACGCATGCTTCTGAGGTTGTTTCTTCATTTGTGAATGGAGTGCAGAACAAGGAAACAATTTCTCATCAAGTTTAAATCCAAACACGTATAATCTTGATTCGAATATCAGAACAAACAACAAGTCACTTAATTTCTAGCTAGAAAATAAGGATCTCTAGCTACTTCCAAAATGTGTGGAATGAAAAAGAGAGATTTCTCTTTTAAAACGAGTAGCTCATGTCATCAAGTTCTTCCATCTTCGTAGCTCTGTTCAGGGCTGCAAACGTAGCGGCTAAGCTTTGCTCGCCTAAAAAGCTCGGATCGAACTCATTTGTTAAAATATAAAGAGGTTTTGTGAGCCTGTTTTAAAGCTTGTTGTATAAACGAGTTGAGTTTGAGCTTTGCTAAGCTTTAACTCATCAGGGTCCATCAGATGATCAACTAAGCTTGTGAATTAGTGCAAGCTTAGTTAAAAAGCTGTACATAAGACTCATTGAAAAAGATAAACAAATCATATTAGATTTCATATAAATTAAAATATAAATACCAGAGTGTTTATATATATAGATATATATACTTTTTAAATAAAATACATTTTAAAAAATAATCACTATATATATATATATATATATATCGTAATGTATTTTAGCCTTCCAATCACATTTATGCATCTAAATCCATCATATAAAAAAATAAAAATAAAAAACTATAAAAGACCTCTAGGCCCAGATGAATATGGGCCCCAGATGAATATGGGTTAAAAAAAGATATGGGAATTTGGGCCTGCTTCTGGACCAGATTAAGTGATACCTCTCTAGGAAATTTAATGGTGTTCAAACTGTAATTATTAGATAATTATAATATAAAATAGAGATAAACACAGTAACCAATCAAGATTAGAGTAGTCTCTTTTTCTCCAACACTCAAATCTTCATTAAAATTTAAACAAAGAAACGAAGCGCACCGTTCCTTTTCAATTTCAATTTTCAAAAAAATGACGACAACCAAAAACACAGAGAAACCCTCCAGTTTCCCCGCCACCATGGCCACAACCACTCCTAACTCAACCGCCGCCGCCACAACCCGTCCCTTCACCCCCACCACAACAACCCCACCGAGGCCCCAATCTCCATTCCAAATCCACCACCAACACATCTACCCAGTAATCAGACCTCAAACCCAAACCCCAAATCCAATAATACCTCCCAGTCATCAAGGTGTTCTCTACCCAGTTGCCTCCTCCGGTCGTGGTTTCATTCCCAGACCTGTTCGCCCCCAACAAGATCAGACCCCTGCAAACCAAGGCGCGTACCATCCACGCGGAGCTGGGGTTGCTTACAGGCCCCATACTCCTGCTACAGTCGTTGGGTCCCCGAGTTCACGGTCTCATCCAAATCCTCAACAATTGGGGGATCTTCATCATCTTCATAATGTGCAGCAGCAGCATTTGATGATGAGCAGGCAGCACCCTACTCACTTGCAGCATCACAATTATGTTGGTTTTGGTCTCGGTGTCGGTTCTGTTGCTGCTCCTATTAAGGGAATTCCGGTCACCGGCCAACTCAAGGTTTATCTTTATATGTTTTTGTTTGGTAAAAAACGATGTGGGTTTTCTCTTATTTGGATTTTTATGCTCACCGTTTGCAGAATTATTAAAGATTTAAGTCTAATCTGGGTCTCGAATTCGAATTGTTTGCACTAATGTGAACATGTAGGATTATTATTGTTGATATAGAACGTGGGATTTCAATAATTTGTTAATTTTGAATGGAAGGATTTTACCTTGTAAGCGTCGAGTCGAGATTTTGATGCAATTGAATGACTGGTATCTTTTTGTTTATGTTTCTTGCGTAACAGCAGTGTTGAGTGATTTTATGCATAACTGCTGCATTTATGTCTTGCTAGAAACTTATTGATTGTCAAAATTATTCCTGTATAGACCCGAAATTTAGCTTCCCCTGATATTGTCCTTATTGATTGTATCGTGCATCTTTAGTTTATTGCTTGTTTTATTTCTTTTAGGTTGCTCCATCTCCGGTTTCCGATTCAAATGGCTATAAAAATTTGAGGTGATTCTTTTTGTGAAGTTAATGTTATTGGGTTATGCTTTATGTCATTTTGCCCTTCACAGCACATATGGGCAAGCAGTAACATTTGAAGTTTTTTCTTGTGTTTGCAGGGATAGAAGCAGAGATGACAATCTTATGGTGGTTAGAGATCGAAAAGTAAGAAAACCTCATTTCTTTTCATGGAACTTGGAGCATTTGTTACAAATACTTTACTGTATGTGTAAATTCAGATAAATATTTTGCAAATATACATATATTGATTTGAGAGGTCACTCTCATCTCCAAATAGTCTAGTTGATTCTTAGCTGAGCACGATTTGCATGTTTGTTAAACAAGTAATGCATATATCAACATCATGGTTCTTGTTACTTTTCGAAGTTCATAATGTTAGATTACCTAAAGCAATAGCCTTGAAATTGCTGCAATTTTTTAGGTATTTAATGATTGTTGATTATTTATAGAACACACCTGAGGGTTAGCTGATGCAGTCTAGTGATCTAAACTTGACTTTGGGTGCATGCTTAAGCAAGGGACAAAAGGAGATATTCAATCCAAGCTGTATTTGGTAGAATAAAGGCTTAGACTATTTGTTATGAGAGTTGGTTTAAGTTTTTCAGGTTGTTTTTAGTTTCAGAAGAGGCTGCTTCTAGTTGACAATTATGTAATTTTTCTGATTGCTGGAACTTGTTTGTCTTTCTTAGGTATCTGAATCAAAGTCCCATTTAGGATTAGTAATAACTCAATCCTATATAAACTTGTAGTCTTTCAATCTCAGTATGGCAGATTTATTATGAAGGAAGTGCTGCCTTTTTGCTTGATGTATGGAGAGTGTGATCCTTTCATTAAGGAGTGATTAGTTAAACCCTAGGGATGAGGCTTAGGTTCATATTCAAGGAATGATTCCTACTTGTTTGAGGTTAGTAGTTTATATTCTGTTTTTCTTTCACTTTCTGTTTCTTTCAGACCTGTCTAAAGCCCTAAAACACCTATTATAAACCTTAAACTCTAGTTTCTGCCAATTACAAACTGTCCCATAGAACTAGCCCTGCATCATCAGCTTCTGCAAGTTGAATTTGAGGGCCATAAGAACATGTAGAAGTATCATAGTGTAGCTTTAGTTTGTCTGCTTGTGTAAGGTTTTATATATTTGTGATACAAAATGGAGCAAAATAAGGATTTTCATCAAGACAAGTCATCGGTTTTTCTTGCTATAATGAGTTTTGAAAACTATTTGGTCCACAGACCATCATTTAGAGGTAGTGGGTGCCAATATAATACAGGAGACAGCATTAAAATGATTCTGAATTGCCAAGGTGGCCCTTGGCCCTGTTTCTCTTGACAGAGTTCCTTCTCTCAATGTAATTTTTTCTACCTCCCTTTGTTGAGTTAGAGATGTCCTAGGTACACAATGAATTCTTTATGTTAATTGGTATGCTTAGACCTCCTACTGCTATACAAAACAGTAGGTGCTCCTTGCTCCTCAGACCAATAGAAAATTATATTAACTGATCATTATTATTTAATAAGACAGGGTAGTTTCCTTTATGGAATGTCTGTGGAGATTCCGTAGATTAGTGCTGTGCTACTAAAGTTGAATCTTTGTGATGATATCATATTGCTGTTACTTACCGATGTGTTTTGTCTGTAGGTAAGAATATCTGATGGAGCTCCTCTTTATGCTCTTTGCCGATCATGGTTGAGAAATGGATTTCCTGAGGAAAGCGAGGTTTGCTTTACACTTTTGTTGGGATTACCATTTTGCATGTTCTGAGAAAATGCCATATTTTTAAAGTATTTTTCCAACACTCTTAGTTAATTAATCCCCAACAACTTTTAATATGCTGTTTTACTGCGAGCCAGTGACAAGAGAAACTCCTTTGCTGCTGTAGGTGTATCGTTTATTTTTGTGCCTTTAGGTGTGTCTTTTACTTTATGCCTGGTCTTCACCATGAAGAACAATACATAATATCCACAGTCAAATAAAATTACTAGTCTTGTATGTTAGAACCTCAAAATCAGTTTTATGTGGCATCAGCTATCACCACCTGGTTGCATGGAAACCATTTTGAGCTGGATATAAGCTAGTTTTGCAGTTCTCTTATCACTTTCTTTTTGGTTGATATGAGTTTCTTTCTTAAGCACGTGTCACGTATTGACATTTGTTTCTCATGAATAGCACTCCACATTGGTATACATAGAACAGAAGACATGGGAAGATGTTTAAATTATGAACCCTAATGACCGGTTGGACTAAAAATTCTGCACTTCACTTTCCAAAATTGTTTTTTATCCTCATTTGTGTTTTTTTCTCTCTGCAAACAAAATCAGGATACTGATATATATGCTCAAACATGCTTGTGGTTGTTTATCACTTTGTGAACCATGTCAGTCTTACAAAGGATAGACCACGTGCGTGCTTACTGATGTAGGACAAGGGTTTAATAATTGATAGAAGTTGAAGAATTCCCTATAGAAGAGGGATTAATTGAAAAAGAAAAAGGAAACCCTATAGAAGAGAGTAAATCCCTACAAAGAGGGCTAATATGAAAGAAAACACCGAGGAGAGCTGGAAGAAAGTAGAATGAAACAGTACTCAACTTCTAAGTCTGAATACATTGCAATAGGAGGTTTAGATATAGACAGTAAGAAACCCTAGTAGTCTAAATCAAATAGAAAACAAGAATCCTAATAAAATGTCATCTTTTGTTATAAAACTAATAAAATTTCCTAATTAAATATTAAAAGTTAAATTACTAATAATTACATAAAAACCCTTCATTCTATACTGGAAGACTTAGATTATTCCTCTCTTATTTCTTTTATGAATTGGGTAGGTTCACTATGGAGATAGTGTAAAGCCTCTTCCAAGACCTCTTTTGCCAAAGGAGGAAAGTGAAGAAGAAGTTGAAAAGGAGAAGAAGGTTGGTCTTCTGATTACTCATCTCTCATCTACTACATCATTTAATTACTCATTTGCTGTCTTTTTGTAGTCTTACTGGCTTCTGTGCACTGCTATCAATATATAGTATCAAGTTGGCCATTAAACAAGACATCTTTGCATTTATTTTCTCCTCCTTTTCCCATGTTTACTTTCAGGATGAGGAACCTGTTGATAATTTATCAGCAGCAGAACTCCTAAAGAGACATATTAAGCATGCTAAAAAAGTTAGAGCACGGTAAGTTCCTCTGAACTTATTGTTCCATCTTTGATCTTTGTTGAATTGCTGGATTCTTTTATTGTATGAGGCTGAGGATGCCATTACTTGAAAAGAAAAATCGTATCTTTCAAAATAAATTGATAGCTTGAGCTGTTTAATACATCGACCAAATAAAGTTGGCTTGATCCTAAGTTCATGGACCAATAATTATGGTTGCTGGTCCTAGTTTTAGTTCCATTTAGGGATAATTACAAAATACTTCCTATAGTTTGATCTGAATTTCATTTTCCCTCTATGCTTTTATAAATTAGACTTTATATCCTGGATCAAACAAAATGCATTGTTGAGGATGTAAAATGTTATTGAAAGTGTAAACTACAAGATGGAAAGTGTAATTTATAAAAGTATATAGGGAAAGTGAAATTCAGATCAAACTATAAGAGGGTTTTTGTAATTATCCCTTCTATTTATATTGCTTAGCAAGGTATATGAAAAGGGATGGGAGAAAAGAAAAACACTTAAAACTTTCTCAACAAAGGCTTAAGTGATCTTTTAGTTGACTGCTCTCTAGGAAGTTTTAATATTCTTTGGTTTACCATGGTTAGATTCTCTCAGAAGTTGGCCAATACCATCCATTGGCTGCCATTTTCTTTAATTGTTTAATCAGCATTTCAACGTTTATGGCATTTTGTATTCCCTAAGAAGGATCCTTTTGTATATTACTTCCTCCAAGATGGTTCAGGATTTCCTGATCCTCCCAAGCAAGCAGGTTTTCAGTGTGGTTGCTTAAGCATGCTATGCAAATGATGACAAACACTTACTGTTTTTGCGTTGTAGGTTAAGGGAAGGGCGATTAAAACGAATTGCAAGATACAAAAGTAGGCTTGCTCTACTCCTCCCTCCACAGGTAGAACAGTTTAGAAACGATACTCCTGCGGAGAACTGACCGACCCATACTGCACAACGAGACATTCTACATATTATTGCACCCTCCCATTGAATCTCAGTAAATACACAACAGTTTTCTCGAGAGAAGGGAAAATTGAAGCGCACTTTAGTGGCGGAGAGCGGTGACCCAGATCCCAGCAAAGGCCATATCAAAAGCTTAGAAACGCAATATCCTCTTGGGACAGATAAAAAGACATGAATTTTATTTCTCCTCGGGCTGGAAAGAGTTATCAGAAATGTAATATTTCCCCTGAATGGTTATATTCATTGTTGCCTCATTTCCAATCGATCGTTGTAAATTGCGTTTGGTGGTTTGTTTCATGAAAACAAACATACTCGAATTCAACTGTCTTCCGAGTTTTCTGATGAACTATATTAATATCTCTGTGCCTTCTAAGAAAAAAAAACTTGGAAGAATATTGCAAGCTATGAGATCGTGATTTTGATACGGGATGCGTTACTAAATATAATGGCTTGTGTTTATATTTTGGAAATTTTCTTGTTTTTCTCTTGATGTTTTGTATTAGCAAACTCTATTCTCCTGAAAACTAAAAATACCATGTTGATTATTGAGTTCCCTTTGGTCTCGCAGCCATTGACGGACGATGGGCCTCTACAAGCACTCCTACCCCCATGAAAATTTTTTGGATGTGGCCTGGTAACATAAAAGGAGCTTCTCGCTTGAGGTGATAATCCAAGATATGTAAATAATATGTAGAAGCATATAGGTATGTGCTTTTCAATGTCAAATCTATACATGTATGTATCTACTAAGCATTGAAATCCCATACATTGGCCATCATACTACTCTTATTTAGCATTGAAATCCCCTAAGAACGTGGCCATTTCACAAAAAAAAAATGATTTTTTTATATTGTTTTGATGTAATGAAGTTAAAAATAAGTTTTAAAAAATAAAAAAATATATATTATTTTAATGTATTTCTAAAACAAAAAAAAACACTTTAAAATACAACGGTCATGATAATACCAATAATCTCTTTAATGTCTCGAACACAAATATCATATATTTTTTTTGCACACAATCATAACGTGTGTTTTTGTATTTAAGCCATGTTTAAAGATGTTTGCACGAGATAAGAGCACAAATTGCTAGGAAGAAGAGAAGATCTCGTGGCCATGAGACTAAGCACTCAAGAATTGACTTGTTGCAATTATTTTGTATGAACATAATTAGTTTTGACAAAATCAACATGATTACATGCAATACCTGTAAGAAAGATAAATCAACACGATTCAACCCACATGAATTCAAGTCAATAGCCAAAGTTTTGAATCTTGGGGAGCATTACACATGGTGTATCAAACATGTTATATATACCTCCATTATTGAAACTAGAAACATTATTTCTTCTCATTTTGGTCCAACCTTGATAATCAAATCTCATGGTAATTGGCCCTTTGAATAAATCTAGAAATTAACATCATCGACTGGCCTCTCCCATTATAGTGTTGCAATTATGACCTTAGTAGCTAGGAGTTAATTATGTACATGTTGTTTGTTGTCATTACTCCTTTGTCATTCGAAGGATTATGAGTATTTTTCTAATTTGAACGGTCCATTGAATTTTCTTACAACTTGGTCTTGTGGAGTCATAACTAGCTAGCCGACCAAACTATCGTTTGGACTCTTGATATATTTCTTTTTACTAAAGATCTGACTCTCAAGACTCCGTCAGCCATGGAGAAATTAATTAATTAATTAAAAAGAAAACTAGGCAACTAGGTGGCTCGATGGATCGTTGGAAAAATCTGAAGGCACCGCTTTTTTCATAGATACTGAGTGTTTCAGCATGGAATCCGATCCATTCATGGTTTAATTAGTTGTTTTAATTATTTATGGAATCCAGCCATGGTCTAAAACCATTACCGACGATGCTCTATAGCATCAGCCACTTTAGCTGGTTGGAAGATTTTCTGAGAGTACTGTTGATTAAAAATCTACCAGTTTCAAAATTAAGGTTGTATATATAGCAGCTATTAATTGCAGAATATTGTTGAACAACTAGAGTAACTTGGATTTTTCATGTTTACAATTACCCTCGTGAATTTTATTTCGTATTTTTGGCTGAAAGGTCATTGAATTTATGGCTTTCTAGATGTTTTATGTATTCAACTTTCTCTTTAATAAATTTATTAAGGTGTTGACAAAATCCAAAGAAAAAATCAAATTAAAAAAAAAAATCGATTCAGCTTGACTGATTCAGTTTTTTTAATATAATACACACACATAAAATCCCTTTAAATTAATGATTTTACAACTTAATTCCGTTTGAATTTTAAATTAAATCAGGTTGAGAATTAATTTAAAACATCTAATTAATTTAATTTTTTAAATAATATCAATTTTAATTTACCTAATTTAATCTTGATTAACTCGAACCGAATCGATAAACAAGCAAATGGGAATCAAAGTTGGTAAAAAGTCACTAACCCACACCAAGAGCCATCCTAAAAGGCAGAGCACAAAACGCACCAAAATTCCTACGAGACAATTCCATCAATCTTTTCATGAAATATAATAATTATAAACTTATCATAACAATAATCATCATACTTACAATGACTTCACCCCCAACTACTACCATTAATTAATCTTTTCTTAAGATTGGTTTAGTCTTTAATGACCTATGTTCTTACTTCACCTTAATTACTTTTAAGATAATCATTCTTATTTCAAGTGTGGGGGTTCGACGGATAAGAATGAGGGGTTTGAAAGGATTCACAGAGTCAAAAAGTATTCTCTTTTTTGCAAATTTCAACGCCTTGCATGTTTTGCCTTTAACATTCCGCATATCATTGCCTTTTGCGTGTCCAACATGGAAGCACTGCGCCATCCCCTGCGGCGGCCTCTGGTGGCACCACTGCTGTTCCATTTTAATTTAATTTAATTTCTCCTTTAAATAAATAATTAGTCTTTTAGAAATTCTAAAATGCGTAGGATAGAAAAGAAATTTTGAACATCCACGAGTGAGCATGGTTTTCACATTTTATGAACATAAAAAACATGGAAATAAAAAGAAAATTGATTCTGCAGCATGCTTCTCTTGCTCTCTCTTTTAATCAGCAAATGCAAATTATACTTAGAGAAATTGTTGGATGTGAAATTGAATACTTGTTAATTGGTAAGTTTTTATTATTGAGTTTCATTTAAATGGTGGTAGGTCATGCTCCACTTTATATATTACTTTTTATATATATAATT
>Ga0325410_1009642_pt1 | contig 10275 bp, 7 predicted proteins | sample PopdelMetagenome_16_FD_206182 | JGI IMG/M metagenome (GOLD analysis project Ga0325410, IMG submission 206182) | Populus deltoides microbial communities from Bellville, Georgia, United States - Xylem-PdIQD-R3 | ecosystem: Host-associated > Plants > Phyllosphere > Stem > Wood/Secondary xylem...
GGACTGGCTTAACTGGCACGTGCTAGGAAAATTCTTCCATGGGCCTAACCAATGGGGCCCACTTTTCAAGATCTCCGGTTTAAGTTTTAAGTTTAACAGCTAAACATAGCATGGGCCCCAAAATCCATCCAAATGCTATCTTAGATAGTCTCTTCCGAGCTACACCAGTTTTATTTAGGACTAGTATAGTGGACACGCGCTGTTAGGTAGTAACTTTTTAAATCTATTTTTATTTAATTATATAAAATTAGAATAGATATTCATATTAAAACTCTGAAAAATAATATTTTTAATCAAAATTATCTTTTCTCCTTTTTATATAACTTTCTTGTTTTTTACAACAACATGCCCTTAATATTAGCAATATTCACAAGAATATTGAATTCAAGAGGAAAACATGCATATTTTAAATAAAAAAAAAACTCCCCTTTTTTAATCATGTTTTTTTTTTATTTCAATGAAAAAATATTTTTACTAAGATAACCTCATATATATTAAATATTAAAATTTTAAATATCAAATAATGCATAAAATTGAAATTTCAAGGACAAAACTAAAGTTTTTCATGTTTTTTTAACAACGAGCTCTGTTTTTTTATTTATTTAATTTATGGTTCTTATTCTCTCAATTGTTTTAACTATAACTTAAAATTTTATAGCCTAACATTAATATTTAATTTAACATTGAAATAATACTTGACACTTAGCATGAAAGCATGCAAGATGGAAAAAAATCTCAACACATAAAACCATACCAATATATATAACTTAATAAAATGAGATTGTAAAACAAAAAACATTGAAAATAAAAAATATTATAGAAATGAACAACGAAATCCATAATATTTCAAGTCTAGGAGAACAGCGATTGGTATTTTACAAATCCTCCAAGATTTTTAGTTTCTTTTATATATAATTGTTTCGAGTCATCGCATGGCTTCAGGTCATTATAATTATGCTATTTCTTTTTTCACATATTTTATTTCTATTTTTAAGATAGTACCTATGTGTTTTTATATAAATTATAAAAAATATTTAAAAATAAACAATAAATTTATTATATTTTCATACCACTTGCAATTTTTGTTTAATTGAGCTTGTCTCCAACAATTATTATAATTAAAGGTACAAATATTTTTTTTTCTAAAAAATTAATTCATATAATATACTTAGCTTCAGATGGATTGTAATAAACAAAAATTGTATTTTAAATATGCCAAATATAACCCCAGGATATTAATTGATACACAAAACCGAAATAGAGTTAATGAGAAAAAAAATATAATGAAATTTATCATTTATTAATCAATAATTTTAAAAAAATAAGTTATTTACCTATTTCCATAATAATTAATGATAAAAAATTATAATTATACCACTAAAAGATGTTTCTTAAATTAAAAACAATAATTTTAATCGGTTATGCAAGCTTCAAGTTGATTTTTTTATTCAATTTGGTTTTTTAATATATTTTTTAATTTTATTTTCATCATTTAATATTAAATTTATTGGGAGATTGAGTTTCGTAATGTATTTTTAATTTACTTTATATGAGGTTATCTTAGTTTTATAAACTAAACTACGAGTTTGAAGAGTTAACTCATTTGACTTAAGTTTTTTTTTTCCTTTTATTTTTCTAATTAAATTTTTGTCTTTTATTTTTTTAATTTCATCCTTTACAACTAGGTTAATTGAGAATTACGTTTTATAACTTGTTTCGGTTTGCTTTTTATGAGATTATCACTGTTTTATGACTCAGGTAATGAGTTTGCAGATTAATTAACTTGAGTTGACTCAAGTTTTTTTTTTAATTTTTTTTTAATTTTATCTTTCAACACTAAATTGATTGGAAATTGAGTTTCATAACTTGTTTCAATTTGTTTTTTATGAGCTATCATAGTTTCATGATCCATATACGAGAATTGATAAGTTAACCTGAGTTGACGCGAATCGATCAAATATTGTCTTCTCAATATTTATATAAAAAATATTATTTTTAATATTTATTTTGAGTCAAATTATTACCAGTAATTCATATTGTTTCTAGATTTATCAAATCAATCAAGTTATATTAGATGAAACCATATGATTTAAATTTTTTTTTTTTACTTGGAAGAAAACAACAATACCTAAATATTTTTTTATATTAATTTTTTAATTCAACCAATAACTTAGCGCGTTAAAAGTCATTTCTACATTAATGACTAAGGTTGCGTGCAGAGTCCAATATTCTTATGCTCGCTCATCAGAAATAATCCAAAAGGCTTTCCATTCGAAGTCTCATGCATAAAACGTGCACATTGTACAACGTGTAACTTGTCGGAAGGGAAAAAACACCTCCAACTAAAACTAATTATCTACCGAGTCAACTTCTGTTTCACTTGTGTTGATTTGATGCAGCATATGCATGCGATGCATAACAGCTCCTAAATCAATGCGCACACAACTGATACATATTTGTAGAGTTGACCTTCGTGGAAAATGACACTTGCTGATCGACAGCTTAGACTTTGTTATATGCCTCAGATTCCTCTCTCAAGGGGTCTGGTTTGCGAGTGTGAAGCATGAAATTGCACGCTCCAACAGCTTCCCCTACTGTCAAATACATCCATTCTTGTCCTATTTTCTCGATTAGCTTGGACTTGTTGAGTTTCTTCATCACTTCAGCTCCAGGATTGGCCAAGACAAGCTGTAAACATACATGGCGTACGAAGAACATCAGAACATGTAAAGTAATGGTGTGGGATAAAATCAAATTTGTAGGTCATGATAGAAGTTTGAATAAGAATATACCTTGAGTTCCCTTCTGTCCATTACTTTCTTAACTTCCTCAAGCATGCCAATCCCACTTGTGTCAATGTTACCTACCGCTGTTAAACCAAGAAAGAAATGTAAATGGATTTTCTATATGTAATCAATTTTTGCCAAAGGAAAATTGCTGGACCGTGCATTGCTTACCTCCCATGTCTAGTATAACATACTGCAGGCTGGTTTCTCCTGAAGATTTTAACTTGTCTTCCTCTTCATCAACCCACCTCGCAATCCTAATGGATATAACAGAATATAGTAGCACTTGTGAGATAAGGATTTGATTGGTTGATTTTAAGCATTTTTGGAATGTAGATATGCAGAAAATTGAGTTTGATAAGTCCACACCTTTCTCTTAAGTAGCTTGCATTTGCAAAGTAGATAGGAGCATCAATCTCGAGTATGAGAACACCGGGAACGCTGCTTGTGTTCGTATATTGTTCAACATTTCTGTAGATCATCGAATTTGGAATGTTTCCAAGAATAAATGTTTTTGGTCTTGCGACGAAGAGAAGTAATCTGAGCAAAGAAATTGCCAACTGCATTTGCACAAGGGAATTTAGTATCGAAGGATGGTACGCAGACATTTACGATTGCACGTTTTAGGGCTTAATAACCAGTGGTCCATACCGCGATGACTAAGCCAATCTCGACACTGCAAAAAACCACACCAGCATATGCGCTTATGCACACGATGAAGTCGAACTTGTCGACAGTCCAAAGATGGATTGCTGCTTCATAATCTATAAGACCTAGCATGGCAGAGATAATAATAGAGGATAGAACCACAAGTGGAGTGTAATGGAACAATGGCGTTAGGAATAACAACGTGACCATGACTGCCAACGCCATGACAATATTCGATACTGCTGTCTTGCATCCTGCATTGAAATTCACAGCCGATCGCGAGAATGGCCCTGGAAATTCCCATTGTATCACCAAAACTCTTAGTTTACTATTATAATTATAACTTGGAATTACATTCTTAATTGCATCTGGGAAAGGAAAAACTATACCTGTTGTGAGATAGCAAGAGGTGCAAGAGCCTACAATGTTCATGGTCCCAAATGCAATCATCTCTTTGTTGCCATCTATATGGTAATTCTTGAACATGGCAAAACTTCTTCCTACTGCTATTCCTTCCTGTAATTAATTAAATAACCGAGCCTTACTTACGTGTGTATATACGTCTATTAATTAATTATATAATAATTAGATAGTACAATTTCTCTTATTTTATATATAGGATTTGCTAATAATGCATTTAGGAGGTCCAAATTAAAACAAGAAACCATCTAGCTGAATTTGTGGTGTCCATAAATAAATAGCTTATTAATACTCTTACGAGGCAAGAGGGGCACGTCTTAGATGAGCTTATATCTTTAGGTGTTATGGTAGTTTTTTAAGATTTTGATAATGATTAATTGTTTTTTAAAATATATTAAAATAATATTATTTAAAATTTATTTTTAATACATTAAAACAATTTAAAATTATAAAAAAATATCCTTTTCTAAATCCAAAAAAAAAATATCTTTTTTAATAATCGGATAAAAACACATAAAATAGTAGAGGATAAGGTTGGTTACTTACGGCAAGGGCTATGACACCAGTGATGATGCCAGTTTTAATAGCTGTCGAAAGATAAGGAGATACAAACACGAGATCCGCAAAGGACGGTGGATTTAGCCCCTTCTTCAAGTGTCCTATCTGAATAAAATACACCAGCGCGCATGCAACAAAAAACACCACATTAGAACGGAAACAAATACGACTAAAAACCGACCCACCAATGACTCATCAGGCCTGGGAAAATCAAAGTCGAGGTGATTGGCAGGGTCCACTCAGCCTCTATTATTGGCTGGAGCCCACAACTTGGAACGGAGCAATTATTTGGATCGGGCCCAAAAAACAAAATCCAAGTACCCAACAGGCCAAACCCACATGGAGGATGGATCTTGGCCTCATCTAATAGCATACTAAGCCACCCTTTGTGGTGGTCCAACCCTAATATACAATGGGACTGAATCTCTCTGTGGGCAACTTGCAACTCACGCTTACTTTACAGAACAGTAGCAGCATTGACAGTCAGAGAGACTTGTGTTCCCTAAAAAACGTAAACAAATACAAACAAGAAGGCACTCTATCGATAATTCATGGGAATGCTCACCACTTGAACTCCATGTTTCTCGGCATGAGTGAGGTAGACGAGGATGCTTCCTAGAACAACCGACGTCAATGGTGCCATTGCTGATACCCAAAAGAATCTTGGTTTTCTCTTGCTCTGTACAAATAGTCAATCATCAACTCATTAATTATTATTTCACTCCATTATTAAATTAATCAGATGAGCATATTATTACATGCAACAGGACAACATCAACATATGTATGTATGTATATATGTTAGTGTAGTTGCATTGAAAAATGAGCTCAGAAATTCCTCCAGAATTCCAGTCAGGGAGTTGGATTTAAAATTCATTTTTCTTGTTCTTAAGTAACCAACAAGTTGAAAATGAAGGCATGAAGAGGTATGATTAATCATACCAAACAACAGCATCTTTTACTATTATCTACAAGATCATTAATATATTTTGTAGAGTGAAGCAGGTAAAGAGAGAGTTTTGATCCCAAATTAAATTATTTATATTGGTATATAGAAGATATTGAGAAAGATGAGTGATAGTGAATCAATTCATATATATATATATATATACATGGTGGCCCTTCTTTCTTTATATGGTAGTAAATTCATTTCTTCTGTTTAGTTTTGGCCGCGACACGTGGGGCAAGTCGCAACATGAAATCAGAATAGCAATCTGCAATTATGTGAAGGATTGAAACTATGGGGCCAAGAAAATTATTACAAAAATACTTTACTTACGAAGTATCGAGTGATGAGAAGAAAGAACAGGAAGCAAAAGCCCAGAATGGCACTTTCCCATCTCCACTGCATTAATAATAATAATAATAATCAAGAATCAGTGTTGGCTTAACTTCTTTCAACATTATATTTAATGTCTGAAGGAGACATTTTATATAGAGAATGGCACACTTATTTATGTTAATTTGTGGTAATGTAGTGTGATAAGTGGATAATGATAGCACACATGCAAAGATCAACGGACCTGATGTGTTTGGGAGAAGACAGAACGCAAGACGGAGACAAGATCCGTTGAATGGGTGAAATGATCAAGCCCAAGAATCCCTTTCAGCTGTTGCAGGATGACTACAGTTGCTGCTCCTGCCATAAAGCCTATTATCGTTGCATGTGACAGAAAATCCACTATAAACCCTAGCCTGCAGCACAGTAAACACAGTAACTATTAAGAAAACCGTAAAAGGAGATATCAGCATGTTCTTATTGCTTGAAGTGTCTTTATCCTTGTTGACTGTTTACCAAATCTGAAAATAATAGGTCAATCACCGTTTATGGTTCTTCTTAATTATTCATATATATACCAAAAAAAGAAAGAAAAGAAGGAACTCTTGCAACACAGAGCAGCAAAAGACAAGAAGGCCAGCTACTTACCTTAATAAGCCAAGGGAAGCTTGAAACACTCCGGCAAAGAATGTGGCAGTGAATGCAAGATGGAGATAAAGTTTGGGGTTCTCATTAGCATTAACTTCATTCCCTAACATAGATGCTGTGAGGAGAGATGCAACAGCAACGGTCCCCACTGCCAAATCTCTTGAACTTCCCATCATTGCATAAACCAATGGCGGAATAAAGCTTGAATCTGCATGCGTTTAGACACAAATTCTATGAGAAACTGCTCTTATATCAATCAGTTCAGCTAAAATCTTCTCTATGTTGGTGATTTTCATACTAGAACTTACATAGACCAAGAATTGGTGGCAAGTTGGCTAGCTTGGCATAACTTATCCCCTGAGGAATAGCAAGACTAGCGATGGTGATCCCAGCAATAAAATCACTTCTCAAGAAATCAAAAGTGTAACTAGGGGCCCAATCGAAAATTGGAAGGAAATATTTTATGCCTAAGACGAATCTTCGCGAAGTGGGCTGGTTCTTGAATTGCCTGAGAGGATCATCAGGAAAGAAAGTCTCTTTAAGATTATATTTCAGTGACTTCACAAATGGTTGCGGTGGTGGAATCGCTACTCGACGTGCACACTCCGCGTTAGTGGACGGAAAAACATAGTCGGCGTTGCCCATATGCACAAGATTTGGATTTAGCTCTAAAATTTGGTTAATTTGTTTTAATGTATGTGCGTGGCTATGCCCTAAATCTCAAGAGATGGTGGGTGGAGAAGATAATAAAGAGAGAGGAGATCGCCGGTGTTGTGAGAGTAGTGAGAAGTGTGCGGACTGGCCACGGATTTATAGAGGGGGGGACTGGACTCTAAGGAGATGGGTGTGGACTGTTGAGGAGGGGGGGGGGGGGGCTAGCATTTTCAATGGGATATGAAAGTAATTTTGTACGAAAAAAGTGTACAGTTATTCAAAAATTTATTTTATTTTTCTGTATTCTTTTTAGCCTTGCCTTCCCACCTCGTGCCCTCTGATTTTGCTTTTGAAGTAAGGTCCCCTCTCCCTACCACAGAGCGGCAGAATCCAGGAAGCCCCCTTCTATTTTATAAATATAGGACGGCTGTTTTTTTTTGCCACCAGGGAATGTCATTGTGACTTGGTGCACTGCCATTGGATAGTTCTTGAAGTGGAGGTCAACTGGAGACGTGTTAGATAGCCGTTGGTTATTGAGATGTTATACCTGCTTGACCAAATCTTTGATGCGGCCCCAAATTGCAACTCGTATTTTTAGACCTAATGGCGCCTAACTTTATAGGCAGTCCATGTACATGAAAATTAACCTGTGAGTACTTAATGTTGTCCGCAAGACAAAATCCTCCTTGAATCAACTTTGAACAACGCCTAATGGATGATTTTCGGATCTTTATGTCGGAGTTGATTGCTTACTTTTTCATAGCTCTATGATTGCAGAAAGAAAGAGATAGCCCCTCCCCAGGAAAAATCAAGCTTAAGTGCAACATTAAAACTTTGACTTCATATTCTCGGCGTCACATATAAGAAATAAATATATAATAATTCGGCAGTTCGAATTAGAAGGAGATAGTTGCGTGAGTGAAAAGCATAATTGTAATTACACGTTAAACCTTGCAAATGAAGGGTTTTAAATAAAGAAAGATTCTACATTAATTACCAAACAAATAGCTTAGAAGAGGGTTAATTAACGTTAACTCTCCAACTTCTATAAGTACTGTCAACATCTCGAACGTAATCTTTTAAATATGAAGGCTATATGATATATTTCTAACTAGAGCAAGCTAAAGAAAATTGTACGTGGAGATCCAAATTGTTGGTATCTATCATTATACGGCCGGTACCTCTTCTTTTTAATTAGAACGGTGCTGGATTGCGGATATCAAAGGTCGGAATCCATGCACTTGAGCAGGCATAGCTAGAAACTCCTACCATTTTCAATTCCCTTCTAATTATTGCTCAAACATAAAAAAAAAAGGCAACCCAACATTGATAATTTGAAGCCTGAGGTCCAAGAGGCAAGGACATGATTTCTGCTAGTTACGAAGGTTGACTGCTAATAGAAGCTGAGGCAGAGAGAAAACAAAAGCGTTTTGCTTTGTTCTAACGAGAGAGAAAGCAAAAGCATTTTGTTCTCAATGTCCACAATTCTAGTACCAAACGCAAGGCCATATGTGGAATTAATATATTATAAAACTACCCTATCTGCTTGAGGGGACATCTATTTCCATGTCTAAAATTAATTAGTCTTTGGGTCAAACATGAAACGCATACGAGTCTAGAACGTTAAAACACCACACTGTCGCTTTTTACCGGCCAAATTGGACGGCCCCGGGGCCTTGGCTGACTTGGATACCACTTACCGGCAATGAAACGGAAGGTCTGTTCAGTAATCGTGTTAACATCATGTGTGACCATCTAACATTTCTTGATTTTGTGCACGAGATTAATGTACCCATGCCTGTGACCTGGCTTAGTTGTCATGTCCAAATTGCAAACAACATAGAGTGGTGGATCTAACTCATTTAATCAGATTTTGTGGCCAGGTTATCGTTTTCTTTTCAATTATTGTTTACGTGGTCAAGTTATACTGCCATATCTTCGATCACTTAAAGGGTGGATCCAATTCATTTCATCAGATTTTGTTGCCAAGTCGTGGTGTTTTTCTTCTTCAGAATGTGCTCATATCTTGTACTTTTCCATACTTCTCAACAATATTAAGTGGGTGATGGTGTGAAAATATTTCAAATAATATAAAGTGGAAGAATTTTTTATTGGTGTTTTGTTTTGTTTTTTTTTTTAAAAAAAAAAGCTTGTATAACAGCTAGGATGGGTGAAAAGCCACGCAATAACAAAATTCCCCCACGTTGTTAAATAATTTTAATTTCAAAAGTTGGTACAATGATTAAAAGATTAGTACTCCTTTCTTATCTATTAAGAAATATTTTTTTTTAAAATTCTGACATGGATGATTTATTTTTAATTGGATCAGAATAATGAATCTTGGTTGGTGTTTGAGAGTTATTATAAATTTAATCATACAATAAAATAAAAAATCCTAAGGGATTTGACATGATGATTTAGGAGATTAATTTGCTCAATTTCTTGATTTTTTTAATTAAAAATGTTGGGATCATCACCATAGAAAATTTATTAAATTATGAATACACTAGGTTGGTGTAAGAGATATGCCTTTAAAACTATCCAGGGAAAAAATTAATCATCATGTGTTCTAGAAGAAGTTGCTGGATAGGTTCTTCAAATCGGGAACTCTTGTTTCTATGATAGAATGTACCGACGTGCTCTAATTCAGCTGCTGCTTCACAATTTCATATTTTGTGTGTCGTTTAAATAGTAAGATATACATATATAAAAAAATTACGAATCAATTTTGTCAAGAGACAAAAGTGCAAAAATAAAATAAAATCACCAGGGCCCTCCTCAAGTCCTTTACAAATTTCCTTTTTAAAATGTTTTTTAATTACTTTTTATTATATTAATATATTTTTAGATATTCAAATAATTTTTATATACTTAAATTTTAAAAAATATTTTTAAAACATACATTACATTATATTACTAAACGCACCGATCAATCCTCTTAAGTCACCATGCATCAAGGTAGAATCGGAAAAATATCAACCGGCGGGACGTGATGTAAAGTTATTACAATTAGTACTTTATATATATATATATATATATATATATATATATATATATATATATATATATATATATATATATATATATAAAACACGATTCTTGACAAACAAGCAAAAATCAATGTTTACGTACCAGGTAAAAGTAGGGTCTAATAATCTGCCAAAATTAAAGTAATTAATTGTTGAATTATAAGCTCTAAACTTCTCGTGAAGTGCATTTGTCTACTTCTAAAAGACGAATAAAAAAATTAAACAAGTTGTTGGTAACATGACAATTGACAACA
>Ga0325410_1009645_pt1 | contig 10273 bp, 4 predicted proteins | sample PopdelMetagenome_16_FD_206182 | JGI IMG/M metagenome (GOLD analysis project Ga0325410, IMG submission 206182) | Populus deltoides microbial communities from Bellville, Georgia, United States - Xylem-PdIQD-R3 | ecosystem: Host-associated > Plants > Phyllosphere > Stem > Wood/Secondary xylem...
TACTTGTATATAAAATAAAAAACTATATAGTTCATGTCTTTTCTTCATTTGAAAAATAGTAGAAAACTTGGAAAGAAAAATTATTGAGAACCTCTAAAATGTTTTCAAAACTCAATATAAATTTAAAAAACTAGAAAACTATTTTGAGTTTTCTAGATGGAGTAACATTGCATTTGAACTTAGAAGTTTTAGTTTTCATTTTCTAACTCTAGTTTTTTTAGAAAACTACAATATTGCTATGTTCTTTTTTTAACAATATTGTTGTATTTCGACTAGTTACCAACAAAGAAAGACATCAAAAATAAAGATATGTCTGTCAAAATTAAAATAAATAATGATGACCATAGAATTAGAATTATACTTGGAACTTATGATCTAGACTATAAGAGCTGAAGTACATGTTTTATGTTTGAAAGAAAAGATGTTGCATTACCTAAAGCTGAGACGTTACCTTTTTAGAGATATGAAAAATAAAAATGGGAAAAAAAAGGCAGCTCAGCAAAAATAAAAAACGAAAAAAAGAAGAAAAAATACAGCTTAGCGTTTCATTGTGGACTACACTGTGCAGTGTACAGTGAAACACTGAGCAGTTTTATTTTATTAGATAATGTCTTCAAACTACCCGTTAGATATTTGTCATTATGAAAAGCAATAATAGATTTTTCTTATATGTCAAATAATAACATCAAGGCATGTGGTACCGAGACAAAAGGCAAAAAGTCTACTAATAATGGTTTTGATGTTTTTTAAAGGAATACAATTTAATCTCACAACTAAATATTTTATAGAGAATGATGGTTGTAGCGACAAGTCCTAAGATCTCAATAAGGTCCTACTATTCCAATGACCAAACCAATAATGGTAAAACTTTTTAAGTCAAGGTCCGAAAGAAGATTTCACCACCTCTCCTAGCATCCTGCATAAAATAATAGTTTCTCAATCTAGTCCCAAATCAGGTGGCTCATTAAGGTAGTCCATTTATGCTTCCTTATAGATTCACCTTGGAATTCTCCCAGCTTTAAAACAAATAACTTATCTCTACACCAACAAATTGTCATGTAAAAGATAAGGAACATTTGGCAGCAAAGCTCATATTTACTGTGCATTTTATTCTTAACAAATGTAAAGACCTTATAACTTTTTATATGAAATGTTGTACTTGGTTATATAAAGTATATATCATGCCTATTATAGGAACACATAACTCACATAATTCATATAGTTTAATAATATGGACATGTCTAAGTGATGTACATCTCATATTTACTAACCCTTATATAAATAATACATGAAAGAATCTAAAATATGGTTAAATAGGAAATTAATAGAGTTGTATTCTAGTTTCATGTTAGACATGAAAAATACATATAAAGATTACATAAAAAAACAAATTTCTTATTTTCTTTAAATGTATATGTGCAAATTAGAAGAAAACAAGGTAAAAAGGGGAAAACTTTCAATATCTTTTATTCTCATCCCTAATGGTATCCAATACATCAAAACATATATTCCGTTGAGGGTAAATAATATATAGGGTTTCATTCGGTTTTAACTTTTGAATATGTTTTTCTGTCTTCTATCAATTATTTTAGTCCTTATACAAAAAATAGGAGTTGTCTCTTTGTACATGTAAACTTCAAGTTTGAATTAGTTAAGTTATTTTTTATTGTCATGGTGTCTGTTTTCTTTTAGCTTAAATTCATGATTTGGATTTGGTGTAATTTGTTAGTTGACGCTAGCACCATTCAACCTTTTAATGATCAATAATTATCATTCTATTACTATAAATACCAACTTCACTTCATTTTAAAGGGATCCAACTTTTAGCTACCCGGAACTCCCCCTGTTAAACCTATTTCTCTCACTCAACCTCATAACTCCTAAAAATCCATTTATTTAGACTTTGGATTAGGAATTTTTTCTAGAAAATTAGAGGATTACTCTATTTATCAATAATTATCATTCTATCACTGTAAATACCAACTTCACTTCATTTTGAAAGGGATCCAACTTTTAGCTACTCAAAACTCCCTCTGTTAAACCTATTCCTCTCATTCAACCTCGTAACTCCTAAAAATCCATTCATTTAGACTTTGGATTAGGAATTTTTTCTAGAAAATTAGAGGATTACTCTATTTTTAAATACCCCTTTTATATTTCAATGAGTTATTTAAAAAAATGACAAGAAAGATAAAAATATATTTGTTAATATTAAACTCAAGAATGGTGACCATGGAATTAGAATAAGACTTACAACTTATGATTTATATATAGAAGCCTATGAAAACTCGAGTACATGAGAAGAAAATTAGACTTTGGATTAGGAATTGTTTCTAGAAAATTAGAGGATTACTCTATTTTTAAATAGCCCTTTTATATTTCAATGAGTTATTTAAAAAAATGACAAGAAAGATAAAAATATATTTGTTAATATTAAACTCAAGAATGGTGACCATGGAATTAGAATAAGACTTACAACTAATGATTTATATATAGAAGCCTATGAAAACTCAAGTACATGATCTAAGTTTTTTAAAATAATTGTTTGATCACCTAAAAACTAAGATGTTGCCTTTTCAAAGATATAATAGTTTTCAAATAACTACTTAAATAAAGTCACATTGTGAGAAGCAATAAGAGATATTTTTAGTATATTTAATAACAACATAAAGTCACATGATACAAAAACCCAAAGCAAAAAATCTACTAGTGATGATTTTGATTTTCTTTAAAGTATTTGATTTTATTTCATAACTAAATACATTATAGGAAATGAAGGTTGAGAGGATAAGTCTCGTTGTCCTAATAGAATCTCATTATCATAATGACTAAACTAACAAGAGTAAAAATAATTGAGTTAGTGTCTGGAAGAGATTTTTCCACTTCTCCAAGAATCCTATGCAAAATAATATTCTCTCAACCTATGTCCAAATGAGGAGTCCTACTAGAGGTAGCCCTTCTATGTTTTTTTTTTAATATTCATCTTGGAATTCTCACAGCCCTAAATGAAATAACTTGCCTCTAAGCATAGAAAGTCATATGTTAGAGATAAGGAACACTTGGTAGCAAAGCCCACGTGTAATACACATTCTATTCTTAAGAAAATATAAAGACCAACCATCCTTATGCCTTTATATAACATGTTGCACCTAGTAATATAATGTGAAAACAATAGCTATTATAGGAACACATCTTTCACACAATACACATAGCTTAGTAATATAAACATGTCTAAATAGTGTATAACTCATATTTACTGATTTTTGCATAAATAATTCTTGAAAGAATATATTTTTCTTGTATGCCTTCCCTGTCTCATCTATAATGTGAGACCTATAAAAAGTATGGTGCAAAAAGGAAAGGTTTAAAATGGAAAGGGTCGTAGATAGGTTAATAAGATTTAGACACTGTGAAGGACGGAGAATATAACGTCAAGGTACTCTTGACTTGGTAAGTGTCATTGCATTGGTAAATAAACTACATGTGCCTTTTCTTCTCCTTTCATTTCTCTCTCTTTCTTGTTGGTCTCATGATATTTTCTTATGATAAACATGGAGGTCTTGCCTTATTTATAAGAAGAACAATGAAAAATATTCTTGTTTGTATATGTTTTTAATATGGTTAAATAAGAAACAAATAGTGTTGTATTCTAGTTTCACTTCAGACATGAAGAATACATATAATGATTAAAGTAGAAAACAACTTTTTTATTCTCTTTATTTGAATATGTGTAATTTAGAAGAAACTAACGTAAATAAAAAGGCAAAAACTCTTTGTCTTTTCTATTCCCATCCTTAATGGCATTTGATATATCAAAACAAATATTCAATTAAGAGTAAATGATAATGTGGGGGCCATATTCAATTCTATCTTTTGAATATATATATATATATATATTCTCCTATTAGTTATTTTGGTCTTCAAATAAAAAATGAAAGTTGTTTCTATATCCATATAAACTTCATGTTTAAATTAGTTAAGTTATTTGTTTTTGTTGCGGTGTTTATTTTCAGGGTAAGCTTCCTGTTAGATTTGATGTAACTTCTCAACTGATGTTAGCACTACTCAACCTTTTAATGATCAATAATTATCAATCAATATTACTTTATTTCTAAATAATCTTTTTGTAATTCAATGAGTTACCTAAAAAGGAAGACATGAAGAATAAAGATATATCTATTAATATTAAACTCAAGAATGATGACGATAGAATCATAATAAAACTTACAACTTATGATTTATATATAGTAGCCTATGAGAACTTAAATACATGGTTTAAGTTTGAAAGAGATAATGTTGGATTATCTAAAGCTAATACGTTGTCTTTTTTGAGAAATAACAATCTTCAAACTACTATTTCAATATCACTTATTGCAAAAAATAAAAATAAAAGATATTTCTAGTATGTTTAATAACAACATCAAGTCACGTGATATTGAAATCAAAAAAAAAAATCTACTAATGATAGTTTTGATTTTTTTAAAATTATTTAATTTAATTTCATAACTAAATATATTATAGGGAATGATGGTTGTAAAATGATAGGTTTCATAGACCTATTATCACAACGACTAAACTAACAAAGGTAGAACTCATTGCATTAGGTTCTAGGAGAAGATTTTTCCAACTCTCCATGTATCATATATAAAAGAGTAGTCTCTTAATCTTGATCCAATTTAGGTAGCCCACTAGAGGTAGCCCTTCTATGTTTTCTTAAATATTCATCCTAGAAACTTCTCATCATTGAAGGAAACAACTTGAAATTACACTAGAACACTTAGCATTAAAGCCCACACTTGATACACATTCTATTTCACTAGAACTTTTGGCTACTCAGAAGTCCTTCTCTCAAAGCTATTCCAATTACTTAACCTTACAACTCTTATTTGTTTAGGCAAGTTTTCTAGAAAATTAAAGTATTACTTTATTTCTAAATAACTCTTTTGTATTTCAACAAGTTACCTAAAAAGAAAGATAAAGATATATTTGTTAATATTAAACTCAAGAATGGTGACCAAAGATTTAGAATAAGACTTGCATGTTACGATTTATAAATAATAGCTTATGATAACTCAAGTACATGGTTTAAGTTTGAAAATAAACACGTTGGATTACCTAAGGCCGAGACATTACTTCTTTGGAGATAAAACAACCTCCAAACTACTATTTCGATATCACTCTTTACAGAAATCATTAAAATACCTTTCTAATTAGGTAACGTGATACCGAACAAAAACTATGTTTTTAAAAGTATCTGACCTAATTTTATAACTAGACATATTATAGAGAATGATTGTTGTAGGGACACGTCACACAATCCTAATAAGGCCTATTATTCTAATGACTAAACCAATAAGGGTAAAACTCTATGAGTCATGATTTTGGAGCAGATTTAACAACCTCTCTGTATCTTACACAAAAGAGTATTTTTTACACCTAGGCCCTAGTTAGGTGGCCTACTGCGTTAAAGAATCATCTCAACCCAATAGCTTAAGCTGTTAGGTGAGGTCCCAAGATATGATTTATATTATTCTCTAACACACATCCTTTAAGTGAAAGCTCTTTGGGCTTGAAACTTGTACAAGTCCACACTACCTTGTGCTTAATTTTTATCAAATAAATAAGGATGATGAGATTCGAATTCATGACCGCTTAGTCATCAAGGCTTTAATACTATGTCAAAGAATCATCTCAACCAATAGCTTAAGCTGTTACTTGAGGTCCCAAGATATGATTTATATTATTCTCTAACACATTGAAGGTAGTCCTTTTATTGCTTCCTCAAATATTCATTTTGGAATTCTCCAACTCTAAAGAAAATAATTTGTCTCTACGTCAATAAGTTATCATGTCAGAGATAAGAAACACTTGAAAACACCTAATACACTTGTGAATTATGATGGGAATGACACCACCACCAACACTACCATGTATCATGGACTATTAATCCTTATGAGTTCTCATATGACATGAAATACAATGTAATGATTTTCATGCCCCACACTTCCATATAGGTTTAAAATTTTTCTTTTTCTGAATTGGAAAATATGTTTATTTATTGAAATGAAGGCAAAATTTTCCAATAAAAAAAACAAGTAATACTTCAAGATTGCACCTATTTTTCATTAAAAAAAATGAAAACCATATTTTATAAAATTCATCTTAATATTTCGTATTTTTGATAATCTAATTGTAAAATATTAATTTTATTTTATTCAAATTAAAAAGTATCATAAAAAAATTATGTTGTTAACTCAACAAAGACTTTATATTAGATTTATAATTAAAAATAAATTTATGATACTAACTAAATATAGAAATAGAAAACAAATATCTTTAATCTTTCACATTGCTAAAAAGTGCTCGAATATAAAATCGCATTGCTCGTGTCTTTTTTTTTGTGGAAAAAAATGGATAATTAGTAAAGAACAATTACAGAGAATCTCTAAATTATATTTTCAAAACTCAAGTTAAATTTGAAAGACAAGAATACTAGTTTTCTGGATAGATAAATGTTGCATTTGAATATGAAATTTTAGTTTTTATTTTTCTAAATCTATTTTTCTAGAAAATCATAGTATTTCTCTAGTTTTTTAATAACCCTTTTGTATTTCAACGAGTTAGCTACAATGAAAGACATGAAAAATAAAGATATGTTTGTTAATAATAAAGATCATAGAATTAGACTTAGAACTAGTGAGATTTATATGTGGTAGCCTAAAGTACATGGTTTAGGTTTGAAAGAGAAGACATTTTATTATAACCTAAAGTTGAGACGTTGCCTTATTAAAAAAAAACAATGAAAAAAGGTTTCCGTTTATATATGTTCCTAATATAGTTAAATAGAAAATAAATAGGCATAGAAATTACACAAGAAAACAACTTTCTTTAATATTCACCTTGTTCGCAAGAAAATAAAAGGTTTCCATGTAGATAGGGTGAGAAAGTTAAGAGTTTCGTGAGCTAAATTTATATATTTTCTAAATTACAAATATTTTCTTACAAACATCAAAATAACAACATTCATGATTTGGATTATTTTTTTCACATTCATTCATCACCCTCTCATGTGAATAGATACATGCATGATTATCATCACCTCATTTATTAGCTATATATACAAAAATTAATTTGAAATAAGAAAATTTAATTTTTTTAAAATATTTTTAAAACACAAAAATAAACAGGTTAGAACACTTTCTTGACATAACACGCGCCCGTGTATAACAATTATCAATATATTTTAGAACACAAATCATGTTCTCCAAATCAACAAGAAATTTATGTATTTTTTAAATTACAAATAATTTTTAAGATTTCTTAGCTCTGCTCAGCTCCTTCTAGTCTAAGCTATGCTATGGATAATATAATTCAATATTTGTTTCATTAATATTTGGTTTCAATTGCTTTATTTAACTCAAAATGATCATGTTCGTCTCTCAACTTGAGAAAATCCAAATTAATCTTGCCATAATTTGGTGCTTCACTCATAGTATGGATCTGTGTTATTTTATTTTTATTTTGTTAATGTTATAATTCAACATAGATTTTTGAACATCATAATATGGGTTTTATTTGATGTTTGCACCACATTAATTACTAATTAAAAAAAACTAAATGAGGAGGGGAAACTTACTATTCCCCTCCTCACAAAAGCAATGTTTACTTGGTTTTTTTTAATATTAGATTTTCTTAACTTAATCGAATTATTCGGTTCACGGGTTTGACGAATTAACTCATGTGTTTTTTTTGTTTGTTTTCTATGAGGTTATTTCGGTCTTGTTACCCAAGTTTTTCTTATTTTTTAAAATTTTTTAAGGTTTTGTTTTTCTTTTCAATCTCATCTTTTAATATTAGACTTTCTTACTCGACCTCATCACTTAAGTCAAAGGGTTTGACAGATTAATTCGGATATTTTTTTTATCTTTTTTTGTTGATTTTTTTTTAATTTTATCATTTAATATTTAATTGATTTGACATTAGACTTCACAAAAAAATTTCAGTTTACTTTTTATGTGATTTGTTTGGTCTTATTACTCGTGTCATGAGTTTGGTGGCTTAACATAAGTTGACTTAGGTCGCTTTTTTGTTTTTTCTTTTAATTTTATCTTTCAACATTTGGTTGACTTAGAATTAGGCTTTATAATTTTTTCAATTTGTTTTCTATGAATTTATCCAGTTACATGACCTTTATTGTGGGCTTGACAACTTAACTCAAGTTTCTTGTTCTTGGGACTTTTTTTAATTGATTTTTTTTCAATTTCATCCTTTAATATTGAGTTAATTGAGAATTGAGTTTCATAATTTGTTTTGATTTTCTTTCTATGAGTTTATCTCAGTCTCACGATATGGGTCGTAGATTTGACAAGTTAATTCGAGTTGATATAAGTTGATCCAATATGTTTCCATCTTAATATTAAAAGAAAAGGATGTCTTGAAATTGTTTTAGTCAAACTATGTTTTTAACGGTCATTTGGGTTGTTGTTGGATCCATCAAGTTGACTGGATCATATCGGGTCCACCCTCAAACGTTTAAAAAGAATTCCTTATTACAAAACACGTTAGCGACACTTGAATTTTTTTTTTACATTAAAAAACATTAATTTGATCTGCAGCGTAGCACGAGCCAATAATCTAGTATTTCACTAAATACTTTAAAATCATTTGAATGTATATATATGTATCTAATGCAGGCAACATGTCATACCCTCCTGACCTAATTGATTTAGGTGGTTCAGATTAGTACGTTATGGATTTGTCATAATTGAGCTATGTGAATAGCCCTATAAGAATATTTATAAATTAATGAGATATGATTAAATTAAAAAAGATGTTTGAGTTGTGTAGAATAATCACCCTGATGAAATAACCATAACTTCTTATCAAACCATTACATTGTGCTCAAATTTTGTTAGAAGATTTTAGAAGCTCAAACCTCTATGCTATAATCAATCAAGATCCAAAAGGATGCCAAATTAAGCCCATAAGCTCCCTTTCAGGTATTTTTTTATTTAGTTTGTTTAGAACTTTTATTGGTTTTTTGCTTTATGGACTTTTATTGGTTTTTTACTTTCTAGGTATGACTTTTATTTTCTATTTTGTTTAGGTTAATTTTTTGAGTTTATATAAGGAGCTGTAAACTTCATAGAAAGAAATATGAGAAAATATTTGATGATAAAATTTTAAATTAGAAATTTTATGTGATGACAAGGGGAATTATGTGTTGTTTATACTTGTCTTTTCTTTATATATATATTAGAAAATAAACACTAAACCCCATCAATATTTTACTGTAAGATAAGATATATTGAATCATGGATTGCTACAATGTAATGATATCTTTGCTCTTCATTACATAAAACAAATGGCCTTTATACGAGGTGAGATGGTCTTTTCTAAGGGATTCATTTGGTTTTATGAAATTAATCAGGGGTAATGGTTTATCAATTTTTTTTGCATAGTGAGATGACATAAATACCCTTAAAAAATAAAAAAAAATTTAAAGGATGAGAGGGGCTTTTGCGCCATTTCATTTTTTAAAATAAGAAATTACTTCATTGTAAAAAAAAGGAGAGGTTAAGGGTATTTTGGTATTTTCATCATGGTTTTTCTATTATAATCTATTTGAATTGGGGGTAAATTAGTATTTTAACAAATAAAAATAAGAATAATAAAGTAGATGGGGCATGCGTAGCTCGCGTTAGTGAGTAGATGCTATCTGCACCCTTTAGACGGCGCATGAGGCATCTTTCAACGACAAAAAAAGTCCAACTGTCGTGTCTTCCAAAGTGTCTAGTGGTGGTGCTCCTAATGGGAAAGTTCATGTAATGCAATTCATGACAGTTCGACAAATGTGAGATTTTTTTCTCCTCACCCTCTTTTCTCTCTCATCTCCTTGAAATTCAAGCCAGGTTAACAAAAATTCAGAGTTGTCCTCCTATTTATTTCTTATTTCAGTTGTGGTCATCTTGTTTATTGGTCTTTGTTTGTCTTGGATTTTTTTAAAAAAATTTCATCCATTTCCATTTGGTTTTATATCAAATATGATATTCTTTCATTTGATTGTTGTTTTTAATCCTTTTCTTGATTTGTTCTTTTTTTCTTCTTCAATTTTCTTTTTTTCTTCTTCAATTTTGTCCCTCAAACTTTTATTTGATTTATTTTTTTTTTCTAATTTTCATCCTCATTCTTTTAATTGCTCATTTTTAATCCTTTTCTTAATTTGTTTTTTTTTTCTTTCAATTTTATTCCTTAAAATTTCATTTGTTTTTTT
>Ga0325410_1009646_pt1 | contig 10273 bp, 5 predicted proteins | sample PopdelMetagenome_16_FD_206182 | JGI IMG/M metagenome (GOLD analysis project Ga0325410, IMG submission 206182) | Populus deltoides microbial communities from Bellville, Georgia, United States - Xylem-PdIQD-R3 | ecosystem: Host-associated > Plants > Phyllosphere > Stem > Wood/Secondary xylem...
TTAACGGCTCTCCGTCTACATCACGATACCTGACAAGAAAGCATCGGTCAATAGAATACCAAAAATCGTAATTTTCTCGATTGGGAATCGGTCAGCGAAACGCAAAAAAAAGCAATTGAAAAAAAAACTAATTTTTTAGATAGATTGATCGAAAAGAAAATGAATTTAAAGAATTGAGGGAGGGGGGAGAGAGCGAGAGAGTACGGATCGTCTTCGTGACCCATGGTTATGCTTGGTTGTGGAAAGGTATGGAATCGATGACAGAATTTATAGTGAGGGCCGAGAGGAGGATTTTAATTGAGCAGAAGCTGCAGCCTTTAGAACCAACACGAAGAGGTTATTTTAGTAAAGTAAGGAAATTGGGAAAAAGGAAAGGATAAACTATAAATTTAGCCCCTGTAGTTTTATCAATATTACACTATGATATTTGTATATTAAACATTTTCAGTATTTACCACATAAAATACTCCGATGTCAATATATATAATCTAGAGGATGTTTGAGAATGTGATTGCGGTTAATTTTTTAAAATGTTTTTTACTTAGAAATGCATCAAAATAATATATTTTTTAATGTTTTAAAATTCATTTTTAACATCTATTCATAAAAAAAAATCTAAAAATAAAAAAATTAAATTTTAACAAGCCGCACTCCCAAACGGGAGCTTATAAATGGGCATGGATTTGTCAATATATTAACTAAAAAACAAAACCATATGTGTGTTTCACTGTAGTCCAATCCACAATAAAATGTGTCTTGGGTTGTAATGAAATTATCATTTTACCTTTCATCTTTTTATTTATAAGGCTTTGCTTGAGAGGTAAAATGATCTTTGCACACGGTTAATTTATCGTTCTTTATTTTTTTGAAGGAAACAATGTTTTTTTAATTTTTATAATAATACAATTATCATATTGCCCTTAAAAAGTTAACAATAAAAACCTTTGATCTAAAGGTCTTATAGTAATTTTAATTTTTAAATGAATTGTTTAATTATTCCATTACCCTTACCATTAAAATTTGTTAGCCTTGGCTTTAGGGGCTTGATTGTAATTTCATAATAGTTTTTTTATTGTTGTTTAGTCCTAGGAGCATTTTTTTTTTTTTTACAAATTAATGAACAATGTGATCACTCCATTACCCTTGCCATTTAATTTTTTTAACTTTGGTTTTAAGGGCTTGATTGTAATTTCATAATAGTTTTTTTTTGTTATTATTGTTTAGCACTAGGGGCATTTTTGTTTTTTGTATAAATAAATAAATAAAAAGTTGTTGATATGTACCTTGCACGTGTCAGCCGTTTCGCCGTCTTCAGGCAGCGCGTGTAATTGATTCCAGTGGTTTGAATCGTGATTCTGCCACATCATTGGATTTATCTTAGCATCATTTTCCTCCCTCGGTGATGCGTGCTGGCCATGCAAAAAAAATATACCAACCATTTAATTTCTCTTATCTTTTAATTCGGTCCTTCTTTTCTTAATTGCAATTGTTTTATTTACATTAATTATTTCTAATTGAATTTTATTTTTGATTTCATCCCTGGTGGTTTGATTTTGTTAATGTTTTATCAAATTCGATCTTCATTATTTTAATTGCTATTTTTTAAAATTGTTTTCTTGATTGATTTGTTTTTTCAATTTCATCAATAAGCATTAATTTCATTTAATTTTTATGTCAAATGTGGTCATAATTATTTTAATTACTATTTTTTAATCATTTTCTTATTTAGTTTGTTTTTTTCAATTCCACCCCTAAACATTTAATTTCATTTAATTTTCATGTCAAATTTAGTCTTAACTCTTTTAATTGCTTTTTATTTTGTTTTGCATTGTTATTTTTTATTGATTTTTTTTTCGCAATTTCATCATTAAATATTTGTTTGATTAAGAATCTTGCTTCTTGGTTTTTTTTTCAGGTTTGTCTTTAATGGGATCACCCTAGTCTCATGATCCAGGTCATAGATCTGAAAGATTAGCCCGAGTCAACTTTTGTTTTCTTTAAAGCATGTTTTTCAAATATTTTTTTGCTAGTATTTTTTTTGGTTTCCTATATATAGGAGCATCCCAATTTCATATCATAGATCATATGTTTGGTTTGTTGATCTAGGTTGGTTGTCGAGTTTGCTCGAGGCTTTTTTATATATGTTTTTATATATTTTTATCATATCGGCAAGTGTTCATTTCTTATATTTTGTTGATATGTTTGACCTTGCGTAATTTTTTTATGGCGTGAGTTTATTCAGTTAGTTTTATTTGTATTTGTTGTTTAAGTCATGGGTTTTTTTATGGTGGATTTATCTTTTATTTATTTAAATAAATAAGTTTACCAAACACAATCGGTTGAATGCTTCATTTTTACAGTTTGTTTCTTGGTTATTATTAGCGAATTTTTTTTATTTACATAAATAATTATTGATTTATTTAATTAGATGATTGCATAGGCTTTTTAATTTACATTTTGAATTTTTCATGTAAAAAAACACTTTGAAGAACCCTATATGCCTAAAATTTTTTTGAAAAAAAATTATAATTCGTGACGAAACATGGGTTAAATGGCTAGAATAATTTATAATGTGGAGTGATTTTCTCACCGATTACAAGTAGATAGCATTACACCCAAAAAAAAAAAAATTTTTAGTAAAAAAACATATTCCTCAAGCAACGAAATCATTGTAACAATGGTGAGAGCTTTGTTTTGCCTGCATTATCAAATAAGAAAACACTGGCACGACTTGAGCCCAAAAGAAGTAACCCAACCTATTGAAATAATGGTGATGACAAGTTTAAGAGATCGGGAATGGTGTTGGATTTCAAGGAAAGAAATATTGCTACTGTCTGATATTTACAAAAAGCATGGGTTAATGGCAAATTGGATGTTGTTAGTGTCTGATATTTACAAAAAGCATGGGTTAATGGCAAATTGGATGTGGATTTTGGAAAAGGAAAAAACAAAGGGAGATGGTGTACGGTCTAAAAGAGGTCGTTTGTTTATGCGGCTGCGGCTGTTTTTAAAGTAAATCGCATAAACATTATGTTCGGTAACAATAAAACACGAATTACTATATATGTGGGGCCTGTTAAAAACACTGTTTCGTGAGAAACGCGACCGCGTCTAATGCCCAGGTAAATTAATTCACCTAGGCACTCTTCACTTCAAGCGCATTGTTCACTCTTGAAGTGAACGGTGCCTAGGTGAATTAATTCACTTCTTGTAGTGAACAGTGCCTTGGTGAATTAATTCACCTAGGCACCGTTCACTTCAAGAGTGAACAGTGCCCTTGAAGTGAACAATGCTATTCACTTGGCACTATTCATAGTGGAAAAAAATTATGTTTTTTTATTTGTGTTTTATTCGAAAAATTAAAAGGAGATCGCTTGAAGACGTAACAAAAAATTCAGTTTTTGTTGTTGCGCACTTAAGAAACCATGGAAAATATAGTCCTTGTTTAGTAAATTTCGTACGTGATGAAATTGCACATAGTTTAATGGAATAATAAAAAATATTTGATATCAATATTATTTATTTCATGATGTCATAACAGTAGTTAAATCTACAATATTTAAATTAAAAATCATCAATATTAATATATATATATATATATATTAATTATTTTATAACCTCAATTTGAAAAGCATTCTTTTACCCAAACACATTAAAACTATTTTTTGTTCAACCTCAATTTCAACCACAGTTTTAACCAAACATATATTTTTTCAAACCAACCTCAACTAAAAGTACTTTTTATAAAATAACTTTTTTCAAACCACAACCACAACAGCTAGCACAAAAGTTGACTATTTTTTTATGAAATTATGTGTTTGGTGTTATGGTAGCTGTTGTGGTTGTGATTTGAAAAAAGTTGTGTTTATAAAAAGTGTTTTTAGTTGAAGTTGATTTGGTATTTATGTATGCTTGGTTAAAACTGTGGTTGAAATTGAGGTTGAATAAAAAGTAGTTTAATGTGTTTGGTTAATAATGCTTTTGAAATTGAGGTTATAAAATAATTTTAAAAAAATATATATTAATATTTATGGTTTTTAATTTAAGTATTGTAGATTAACTATTGTTATTATATCATGAAATAAATAATACTTTATATAAAATATTTTTTTATATTTCATCACGTCATCAAGTGATCTCTGTCTAATTTACGTAATGTCATTGAATAATGTTAAACACTAGTTTTTCTAATAAAACACAATTAAAAAATTAAAAATAATTTTTATTTTTTATTTTATTGGATCGGACCCGGTTTAATGCATGTTGAGTTTTGGACCGAATCCGGTCTGACCGGAACAGTGTAGCATGCTACACTGTTCATGCTAATTGCATTGTTCAGTTAACAGTGCAATTAGCATGAACAGTGCGCGAAAAGCTGGAATTCCTTGCTTTTCTTTCCCTGCGTTTCGGAAGCAAAAATAATATGGGATCCATGCACAGTAAATCTCATTTTCATCTTTAACAAATAGTTTAAATCTGTGGTTTAATTAAAACGTAACCGTAGCCGCGTAAACAAACGAGCTCTGAGTGGCATTGCAGTCAAGTAGTGTTGTGTGTTGTGGTGCGACTAAGAAAGAGAGATGGGATATTAGGTTCCTTCTTTCTAAAAAAAAACCTATTTTCTTTAAATTCATTATATATAGTAAATAGCAAATATATAATTTTTACCAACTTTATAGAAACAAATATATACATGTATTACACATAAATCTCGAGTTCAATATAGGTAGAATTTTGAATCGAGTAGAGCAATATGCTATAAAAATATGGTATTCATAACCATATTAAGTTAATAATTCAGTGGTCTTGGTTAATGAGCTTTAAATTTTCATTGACAAAATTCATGTATCTTTATGAATTGATACATTAGAATTGTTACAAAAGTTATGTATCTTTATAAGATACATTAGTTAAAGTCATGTGTCTTTATGAATTGATATTTGATTTTCTTAAATACATTAGATACATTTACCAATATCATATACCATAAATATTAATATATCATGAAGTTAATGTATCATATTGTTTAAGATAATTAAAGAGCGTATATCAATCTTAAAAAGAGATAAATGATTATGTATATATTTATGACTCTTTGATGAATCGGGTCACTTGGACAATTATTCCTTTATCCAATCGCATATTTTTTATATAACAATTTCATCACTCGTGTCAAATATTAGAGTGAGTAAAGAAGAGAAGATCATAGTAGAAAGAATAGGTATTTATGATAAGCATATTGGTTAAAATGGTGCAAAGTATGAAAATTACTTATATATATATAAAGTTATGATTTATGTGTTCATAAAATAATAAAGATCCTCATATTATCTAACACGTGATAATATTATGTATATTATACATATATGTCATGATCAACTATTATGATTTTTTTATGTTTAAATTGATAATCATCAAAGCAACCTATTCATATGACATTGAAGTACAATTGATTAGATAATTTTTTATGAGGTTATGATTGTAAAAGTATAAATTGTTCAAAAGGTACTTATATTTTTACAAAATTGAAATGTTGATACCCAAAGGTATGAGCATCTCAATTTTAACAAGTTTATGATGTTACAAGCCCATGATTATAATAAGTGAATTGTTTAATATATTTAAAAGTGTTTAACATCTCCTTTATGATATTAAAGTATGACAGAGTGAATTAATGGCATGTTTTTTTATATCCTAAAGAATGGATATGATGATGCAATGAATTGCTTAATAAAATATATGTTAGTGTCACTTTAAAGTTTTACTAAACAACTACTTTGACTTTTTTTTTAGATCATATGTCAAATATTTCAGAGTTAAAAGGTTCTAATTTTTCATATTGGAATGAACATATACTCATTACTTTAGAGTGTTTAAATTTAGAATAATATCTTTGCACGATGAACCAATAAAAATGACTAACGTAAGTTCACCTCAAGAAAAAAGCCTTACGAGAATTGTGAACTTTTCAATAGATTAAGTCTCATGACCATAAACATCAAAATTGTTAAGAATCTTTATAAGTCAATTCCTATAAACGATAAGGCATATGAATACTTGGCATCAATCAGGAAATAATTCCAAGGTTTTGATAAAGAATTGGTATGTATTCTAAAGACAACTTTGATTGCTAAAAGATACAATAGAGTTACTAAGATGATGATTGCAAACCCATTAACTAAAGAACTAATATCTAGAGTGTATAGTAAGCTTGTAAAGTCTATGGGTTTGACTAATGACTTCTAGTTATGTTTAACTAATGTGACTACTTGTTCCTTTTCTTTATCTCTTAGTGCATGATATTTGATGATGAAGAAGATGTAATGCTTTGAAATATTAGTGTCATTATTTATAACATGAACATGATGCATAGTTCGTAGTCTTCCTCATTAAAAACTCATCTTAATAAGTACTAGTATTGTGATATATATGAGAAATTATGTAACGTAATTTATGCAAAACCATTATGATCCATTCTAATTGTTTTTTTAGTTAAGTGTTACTTATTTTTTTTCTTATCTACATGTATAAATTAATCCATAAATGAACTTAATATGATCATTCAATCGAGTGGGATAATGTTGTAAAATATGACCTTCATGACCACATTAAGTTAATAAATTTAATGGTTTTGGTTCATGAGTTTTAAATGTTCATTGACAAAAATCATGTACTTCATTAATTAAATTTATAAGATACATTGTCCAAAGTCATGTATCTTTATAAATTGATATTTGATCCCTCTAAATATATTAGATATACTGACTAAAGTCATGTATCATTAAGTTGATATATCACAGTGCTCAAGATAAATAAAGAGGATAAATTTACCTTATATAAAGATAAAAAGGCCATATATATATATATATATATGACTATTTGATAAATTGAGTAACCTAGACAATCATACGAAGGTCTCTTCGTCCCTTCCTCTTTTCAGGTATTTTTTATAACAATTCCATCACATATCAAATATTAGAGTGCGTAAAGAGAAAAAAGATTGAGTTATTTCTACATAATCAAAACTTGATCTTAGAAAGTTCAAATATATAAAGAAAAAGATCAAGATATAAGGAATGTGTACTTGTTTTAAGCATTTAAATTATTGGTTGACGTGGCACAAGGTAAAAAAATTTACTTATATATATATAGTTATGATTTATGTGTTTATAAAATAACAAACATCCTTATCTTACCTAACACAATAATTTTAGATTTCATTTTTAAAATATTTAAATAAAAATATTACCACGAATGATATCATGCAAAGGTAAAACATCTATTTTAGTTTGAATTCTTTCTCTTCCTCTCTATTCTTTTAACTTTAAGACAATGAAACCTAACAAAATGAAAGTTAAAGTGCATTTAATATCAATTTTTTTTTAAAAAAAAAACTTGTTTGTTTGACTTTTTTTAGTTTATTTATTTGTTTATAAAATACATTCGGTTTCAATTAAAAACTTAAATTAGTAGAGCCAATGTTTAAGTTTAAGGCACAATCTTATCATTTACTTGATCTTGTATAAAATATAAAGTCAAAACTACGATGAAAGTTTATATACATAAAATATAAGGAAGAAAAAAAAATTTATGTTCCACACAATTTTGATATTCAATGAGTATTTGAATTGATGTGATGTTAGTAGATTCAAATTCAATCAAGTTTGATGTAAATCTTGTTTAAGTGTGTTTATTCACCAAAATACTCAAAACTCGATCAATCAAGTGGCTATCTAATATTCAATTTTCGAAGATTTAATACTTATTTATCACTCATTTACCATTATATAGTTTACTTATTAATAATCCATATCTGTTTAACATTTGCCTATTAAAGATGAACAAAAGTTAAACATAAAATTATAGATGCTAGGAAATAAGCCTTGATGGAGTTGTGAAAACTTCAAACAGGAACTAAGCTTTTTATGGTTGTGTTCTGGGTTGGTAGAGTGATTGAGCTTGGTTTTGGGTCCATAATCTTTTCTGCAAAACAAGTTTTATGTCAGAATAAAGAAACCTTCAATGCTTAAGTTAATAAATATTATAAAAGAAGATTATGTGTGTGAAAGAGAGACTATACAAAGCATTAGAGTAGAGAAAACTAGCGTGTCATTGGTGGATGATTTGATGTTTATTATTAGTTGTAGAGCTAACAATTAATTAGATTTTTTCATAATAGGTGATTTATGTTTTGTGATCTCATAAAATATGATGAAGAGTGTGTTTGGTATTGCGGTAGCTGTTGTGGTTGTGGTTTAAAAAAAGTTGTTTTAAAAAAAGTACTTTTAGTTGTGGTTGGTTTGAAAAAATAGGTGTTTGGTTAAAACTGTGGTTGAAATTGAGGTTGAATAAAAAGTAGTTTAATGTGTTTGGTTAAGAATAATTTTGAAATTAAGGTTATAAAATAATTTTAAAAAATATATATTAATATTGATGGTTTTAAATTTAAATATTGTAAAATTAATTACTCCTATTACATCATGAAATAAATAATACTTTATATAAAATATTTTTTATTATTCCATTAAACTATTTATAATTCCATTACGTACAAAATTTATCCGATAAGAACTACAGTTTTCATAATATTTTGAGCGTGTAATAAAATTAGATAAAATATTACCAGGTATAAAATTGATATTATAGTGCGAGTGAATTTAATTCACTATATACTAGTTTTTCAGGAAAACAAATATTGTTCACATCATAGTGTGAATGAATTTAATTTACTCTAAAACTAATTTTTTTTAAATGTAAATGTAGTAAAAAAAAAAAGTGTGAACAGTGCAAGAGAATTGCACTGTTCGTTATTTTTCAAGTGAACAGTGCAAATCTCTTGCACTGTTCACTGAACAGTGTGTGCTACACTGTTCATGCTAATCAAATTTAGCGTGAACAGTATCTACAAAGCAGCAAAATGCTGCCTTTTCTTTTCTTACGTCTCGGACGTGAAAAAACATGGGGCCCATACACAGTAAAATGTGTTTTTTTGTTTACCAAACGGGTTGCATCTGCGTTTTAAACAAAACGCAAACGCAACCTCGTTACCAAACGGGTTCGAAAAGTTGACATGTTTGTATAAAAACTCAAAGAGGCTAAACATTTATTTTCATTATAATTCGATTTTTCCACTTTATGCATATATGCATGGAGTATTTTTTTTTCCTAAAGACACCAGTAAAATATTATAAATCTTGAAACTCTTATGAGAATAATTTTTTTAATCAATCATATGCACAATTAATTTAAAAAATTGGTCCAAAGATTCCTGCATGTTATAAAAGTCCTAAGTTTACTCCTCAGAGGTTATCAGTTCGAGTGCCACACATCTTAAGGTCAATAGAGACTTACATGATCGTTAACTTTAAAATCTCAGAGGATTAGTTAAAGTAAACATAAACTGATCCGAATATCTACTGTTATTAAAAAAATCAAGTAAATTAAATTCATGTTATATTTTGCCAAGAAAAGTACAAAATAGAAATAACACCACTGAACTTTTATTTAGCGGTTCAGGCATGTTTTGGAAAAATATTACTCAGGTTAAACTTTATTTAGTTGGTAAACGATTTAAATTTGAACTATTTTTTTCCCCTACAAGATTTGAATTCAAGATTTCTTTTAAAATTAAAGACCTAATAATATCACTTGAGTAACGTGTGATTGAGCTTATTTAAATTCATCCACGCAATTCTCAAATTTAAATTAATTGGAAAACAAATTCCTATTATTTTCCAACCTGAGCCAATGATAAAAAAAAAAAATAAGTTGTGACGAATTTTACAGTGAAAAAAGTAGTTTTCGTACCATTAAAAAAGAATTTAAATTAAGAGAGTTAGAAAAGAACAGTGTTTAAAAAGTAAATAATGATATTTTATTAATTGTAATCCATGTTCACTTAAAAAAAATTATAAATAAAAATAATTTTATGATAAGTTATGCATTTTATTTTTACTATTTATATTTATTTTTTCTTTAAAATATCATAAATGTTTTTCGAGAAGTACTCTTAGATTTTATTTGTTTTTGAGTAGTAAAAAGTTTTTATAAAAATATGATTTTTTTAATTAATTTTTTTAATGTTTAAAATAAAATTTTTAAAATAAAAAATATTATTTTAATATATTTTTAACTAAAAACACAAACAATCAAATTCATCCATTAAACGCAAAAACCCATCAATAACCGTCCATCCCAATCATACATCGACTGGACCAACCAACCACCACCACATGATCTCCATTTTATTAGTCACTGATTATTATTATTACTA
>Ga0325410_1009647_pt1 | contig 10270 bp, 3 predicted proteins | sample PopdelMetagenome_16_FD_206182 | JGI IMG/M metagenome (GOLD analysis project Ga0325410, IMG submission 206182) | Populus deltoides microbial communities from Bellville, Georgia, United States - Xylem-PdIQD-R3 | ecosystem: Host-associated > Plants > Phyllosphere > Stem > Wood/Secondary xylem...
TTCTCTTGATTCTTCTAAAAAATATAAAAGATTTTTTTTTAATTTGATTTTTATACCCAACTTGATCTTTATTCTTTTAATAACTATTTATTTTGTTTTTGATACATAAAGTTTATTTTTTATTTAATTTCGTTCTTAAGTATTTTATTTCATTTATTTTTTTATCCAATTTGACCCTTATTCTTTTGATTGCTATTTTTTAATCTATTTCTTAATTTATTTATACTTTTCAATTTTATCACTCAACATTTTATTTTATTTAATTCTTGTATTTAATTTTGATCCTCATTCTTTTGATTGCTATTTTTTATCCCTTTCTTGATTTAATTATATTTTTCAATTTTGTCCTTTAACATTTTATTTGATTTAATTTTTATATTCAAATTTGGTCCTCATTTTTTTTATTACTATTCTTTTTATCACTTTATTGATTTATTTATATTTGTTTAATTTTATCCCTTAAAATTTTATTTGATTGATTTTTTATATTCAATTTCAGCACTTATTTTTTTATTACTGTCTTTTTTTATAATTTTCTTAGGTTATTTTATTTCTCAATTTAATCTCTAATTATTTTCTTTCATTTAGTTTCCATAACATATTTGATCCTGCTTGTTTGATTGTTATTTTTTAACTATTGATAATTATGAATTTTGCAATTGTATTGTATCCTATATATCTTGCAGTGAAAAGGTACAAATTATCAATAACATTTAAAACTACACACATACAACTCAAACTTAGAAAGTGTTTTCTCCTCAAGAAACCCAAAACAGAGATAAGTAAACTATCATTCATGAGAGTGCACACGAATGTCCACCATTATCTAATTGAATGTCATTTTAAAGTAATATAAATTTCAAGTTAACCCAATAATCTGAAGACTTAAAATCCTACATGTTGAGTATCATCCATACAATTGTAATTAGTTATGTTTCATGAATTATCAGGGGATTTTATAATTAGCAGAGCAAATTATTTGTTTAATTTATGTTTATTTATTTGTTACCATTCATTAGCAAAAGACTACAAGACATGGTTTTTGGTGGCTTGAAAACTCTTATTCGTTAACAGTGCATCGACTACTATTCCTTCGACCTCAATTGGTTTTAACATTTCATTAGTCAAAACATCAATAACTCAAGTTACATGCAGACATAAGATAGAAATTTGAAAAAAAATAAGTAATAGTCTCAGACAAGGGCAAAAAACCAGTAATTTATAAAAATGAATAAACAGATCTAAGTTTGCAAGCAAGGAATGAAAATTAACTTAACAGAACTATACGAGCGGACTAGTCAATTAATCAAACTAACCAGTTGGAAATTACAGCTTTGGTGTCTGAATGAAGCAAGATTTGAATTTCTGTTTTGGAGTTGTTGATTGTAGTAATGAGGGTTGTTCTTGTTCTTCTTTTTCTGTAGTTATGGAGAAATCAATGACAAATGAATGAGAAGAAAGAGATGTTACAATGGTCATTTTTATGGGTTGTGCAGTAGTAATGGTGATTGTACCATTTGAATTGTTGTAGTTAAGTTGAATTGAAAGAGAAATGAATGTGAATCGAAATGAATGAGAGGAGAAAGAGAAAAGGATGTAAAGGTAATTTTTGAATGCCTTTTGTAGATCCAGAAGGTTTAACATGTGGTCTAAAATGCAAAAAGCAGGAAAAAATAGTTTTTCCACAACCAAGATCCAACCTCAGGCAAGTGGCAGGGTCCATCATTTTTATACACTTTTGATACCTATAACCAAACACCAAATGCATTACATTCAGAGAAAATGCATATGCTACCTCAAATACAAACACACTCTTAATGTGTGAAGTATATGATTTTTTTGTAACATTGTAACCTTTTGTTGTTATATATTTTTTGTTTAATGAATTTATATACCAGGTTGCATGATTTTTGGTATGACAAACACATATGTTAAGAGAAGAATCGAGTCAGATGATTTTGAGGTATGAAGGAGTTTTAGACCTCCCCATATCATTGGGAGTAATTGGAAGAGATGTCTAGAGTTTTTGATGTCTGATGGTTTTGAGAGACGATCATGAAGTGGGTCCAAGAATGGAAATAAGGGTTCATGGTTTCATTAGCAAGTATATTGACAAATTGCTTCCTTTTATTAACCATGCACAACATCTGGTAAGCCCTTGTTTTATTTTTAAATTTTTTTACTCAAAATAGTTATTATTTGTGACAATTTGAACTAACAATTTATTTTGCAGGCTACACAGCTTGGGCATGAGCCACCTTTGATGGAGTTATATATGGAAACATATATATATATATAAAATGAGGATAGATAGAAAGGGGTATAATGGTTCATAGATAGTCGAGCCAAGACATTTGCTGTAGGTAAACTTTGAAACCTTTTGGATGCTTTTTAGACTAATTTTTTTGTGTTGACATCTTTGACTTGTCTTTTTATGTACGAAACATATAATGATAGCATGTGTGCCAAACATAGAGAGGACCCTTAACCCATTTAAAATACTATTCAGAGTTATGGTTTGAGGTTGGAGCAACCTGTAGACCTGATAGAAATCAGGTTTATGATATCTTTATGACTACAACCCAGGATATAAGGGCGGGCTATAGTGTCTTAACCATAGACCCTATAATCCAACCTAAGACAACCATCACCAGTCGTTCAGAAGTTGGTTCAAGAACAAATTGTCAATGCGAAGCCCAATTTAAAGGCCAAACTTGAGTGTAGTATGAATAACTAAGTAGGAAGCAATAAGAGAAGAGGACGACATACATGTTGACTTATTATCCTCCTATTCATGGACCTCTAGGAAATTTTCCTCCCCACCCACCTCCACCTCCACCTCCAGCTTCTTTTTAAAGTTTTAAGATATTTGTAATTGATTTTAAAGTTAAACTAATAATATAAAATGTGTTACTCAATTTAATTTAGTTGTTTAACATTTTTTAAATTCAAATTTATTTAATCCAAACAAGTAAGTATTAAAAAGATATTATTGAAATACAAAAGGAATCGTCGATGGACATAAAACTATTTTAGTGATCCCGTCAGTAATTTAAACCCATTTTTTTAGAGAATTACAGAAAGTTATGAATTGTTTTGATATCATCATCAGATTCACCGATAAAATTTGTATGTTAGTAGAATCCATCGGTGATATATGATCAATTACCAATGGTTAGTTCATTATTTATTCGTCAGTAGTATTTACTAATGAATTGTCTAATAGAAAAGTGTCGACAAATATTTTTTTGACATGAGTATCCTGTCAGTGTTATTTTACAAACTAAATTACACTACAAGATTTAACAGTTTTACCAATGAAATTTTTTCGTTGGCATAAGACACATATTCCATCGGTAATTAATTTACCAACGAAATCATCGACAGAAATGCTTTGTCGGTGAATCTTTCATCGGTAATTTTTTGTCTGTCGGTAAATTTGTTGGTAATAAAAAAATATTATTATCGATGAATTTAATAACGGAACAAACGCGTAAAAAAAAATTACCCGTTTCATTCCGTCGGTATATCCCTCAAAAAATACAATCGGTAATTCCGTCGGTAATTATTTAAAAACATTTTAAAAAATCCATTTTATAAAATTATAAAATAATTAAATATTAACATAAATCAACACTCTATAATATATACTCAAAATGCTTGGAAAAAAGAATAAGAAAATCAACTCAAACAAATTTGCAACAAATAAATAAAATGAAAAAATAAATTCAACTAAAAAATTCATATAAAAAAATGAAGTTGCAATTGCTAAAAATTTAAAAATCCTATAAATAAATCAACTAAAAATTGATCTCATATGAAAAAAAAATCTGACAACAACATTTATACAATTATTAAGAACAAAAATAATTAAAAATAAAATAAAAAACAAATATAGTGCAAAAAATCATGAAAAAAGAAGAAAAAAGAAAAAATCTTACCTTAATGTAGTTGCAAATGAAGCTAAGAAGAGAATTTTTTTTTGTAAAGCATATTAATTAAAAAAAAAACTAAGAGGATAAAAAAAGAAAGAAGAAGAAGACATACCCGAGCATGGAGAAGAAAATAAGGAGATGAGGATAGAAGAGAAGAGAAAGAAATAGATATTGATGTTTTTTACATATAGTGAAGAAGATAAAGAAGAAGAAGAAGAAGAAGAAGAAATGAGTCTGTCTCTTGTGAAATAAGGGAATTCAAGCTTTTTATTGGGGCGCGTTAGCGACGGAATTACCGATGGATAATTAAATATTAATATTTTTTAATTATTTCGTTGGTAATTCTGTCTATAATATTTAATTTAAATTTTCAATTTCATTAAAAGTTTTCAAAAACCGCCAACAATCACCGATGATTTTTCAATCCGTCAGTAATATTTAAATAAAAATTTTAAATTAATTGATTTTTTTCAGAAAACTGCCAAATAACACTGATGACTTTTCAATCAGTCGGTGATTTTGTCCGTAAAGAACAACAATTAACAGTGCAATTGAAAAGTGAACAGTTTTAGAGCTCTCTGAAAAATACCGACGGAAAATTCTATCAGTGATTCCCTTTGTAAGTGACATGATGAACAATGTTCACAGTTTACCAACGAATTTACCGATGGAATAAATTTCATCGGTAATTCTGTTGGTAAAAATGACACGTCATCTTTTTTTTCTTTGTTTTAATTTTTTTCCCACTGTATATTCCCTCGGAATATACCGAGGGAATATGTTCGTCCATAAAATCCGTAAAATCCCTCGAATTTTACCGACGAAAACATTCTCTCGGTATTTTCGTTTGTATTTATCGATTTTCTGATAGTATTACTAACGAACTTGAAATTCCTGACGAGAACCTTGTCGGCAACAAGTTTTCACTTGGAAATTCCTCGGTAATTTATATGCTGATGGAAATAGAATGTAAACACCACTAATGGAATATTCTATCAGTGATAATTAATTTTTTGTTGTGTAATTATAATTCATAAAATGAAGATTTAATTGTACAATTTAATATTTGTCCTCATAAAAAAAGATTAGCCACATGGATTAAACCAATTAAAAGATTTGAAAGACCAAGTGGCTGTAATAATTAAGATGATGTATATTTTGATTTATGTCCATGTCCGGTACTAGCTGTATAATGACATTCGTAGGTAGAAAATATTTCATGATGTGCTTCTAATGGTACGTAGCTGGTGGGAGAATGTGCTATATAATACTCCTATGTATTGTGACCCATAAACGATAATTTAGTTTGCAACTGAGGCAATGCTTATGGACAAGGCAACACGAGTAATTAGAGAACACTTGCAATGCCTTGTAAATATCCGTAGATTTTGAGAGCAGGTAAAGTGGCCATAACTTTTCTATATATATATATATATATATATATATATATATATATATATATATATATATATAAAACGTGGATATCCGGGTCAGTTTATGTGTACTTTGACTAATTTTACGGGCCCTGAAATTAACGACTATATAACTTTTCAGTGGCTCTGAAGTTTGTGAGACTTGAACCGATGACCTCTAGAGAGCAAACTTAGAACCTAAGGGTGAGCAAAAAAACTGAAAAACCAATTAAACCGAGAAAACCGGAAAAAATATAACCAAAAAAACTGAACCGTGAAAAATAACTGATTAAACCAATTAAAATTTTGAAATAACCGACCGGTTCGGTTTTGGTTTTATAAGTCGAAACCAAAAAAACTGAACCGAACCCAAACCCAAAAAAACTGGAAAAAAACCGAGCCAAACCGAACTCAAATAAAAAAACCGAGCTATACCGAAAAAACTTAGCCAAACTGGTTTGAACCAGTTCTTATCCAAAAAACCAAACTGAACCGAACCGAAACCGGTTGGTTTGAACTGGTTTCGATTTTTTTTATTTGGTTTAGTTATTTTTTTTTTATAAAAACCGAAAAAATCGAAAATGATCTCCTCTACTAAGACCTGATCAATTGAGCTACACCCCTCAGAATTTATATTTTTTTATTAAATTACCTTTGATATATATTTACACACACACAAGCACCAAGATTTTTGGTAGCTAGCTGGTATATGTTTGCTTGAGGAGAAATTGCGTCATTTGAGGTTCCCGTCCTACTATGCTTTCATCTTTATATCCATGACTTGTTACTTCATTGAAGAAACAGACATCTACCTCTAAAATGACTTCCATGAAAGAAACATCTCACGTACACTTTTTCTTTATTGCAAAGCATCACTTCGAGAGTTAATGTACCTTAAATTACTAAATGTTGTGTTTTTTTTTTTTTACGAGGTCATTTTTTATTTATTAAGTTGTAGTGTATCAAGATTAAAATGCCTTCCCAATATATTTATGAAAAAATATAATATTTTCTGGATTCTAATCTTGGATGATGTACAACGTAAACTTAGAGCATATATACCCATTTATAACCATTCCAGCTAAGCCTCCAAGATACTAGCATATTGTCGATGTGATTTAGTTCTAGTATATAATCTATTGTTGAGAAATTGCTTTTTCGAAATTAATATTGATAAACTTACTAATTAAGCTATCTATTTCTGCCATGCGTACAACGAAGTTGCTTTTGAAAGATTTCTATAATTTTGCAATTTCAACCGACTGCCGATGGAGAGATGCATGTAACCAATTGAAAGGGTGTATAATTGGCAATAATCTTGGATGCATGTGAAGAGATTGATTTCGTAAACTCTTCATTTGTGGTTGTTGCGTGCTAAGCATGGAAATTTCATATTTTGATAAAAATAAAATGGCAATTCAATGCATGCATGGTAGCTATCATATGAATTTGAGCTGTCTAGGGTTGTTCTAACAAGTGCAATAAATTAAATAATTAGTGTGTTGATAGCCATGAAGCTTTGTTCTAGTTTACTCTTCATCTCTTTAAAGTTTATAAGCCAAACCCATACTCTCGCCCCCCCCTCTCTCTCTCTCTATATATATATATATACAACAATATTCCAATCATTGATCAATGCAATACTCTTGAAAAATAAAGGGGACCTTCCTTGGAGTGCTCCGATCAGTCTTCTTAACCTTGTCTATTACGGGGAAGAAAATGGGTGCTTCCATTCTTCCACCACCAGCATTTCGAGCTCTTCTCTTCTCATTTAGCATTTTCTGCCTCCTTCCTGAGCATGCTTTTGCCGTAACCAGGCACTATAAGTTTGATGTATGTATCATATATACTGTCCCATTGGCCCCCCATTTATATATAAGATGAATGAATTTCACCTCCTTCTTCTTTTTTCCCGTTGTACGAGTCTAACAGTTTGCTATATTCTGTAGATCAAGTTACAAAATGTGACACGTTTATGCCATAGCAAGAGCATGGTGACAGTAAATGGACAGTTTCCAGGGCCTCGAATAGTTGCTAGGGAGGGTGACAATCTTTTCATAAAAGTGGTTAATCATGTCCAAAACAATATCTCCATACATTGGTATGAATGCTTATGACTTCAACATGCATCATGGAGTTAATCATCATTATTATACTTGACCAAATAATTTTATGCGTATATAACTTGAAGCATTGCGCTATCTAAATTGCAACAGGCATGGAATTCGACAGCTCCGAAGCGGCTGGGCAGATGGACCAGCATACATAACTCAATGCCCCATACAAACTGGCCAGAGCTATGTCTATAACTATACCATTGAAGGCCAAAGAGGCACTCTTTGGTGGCATGCCCATATATCATGGCTAAGGTCAACTGTCTATGGTCCTCTTATCATTCTTCCTAAGCGTGGTGTTCAGTACCCATTTGCCAAACCTTACAAGGAAGTTCCCATCATCTTCGGTAATTAACAATCCCTATTTTTAACCAGTTAACGAATTGAGAGTTTATGGCTGTTTTGTCTCCTAATATTCAATTTTTGGTGATCAATTAGCTAAGAAAAATCGATCATGTGCTGCTTAAATATTGCAGGAGAGTGGTTTAATGTCGACCCTGAGGCAGTCATTAGCCAGGCCCTGCAAACTGGTGGAGGTCCAAATGTCTCTGATGCCTACACAATCAATGGGCTCCCCGGGCCATTGTATAACTGCTCTGCCAAAGGTATAGCTATAAATATGGTATTTCGATTCTTGCTCTAGTATGGCTTATAAAGGCTCCATTTCTTTAATATTTGACGACATGAGACTAGAATTCTTTACAAAAACGTATGTGTATAGCTAGATAGATCTTATTCTCATCACTATGTAATGGGGAAAACCTTGCAGATACATTTAAGCTGAAGGTGAAGCCTGACAAGACTTACATGCTCCGCTTAATCAATGCAGCACTTAATGATGAGCTATTCTTTAGCATTGCAAACCACTCAGTTACCATTGTTGATGTTGATGCTGTTTATGTCAAGCCTTTTGACACTGAGACACTCTTTATTACACCAGGACAAACCACCAATGTTCTTCTTAAGACCAAACCCTACTTCCCTAATGCCACATTTTTCATGACTGCAAGACCATACGCAACCGGCCAAGGCACTTTCGACAATTCAACTGTTGCTGCCATTTTAGAATATGAATCACCCAAAACCATTCACTCAAGCCAGCTCTCTCTTAAAAATCTTCCACTCTTTAAACCGACTCTACCTCCTCTAAATGACACTGCCTTTGCTGTAAATTTTACAAGTAAACTACGGAGCTTAGCAAGTGCACAATTCCCTGCCAAGGTACCCCAAAAGGTTGATATGAGATTTTTCTTCACGGTAGGCCTCGGAACAAATCCATGCCCTAAAAACCAAACTTGCCAGGGACCAAATGGAACAAAGTTTGCAGCCTCAGTTAATAATGTATCTTTCTCGTCGCCAACCACAGCTCTACTCCAGGCACACTTTTTTGGTAAATCAAACGGCGTTTACATTCCTGATTTTCCAATCACTCCAATATTTCCGTTTAACTATACTGGCAACCCACCAAATAATACTATGGTAAGCACCGGAACCAGGCTTGTAGTTCTGCCTTTTAATACTAGCGTGGAGCTAATTATGCAGGACACTAGCATACTTGGTGTTGAGAGTCACCCTCTTCACTTGCATGGCTACAACTTCTTTGTTGTCGGTCAAGGTTTCGGAAATTTTGATCCAAATAAAGGCCCTGCAAAGTTCAATCTTGTTGACCCTGTTGAGAGGAACACGGTCGGTGTCCCCTCTGGTGGGTGGGCTGCTATCCGGTTCCAGGCAGACAATCCAGGTCAGTTTACATACTAACAGAACAATTATATATATACAAAAGAACATATCATCTATGTACTGCAATTGATTTCAACATAGCTAATAAACTTAATTCCTTATAAATTATAATGATTATATACTGATCGTATGAACAGGGGTATGGTTCATGCATTGCCATTTGGAAGTCCATACAAGCTGGGGGTTGGAGATGGCTTGGGTTGTCTTGGATGGAAAGCTTCCCAACCAGAAGTTGATTCCTCCACCAGCTGATCTTCCCAAGTGTTGACATTAATTTGAGTTTTAGTCCACAAGCTTTCTTCGATTTTTTATTTATAACCAAGTTTTATTCTTTGGCCTTTTTCAATATTTTCTTTGAGAGGTTAGTCTACAATGATTATAAATTACACGAGTGGAGTTGAGGAAAAAGAAGAGATCGAACAATTTTAATTTGTACAACGTAATAATATGAGACACCTCAATAATATTTTTCAATTGTAATGAAATTGATGAGTTAATATTTTTTTTATTATAGATTTTTATAAATAAAAAAAATCTTAAAAACAAAACAAAATAGGTTTGACAAATATACCAGATCCAAAGGATTTACACTTGACAGTTAACCAAATTTAAGGTAACGTGGGACCAACAAACATGTTGAACCTAAAGAACTTAGGCTTGGCAATCAACCAAGTACAAGGTAGTATGTATCCGACAAATATATCAGACCTAAAGAACTTGGGTTTGGTAATAAACTAAGCTCAAGGTAACGTGGGTCTGACAAATTTACCAGACTCAAAGGACTTGGGTTTGGCAGTTAGCCAAGTACAAGGTAACGTGGATCTAACAAGCATGTTTGGCCCAAAGTATTTGGATTCAACTATTACCAAGTTCTAAGGCTATATGTCTGATCCTAGATGATCCTTTAAATTAAAAATATTGAAGGTATGATAAACCATTATGCCTCTCCATGTAGAATAGTTATGTGAGTCATTCATATCTAATATAGTGATTTTCTTATACAGTTCTTAGGTGCATACAAGATCCTTTAAGGAACATTCATACTTATTATCTCATTAATGATTGTAAG
>Ga0325410_1009655_pt1 | contig 10268 bp, 7 predicted proteins | sample PopdelMetagenome_16_FD_206182 | JGI IMG/M metagenome (GOLD analysis project Ga0325410, IMG submission 206182) | Populus deltoides microbial communities from Bellville, Georgia, United States - Xylem-PdIQD-R3 | ecosystem: Host-associated > Plants > Phyllosphere > Stem > Wood/Secondary xylem...
TCTGCTCTCACCACCACCAAACTTCTTGGCCTCACTGCTGCAATATTTGGCTTGACCCCTCCAGTTCTTGATTTGCTGTAACGAAAACTAGCACTTGCAGTACTAGTACTTGCTACTGTCATCGACATGATTAATAAACGTGTAGCCTTTCTCTCCCACAAAGTTTCTTGAGAATTCTCTGGTTCCAATTCTTGGTTCGTCAAGGAAAGTGGGTTGGCGGTGAAATTTATGCGTGGAGTTTGGAAAGTGGTGATCTGGTAGAGAACTCACGCTCCAGTGAAATGTGTGGACGCCAGGTGGTTAGGGCGCGTGACAGGTCGTTTTTACGGGAGGGACATGTTTTTTCCATCATTAGACAACCAACCAGCCATCCATTTTTAGAGCAAAGTTGATTTTGGCCTGCGAGCTACGGAGCAGTTTATTTTCATGGTTGGAAAGAATTTTTTTTTTTAGATTTTGAATTTTTTTTAGATTTTTTTAAATAATTTTAACATGTTGATAAATAAACTTTTTATTGAAAAACAATATAAAACGAGCTCTTCATCTAAACACCTCACGATATAAAATCTAGATCGGACGTGATTTTTAATTAAACCGTTTAGCAAATGTTTATTTTTGTATTACTGATTGTTTTTTAAATTATTTTTTATTTAAAAAATATTAATTTTTTAATATTTTTAAATAATTTTGAGATATTGGTGTAAAAAAATATTTTTTAATTATTTTTAATTAAAAAATATTTTTTTAAAATTCCCTAATTAGTTACAATGTTTTTGTCTTTAGAGATAAAAAAAGAAAGAAAAAGAGTTGGTTTGAATGTTGCTATCTATCTTATTCCTTCACCTTTGATCCAATCTTGGTTTGTATCAAATTCATATGACCGCTACCTCCACGTGATTTAAAACTCTCAAGCTAACCAAAAAAACTCATTAATTTAATTTCTCACTAACCAACCAAATCAATCCACGCCACCACCATTTCATTAACTTAAACCCAAGGTAGATTCCAAAGTAATTCCTCAACTATGCACTCATTTTCAATATAGTCCCAAAATAAAATGAAGTCCCCCACTTATTAAAATTAAGTAAATTCTCCACTTATTAAAATTAATTTTCTAGATCAAGAAAGTGCATCTAGATTACATTATTCTTGATAACAAGAAGCCTTTTTTTCCCTGAACCGAAGTTTAGCTTGCTTTCGCTTGCTTCGTATCTGGTTTGGAGCTATCGTTGCAGTTTAGGTTTTAACATGCCTTGACTCCTAGATCTGACGATTCTTAGTGACGATCCACATCGGTGGTTATTGACTGTTACGTGTTTTGTGCTAATCTGGTAACTATTTTAGGAGAATATGATACTACTGTAAAATAAAATAAGTTTAGTTGAAAAAATATATCCAACGATATAAAATAAATTTGTTTTTGTAATAATTTTTGAATGAAATTAAAGCACAATGATTACAGGTCATCTCAATCTAAACAAATACTATTTTAATTTTAATATGTAAAAATTAACTTTAAGTTACTCTAATAGTAAAAAAAAAAAATCCTCAGATGGATTTCCTATCTAAATTATAATAATTTTTTAATAAAAAAATCAAACCCTCTTAAAATGATATTATTTTACCACATGATATTCAGATAAAAACATCAACAAATACTTCATGAAAAAGCCTAGAAAAAAAATAGAAATTGGGTTATAAATAGTTTAAGTTTAGACACCGATTTAATACTTTGAGAATATTCAGGGACTCGTTTTACTGCATAATATTCAAATAAAAACATCAACAAATACTTGATGAAAAACACTAGAAAAAATTAGGGATTTGGTTATCAATAGTTTAAGTGTAGACACCCATTTAATACTTGGTAAATAATTAGGGACTAGTTTTGATATTTCAACAACGGTTAAAGAGATCTACAACACCTAAAGCAGAAGGACACACAGGGTCTCTCATTAAAGCATTTGTTCCTTCAAATACAAAATTCCCTCTCCCCCTCTCTCTCTGCATTTCGATCTTATAACCATGAAAAGAGGAGGTTTTGCGTATGGATTTGGGTTCAGCAGGTGTTTTTGTTTGCTCTCGATTTTGATATGTGTAAATGGGAGATCTGACAAGGAAGTAAGAGAGAGGTTTTATGGGAATTTGGTGAATTCATCAGCACCAGATAATGGAGAAGGAAGTATTGCTAAAATGTTTGATCGTGTTCTTGAAAAAGAGTTCTCTGAAAATGATCAGCCTGAAGGTAAAGAACCCTTTTTTTTTTCTTGCTTTAATTCTACTTTTTTGTGTGTTTAATTAAGGTTTTTGGCTTGTTCTTGGTGCTAATGTGAATGAAAGACTTGAAATGGTAGAGTGAAGCAGATTCTTAGAAATATAGAATGTTTATGGAAAATAGATTTGTTTTAAAGTGTTTATGGAAATGGGACTACAAATTGTGGGATTTTGTAATATGTTAGATCAATTTGTAAGTTGCAGCAAGTCTTTTCTCTGAACAGAGAATTGGGTTATAATCACATGATTCTGTTGATTAAGAGAGGGCGGGGTTTGATCTTGAGACTGAATTGAGCACGTTCGAGTTAATTTGAGAAAGGCTTTGATGTTTTAGTTTCTGAAAAGTGTTTTTTTTTTCCAATGAAAAGATCCCTTTTTGTACATGTAATTAGTGAAAGGATGCTGGGGGAATATGAATCTGGGTTAAGTTTGTATGACGAGCGAAGGGACTTGATTGGTTACCTTCATATTGATAAGGAAACATGGCCGGAGGAAGGTGTCTTTAGGCAAGTCTGAAACTTGAGTAATTTAACTGAATCAAGTAGGTACTGATGAACATGGAAATGATGCTTTTTTTAAGAAGGTAACGTGAAGCTTATAAATAGTTTTGAAAGCTTTAAGGTGACAGGAAGTTAGTTGTCAGTTAATAAGGATTTAAACTCAAATCTTCAGTAAGCTTATAGCTGAATAAGAACTACTTCACATGTTGCAGAAAACATTTATTGTCAGTTCAAGGAACTAACCTAAGTCTATACAAAGCTAAGTTTGCAATGGCAGAAACATATATCAAATTGAACAGTATATCCTTTGGCAACTGCATTGAGATGATATTGACCTCAATAGTTTTGGCTTCTTTCCTTTAAATTTGAAGAGAATAAAGTTTCTAGGCCACATATAATTTGCTTTACTTGATGCTATGATACTTGCTAGGCTGGAGAGTTTAATAAATCTAGCCAGTCCTGCACTTGGAAGTTGACAACTCGTGTGATCTTTATGTCTGTTATTTTGACTCCAGTCTAATGATTACTGACATGCCCTGTGGATCATAGGAGTTTCTGTTATTGAATTGGGATGATAATTACCTACTGCATTTTATCTATTGGAAGTTGTTTGGTTTCAATGATTTTTGGATGGTATTTAAGTTTGGTTCATATTTTTACTTTACCAGGTTCTGATAGAAACAGCTTCAACAACAGTGTAGCTGACCAACAAGTAGGTTTATTTTTCTTTTAATTGTCTAAATTTAGTGATTGTGGCTTGAGCTTTAGTTTTGCTTTGCTGCACAAGTGCCCCTGTGAAGCAACTTTGGAAACTTTGACCTTCCTGGAGTTTGCTACTGAACATAAGAGATAAATAGGAAGAAGAAGAAAATAATCTTGCCAGGGATCTAGCTTATGCAAGATCCAGACTGTTAATCTACAGTGTGGCTGCAACCCTCATCATCTATATTAATGAGAAAATTTATCTTTTTTCAACATGTCATATTTTTTCTGCACCCCAAAAACATGGTAGGAGCAATATCTTCTCCTTTGGCCTTTTCATACGCCAGTACTATTTAACATAAATACTGTCTAGTTATCATTATCTCCAGCTTTTTACCTAATTAAGTCATTTGTCTGTTACTACTAGTTGTTTCTTAGTGTTAATGCTAAACAGGACTTCTGATTATGTTTTCGCAGGCTGTATTGGAGACTGTAGCAAAAATCACTCACGATAAGGGCAAAAAAAATGATACACAAGTGGCTAAGTATGGGAGTTGCAAAATATTTTTGGGTGCAAATTATTGCATTTTTTACCTTATGTTTTGAGATATAGTTTCGTTTCCCTTTCTTTCTGTACAAAAGTGAGATTCTGATGTCATATATATCTTTCTTTCCTCTTTGTTTTCAGTGGAACTAGACCTTTTCAACTTCAAGATGTATTTTCTCTAGAAAATGAAGAATCCGAGGATACGGAAACCCTGATTGACAAAAAGGTGCACTGAAATTCAATGATTAGTTCTCTTCGTGAAATTTTCAGACAGATTCTTTGATCCAACTTTTGGTTTCTGTGGTCATTCCCTCTAACTTGCTTATCTTGCTAATTGTAGGATAATGTATTTGTCATGTCAAACAAGAAATCCAAGTACCCAATACTTCAAGTAGATGTGAGGTGAATGACTCATTTTTTCTCTATTTTTTTGGCTGTTTAGGAGAGCAAATATTACTCTTGAGAACTCGCTGTGTGATAAGCTGTTGATTTCTTATCTGCACAGTTCTTGTATCTATATTTTGACTTGATTTAACTGTTATCATTTAAGGTTCCAAGTTTTGAATGTACTGTTAATGCAGTGTTATTTATTTCACATACCTGCAGATTAATTTCAGATCTAGTTGTTGCTATAGTTTCTGCTGCCATCGGAGGAATCATCTCTTCTTGTTTGGGTCAACCGGTTAGAATCTGTATATTGTGGTTTCATTTGTCTTCAATTGCCACAATCTTTTGTCTCTAATGTTCAGCTATATCATGTGATTTATGCAATGGAGTAATATTTAAGGTAATTTTTTTTCTTTTGACATGTAATACATATGGCAGGTTATCGTTGGCTATCTTCTAGCAGGTTCCATCATCGGACCAGGTGGTCTAAATTTCATCAGTGAGATGGTACAGGTATGTGACTCTTAATTTTTCCCAAATGTGTACCTTTTCTTTTTTGCTTTTGCTTCACTTGTTATAACCTCATTGATGACATTGTATGGGAAATGCAAGTTTTATGAGTTATCAAATGAAGTTTTGCTACCTTTTAATGTCCTTTTCACGTTAGATTATTTATACAAAATTCCAGATGGCAATATAACTGGTGGGACAAAAATGGTTGTCAGTTGGGTTGTTTCAACTTTGACGCTGACTTTGTTGGTGCGTATAGTTTAGCAACTAATAATTGTATCCATCCATATGCTCCAACCCTTGTTAGGTGCTTATTATCTGAGAAATCCACATGTAAAGCATTTATATGCTGTAATGTTGATAAAAACAGTGGTGACATGTTCTCTTGGCTTCATCACAGGTTGAAACTGTTGCACAGTTTGGTGTTGTGTTTCTTCTTTTTGCTTTAGGGCTGGAGTTTTCTTTGACTAAGGTAAACTGTATTTGATCTAGGGAAGATATTGTCTTAAAATTTCCTTGATTTATTATATAAAAAAAAGAGCTTGTTTTTCTTGATTTAGAAAAGCTGTTCTGACTTATCATCAATGCAGCTAAAAGTGGTGGGCCCTGTCGCTATTCTTGGAGGGATGCTTCAAATTGTAATATTTATTTGCTTGTGTGGCATAATTTCTGTGGTACGATGCTTAAATCTTGTAACTCAGTTATGCTAGAAATCTGTATGATTGGTCAAATTGGATGCTAAGCTTGCACCACTGTTAACTTTGCAGTTGTGTGGAGCAAAGTTATCTGAGGGTGTATTTGTGGGTTCCTTCCTGTCAATGTCATCAACAGCAGTGGTCTAGACTTGTTTCTGACACAATTCTCTCTCCTTTCTGTTTGATTCCTCCTTGTTGTTTGCAAATATGATTCATTCAATTTTTTTTATCAGGTGGTGAAATTTTTGATGGAACGTAACAGTTGTAATTCTCTTCATGGTCAAGTGACGATTGGGACACTGATTTTTCAGGTTGTATTTATTTTCTTACCTGGTTTATATTTAAGCATGTCGTTGATGATACGTTGAATTTTGAAAAAGGTTTGCTGATGCACAACCACTTGTCTGATCTTGTGAATTGTTTCAGGATTGTGCTGTTGGTTTATTATTTGCTTTGCTTCCAGTTTTGGGTGGCAACAGTGGTGCTATACAAGGAATGATTTCAATGGGGAAGTTGTAAGTTTGTTTGTCACCTAATATTTTTTTTTAATATTTTTTTTTGTATAAATGATTCCTCTCTTTCTTTCTTTTTTCCAATAATGGAAGTCATTTACTGTTATTGATTGATTGCCAACCAACCCCCCCACTTTTTTTGGCTAATGACCCCGTGTAAATGATCCTTATTGAATCTAACCTCTATTGCTTACTAACTTCAGGTTGTTGGTCTTGTCCTTATACCTCATGGCTGCATCTTTCTTGTCCTGGTCATTTGTTCCTCGCTTTCTTAAGTTAATGATACAGCTATCATCTCAAGTGAGTTTTTGATAGTCTTTAGTGTGGGCCACATTTCTTATTTATCTTTGCTCAAGTACCTTCCGGTTGAGTAGGGCCTCTTTCTAAGCATACTCTTTGTGTTCCATCTTGTGATTCAGACAAGTGAACTCTACCAGCTTGCTGCTGTGGCTTTCTGCTTGTTGTCTGCTTGGGTAGGTGAAAATTTTATGTACCTTTCTTGTCTAGGAAAAATAGTTTTTTTACATGTTGCTGCATTAAATTTTATCCTTTCCATGACATGGTAGGTATCAACTTTGTTTAACATATTTTTTGTCATCCATGTAGTGATATGGATTACAATGTCATATGAGATATTTGCAAACAAGAACATCTCAACTGGCAATAGCATATGTACATTGCATGTTTTTGCTTTCTTAATCACGGGCTATTTAATCTATATGGTGATTTGCTTCATTTGAAATTATTTGACATGTCTAAGTTTGATGGTTGGTTGAAGCTCTGACTTTAAGGTTGTAGGGCTGTTGTCCATCCATCAGTTACATGCTCAAAAGATCAATTCGATTTCTTAGCAGGTTTTTACATTTTTATTTTTTCTGTAAGGGTTTGATAACCATCATGGCCATTATTCTGACAGAGGAAAATGCTTGCTGTAGCTTTTTGCATCTGAAAAATAATCATTTGTATTTGAATCCAAAATTCCACTAATACACACAAGCAGAGTGGAACTGCAATATATTTTTAAGGCAGAGGATGTAAGAAAACCTAACATTGAAATTTGACAAATTTATAGACATCATCTAAGTTCTGCTTGAACGATGATGATCGACATATGGTATAAAGCTCCCAATATGTGGTTAGTCATATAAGTAGTAGAATGGTTCCTTGACTATGCTACATGTGTTTATACTTAGGCCAGAAATCATCAAATATATGAAAGAAATTCATTTAGTCAAACTGTGAGTTTTCATCTTTAGTTAACTGCAGAAGTTATGATGTTGAGATACAGTATGTCATGATTCAGTGCAGCACAGGAAATGTTTTTGTCATCATGTTCTCATTACTCTTGGATTTCCTTCAACTATCAGTGCATTGCTTCTTGGTGATGTTTTTGTCATCTTGTTCTCATTATTCTTAGATTTTCTTTACCATTTCAGTGCAGTGACAAGCTGGGCCTTAGTCTTGAGTTGGGTTCTTTCATGGCTGGAGTTATGATATCTACCACTGACTTTGCACAGCATACTTTAGAACAGGTATTCTTCTGTGCAATGGATTGTGTGCCAAGTACTGCCACAAATGGTAGTATGGATTCAGTATAAAAGTTATGTTCTCGGAAATAATGCACTAATTTAAATTTGTAAATTGACTCTGGATCTCTGTAACTTGTTTTAGTGGCTCCATCACTCTATTAATTACGAGATTAACAGCTGTAGTCGATGGACATCACAATGTTGCTCTTTTTTGCATGGGAATTATTCTCCGTGTGGTTATGTTATGTTAAAAAAATAATAATGAGATTGATATGTTTTGAAATTGACTGTCTACTTTGTAGGTGGAACCAATCAGGAACCTGTTTGCAGCTCTCTTTCTTTCTAGCATTGGAATGCTCATAAATGTACATTTTCTATGGAACCATGTGGATATATTGCTAGCATCTGTGATTCTGGTTATAGTTGTCAAGACAACCATTGCTGCTGCAGTTACTAAAGCCTTTGGATATAGCATTAGGACATCATTCCTTGTGAGTTGGCTTGCTATGTTTGTTGACAAAAAAAAAGAAAATTGTACTTGAAACTCCTTTCTCTTTCCTTTTTTTTTCCTGAACAAAAATTGATGTACTATGATGTAGGTTGGAGTATTACTTGCTCAAATTGGAGAATTTGCTTTTGTTCTCCTAAGTCGTGCCTCAAATCTTCATCTTGTTGAGGTGAACTCTCTCTCTGTTTGTGTGTGTGTGTGATAGTTAGGGTACCATTAACGAAACAGATGCTTATAATTTTTTATCATAAGGAAATCTCGTTTATGTGGAACTAGGGTTTAGGGTTGCATGCACATATAGGTGGTTTTAGGTTTGATGTCATGATTAGATATCTGTGTAACTATATGAACATTTGCCCATCCTTCATTAGTTTTTAAACCATTTTGGTGGTTTTGATGCAGGGAAAGATGTATCTTCTTCTTCTTGGAACAACAGCTCTCAGTCTGGTTCGTTTCTTCGATACTTGCAAATGTAACATGGCTTTTTAACAATGTTTTGGTTCTCTTGCATTAAACCCTTGATTGATGCTCATTCAGGTGACAACTCCTCTCCTGTTCAAATTGATTCCTAACGTCATGAATTTGGGTGTCCTTTTACAATGGTTTCCATCCGAGAGTAGCACTCCAAATAAATGGTTTCCATCGGAGAATGGTACTCCAAATGAGGTTCTCCCTCCCTCCTTATTTGTGTTTGTGTGTGCACGTGATTTATTTTGTGGGAACGAATGCATACTGAGAATTTTTCTGGTACACATTGAAGCATATTGCATCCCATGTAAAATTTTCTTAAGACTTGACATGCTGTCACATCCCAGAACTCAATATCATATATATCTTTTTGATTGATAGTATATCTACGAAAGAGTTCCATATCTGTTCTTCTGCAGGCACAACCATGGTCTTACAGCTCTTTGTGAGTGCGTATACTGATTTCTTTGTTAGTGAATTTCCTTAAAGAAAATATTATGTAAGAAACTAGGGTTTTTTTTCATAATTCTGGCAATGCATCCACCATGAATCCGGGAATTCATATCCTTTTATGCTGCTACTGCAAAGTCATTTGGCAGTGGTATGTGCCAATCATTTTCAAAACTTCATTGCAAAACAGCTTTTGAAAGTTGAATATCTGCTCCTCATACCTCACGTCTTTTCTTCTTTTAAATATCTCCAGGGCAATTAACTTAGCATTTATGTTTTTACAGGAAAGAGTTTCCATGATTGAAGTGCGTAACAGATAGTTACGACCTCCACATTTTGTAGTCTCATTACTTCAAAGGAAGTATAGCTAATCATCTTGGGAAGACAAGGAATTCATCTCATTACTGATTCCACAGTTCAGGTTGCAAATAATCAGCCAGACAGACAATCCAGAACTCTCATGTACATACATATTAGGCCCCACATTCTTTGACTGTTGTATATACAATTTTGTGTTTTCGTCCCATCAGTCATTGATGTCGATCCACTTAAACACGTATATACAGCAGCAATAATTTTTTTGAAAATTATACATGCAGTAACAATTGTATTTCTCAAAAGTATTCCTTGACATGTCCAGTTTTTTTGATACTTTCAAAAGTGTTTTTCAAAAAAAAATATTTAGTGTCCGTTTGAAAAAATCAGTGCAAATTGTATTTTTAAAAAATTTTATTTTTTATTGTTTTGTAAAGAATTAAATTTTTTTTTGTATGTTTTGGATTGTTTTAACGTCTTAATTTTAAAAATGATTTTTAAAAAATAAAAAAATATTTTAATATATTTCAGTATGAAAAGTTATTTAAAAAATAATAATAACTATATTTTCAAATATAGTAAACTTAATGAAGAAAAATTCATATCCTGCTTTTAACCTAGAAAAGGAAAGTAAAAAAATATGGGTTTGTGCTTTCTTCCATCCAAATCCATCTGGGACAAGGTCAAATTGAAATCAAACATTGTATAAACCCAATCCAATTTGAGTCCTCACCAACTTTCAACATAACGAAAGACTATAACTACATTATGTATAATAAATAAAGTCATAATCTAATATCATAACCGTATAATATAAAAATAGTATTGTTATACTTACAAAACAATAATATTTTTTTATGTATTATAAAAC
>Ga0325410_1009659_pt1 | contig 10267 bp, 6 predicted proteins | sample PopdelMetagenome_16_FD_206182 | JGI IMG/M metagenome (GOLD analysis project Ga0325410, IMG submission 206182) | Populus deltoides microbial communities from Bellville, Georgia, United States - Xylem-PdIQD-R3 | ecosystem: Host-associated > Plants > Phyllosphere > Stem > Wood/Secondary xylem...
GGGTCAAAATTGGGTTAATTGGTAAGGCCTTGTTTGGTTTGCCAAAATTTTGATAAAAGAAATTTTGGTTTAAGGGTATGTTTGGCAAACACTCCCTTAGACCTATTTTCCCAATTTTAGTTTTACAAAAAAATAGTTTTTTCCAAATAAAGCCTAAATAAAAAAAAAATCTTTTTTTCTTGCATATGGCCAAAAATCATTAAAATTATTTCAGCAATTTCTAAAAAAATCTAAAATACTTTGGCATGTATAAAAAAAAAATATTGCACGGATTCTACAACAAGTTTTTAAAATTCCAAAGGATTTAAAATTTTCAAAGGTTTTTAGAACGCATTCGACTTTTAACGTGTTATTTTTAAAATCAATGATTTTCGTTATTCGAGTCGATGTTGATAAGAAAAATCCAAAAAAAACAAGAAAAATCAAACTTATAAAAAAAGAAAGAAGTTGAAGGACCAAGCTTGGGGACCTAGCAACATTTTTTCCTATAAATAGGAGTTTTCAACACATACAAAAGAGGGAAGAGGGGCAATTTTGAAAAAACCAAAGAGAGTAACACAAAAAAAAACCCTAAACAAAGAACTCTTTATGCTCTCACTCTATGAGCCGTCGTGCTTCCTCTTAAGCCCAAGGAGTCGTAGCCCCCACTTCTGATAATTTTTTGAAACATAGTCGATGTCCCCCAAGGGTCCTTGGCTTTTGCTCTCCTAGAACTGTTGTTACCTATTTTTGGGTTCCCACACAAAAAATGAGAAAATACAAAAAAATATATTCAGGAAGAAATAAAAAATAATAGAAGTAAGAAAAGGATGTTGGAATGCCAAAGAAAGGTCAAAATTGGTTTAGGAGGTTCAAAAATACAAAAGGTTAAAATTTGACAGTATATTTTTACTGATGAGAGCCCTGGGACAAGGAAAATTCTATTTGAAAAAAAGAAAAGTTCAAAATCAAATGTTTATGGACTCAATTAAATTTTATCCAAGGTTTAATTGAATTTATAAAGGGTTTGATTGAAAGAAAATTGATCTTTTAAGTCAATTTAGGCTTTTATTGAAAGAAATTAAAGTTCTAGGGTCTAATTATAATTTTGAAGAGTTGATTTGGTCAAATCAAGAGCTTAATTGCATAATTATTGAAGTTTGATGGCTAATTAGGGACTTAATTGAAACAATCCGAGACCAAGGACCAAACCAGAAAAGGCATTAACATTAAGGGATCCAATTACAATTTTATCGGGGGTTTGATTACAAAACAGCGAAAACTTTAATGGCCAAATCAGAAGAACCCAAGCGGCGCCGTTTCCACCATTCACTATCTTCAAACAGCTGTGAATCTGTGACGATAATGGAAGGAGACGTTAGCAGCAATAATGGAGCTATTCTCGAATCAATGGGGCGGGTATCGCAGTTGACATCCCTCGCCACCGTGATGGACGCCGGCTTACCAAAAATGCTGGCATCCTCTGGCTATAAAAACTGGAGGAGCAGCCGCACCAGAGAAGAGGAAAAGAAAAAGGGCAGAGGAAACGAAAGAGACAAGAAACAGAGGGAGAGAAGGAGAGAAAAAGAAGAAGAAGAAAGAACGAGATAGTGAGGAGATTGAGAGAGGATAAAGAAGAAGAGTAAGGGAGAGCCCAGCCACATGGGCCGGGTTGGGCCCAGCTCATAAAAAATAAAAATAAAATAAAATTTCTTCATAAATTATTTCAAAAAAATTTGTGATTTTCTCATATATTTTTTTACTACATTTTGATTGATATTGATTTGTATTTTTATACAGTAAAGATACAAATCCAGTATTAAAATACTTGGTTTTCATCGAAGCAAAAAAAAATAAAAAAATGTTTTGTTTTCATGCATACGGCCAAGTCTCTCAAAAATTTTAAAAAAATCATATTGTATTTTCATACAATAAAGAAAATTTCAAAAATATGTATTAGCATGCATTTTGGCTTTAATAACCAGTTTATTAAAGTCACGAGAACTGGGCCAATATTTCAAAAAATTTCAAATTTTTTTTGTTTTCTTTTAATATCTAGGGTTACGACCTTATACGTAAAATGTATTCCGGATATTAAATTTTTTTGTTGACGTCAGAACAATTAGGTTTTACCCGATAAGATAAGGATCTCCTTACCAAGGCGAATTTTTCTTAAATCATAGACGGATCAACAACTAGAAAACACGACAAGACCTGAGATTTTATCAGACAATAAAACAATGCAGCCTACCTTAGGTAGGACGTAGTTGGGGTGCTAATACATTTTCTTTACGCAACCAGTCCCCGTACCCGATCTCTGAGACCAGTTAGGGTTTCTAGTGACCAAAATACTAGGTGGTGACTCCCATTCAATTTTTCCACTAATAAAAGGGAATAATTTCTTGTCTCCTCACATTTGCCACATTAAATACATTAAGAGGGTAGATGTTTTCGCCGCGAGGGTGCACACATGTGACAAGAACCAGAGAGCCAAAGACCCCCAGCCATTTCAGATCCTCCCTTCTCCCCCTTCAGCCGCTCATCCTTAGGAAACTAGAGCCAACCTATGTCTCCACAGCTGCCCATCTCTAGTCCGCCTCACAACCAAAGTTGACCGATCTCTACCTCCATCTCCCTCACGAGATCTCCCCTCTCCATTTTTCAACCACAGACCGACCGTCATCGTTCCCACAGTAACTCCAAATCGGTCCTTTCCTCTCCTGTTCAACCCCAGTAATCTTCTCCCAACCTCTCCACCTGAAGTTTTCCCCTCAGCAGCCTCTTCTTCTCTTTTGGTCTCCTCAATAGCGATGGCCACAGACCACGAGACAGGCCCCGTCTCTTCCCTCACCATCGACCACAACGGACCATCTTTCATCAGCATAGACGCGGCAAAGCTTCCTTCATCGGCGTAAACCGGCCTCCACCAAATGCAGCGGCAGCCCCTGCTGTTTTCTTCATCTCCTTCCACCCACCCACAGACTTACGGTTCTCCTCCTTGCCATCAGTTATAAGCAAAAGAGAAGAAGTGAACCAAAAAAGATCTGCTTAACCGCAAATCTGGAAAAGAAAAGAAACAGAGAAGCAAGTCTGAAAAACAAAGAAAGAAAAGGCTAAAATCAATTGTTTGTGGCTTTTTTTTTGTGTTTTACAGGTCACCGCTGGTGAGGAAGGCAAGAAGGGAGGAAACCGTTACAGATCTCCCCCGCTAACTTGATTTTTTACAGTGGCACATGAACCCGCATGAACCCACGCGCCGCCATTGTTCCTGCTGTCCCTGAGGCTTCACAACACTGTTCCTATGACTAAAAGGCTTCCAGCACTATTCCTGATTCTATTTTGAGGCCTCTTTTTGTAAATTTAAATTGTTTAATTTGTTGTTTAGGTTATTTTGAACATTGATTATTTTGTAATAAAAAGTAGTTTTGGTGTGGTAAAATATAGTAAAAAAGTGATGCTAGAGCAATTAGTTTTTTTTTTTTTTTATCTAATGACATAAGGATCTCCTTACTAAGGAGAATTTTTCTTCTCTTTTTAAGAAATCATTGGCAAGACAACTTTCAAAACCTTTTAAATTTCATCAAATCGCGAAGCAACTTACCTCAGGTAGGGTGCGTTAGGGGTGTTAATACCTTCTCTAGCTACAACCAGTCTCTTACCCGTGAATCTCTGACAAGACTAGTACACTCGGGTCACTAGGTTTCCTAGTGACCCTGAATCAAATACTAGGTGGCCACTCCCAAAGAACCTAATCAACGAACGAAAATCGCCAACAGACGCCGCGTAGGTGACGTGCGACAATGATGAAAGCCCATCTTTGTTATCCCTTCATATTCTAAAATATATCCCTTGTGGTCTCCATTTGAACTTGGATAAGTTTTTATTTGTAAAAACTCTGACTAAAATCATATCCCACACTAGGAGCAAATGAAAATTCTAAAGATCAAGAGTCGATCTTAATTAGGATTACACCTTACACTAGGAAGGTAAGCAAAAATTCAAAGATCAAAGACATAGGAGATGTTGTGGAAAATCCAAAAGAGCCTAAGAAATTCAAATGTTGAGAGGCATGCCCAAATGAAAACACAAAAATGACCAAGTCTATATCAAAACGTAGAAATAAAGATGCCCCACCAAAGCAATCAAAAAGGGTGAATTAAAGAAATATGATGAAAGAAAAGAAAGACATAATTACAATGATCTTAAGTCTTCAAAGCATTGAAATAGTCTTGAGCCTATGGATTCCTTTCTTCCATAACCAAAAAGTTATAGCCTAATTATATGCTCTTAAAAGTCTTTTATAATCAAGCAAGCAACTTTGACCAATAAATGGGGTTCGCAAAATGCAGAAGACCTTTTTCACAAGAATCATGACATCACAAACAAACTACTTGTTATTGTTCATGCTGATAAAATCAATGCAAAAAAATAAAGACAATTTTTCCTCTACAAAACATCAAGTTATACTCGAGCCTTTTGTTTTGAAACTTATAAAAATAGAAGGTCATTTCATCACGTACTTTCAACAAACCAAATCATTTTTTTTCCTTAAAAAAGATTAAAACCCCTGGGAATTGTAAGAAATTCAAAATAAAATTGTTTTAAGCTTACATCGAGTAAATTTATATTTTTAAAATGCAAGAAACAAAATTCATTTGAGCCATGGATAGCCCAACTTTTAGCTAACACTTCTTTCTCAACCATTACCCTATCAATTGTCAATAGAAATGCACAAAAGATGCATCTTAGTGATGAATAACATGTCTTGGGGTAATGATCAAAGAACACTTTTAAAATGATATATCTCATTATTTCTTTGCAATAATTAGACTTGAATGAGTATGATCCTTAAAATTTACGAGTTGATTCTAAAATAAAAAAGTGATTTTCTAACCAAAAAAAAGTCAATGGTCGAGTTTGCAAAGTCTGATATAAATAACATTGATAATTTTTATAAGTCATCCTTGAAAAGTTGAGTAGATAGGGGCAATACAATGAACCCTGAGAGGGATAATAGATAATAAGCAGATCAGGTAGGGGGAAAAGGCACATTATCAAATGGTAATTCAAAAAAATCCATCAAAGCTATAAATAGAGTCTGGCAATGACAAATGCCTAAATCAGCTGAGAGCAATGCTATTCGAAGAAACTCTATGATTTAATGAACTTTATTTTTTTAATATCCTCTTGATATCCACCTTGGCTCATATATTTTATAAAAGTTTATTAATTTTCTCCTTGAATCTTTTTGCTCGAAGTCTTATAACTGGATCCAATTAAACTTTTAATAGATCTCTTAATGTTAAAACTAAAATCACGTCATAAACTTCGGTTCACCTTTGTGGCTCTACTAAACAAAATCTTTCATAAGTCAAAAGGTAGTTCGCAATAAAGATAGAGAAAAAAGAGATGAGCAACCTCCCTTGACAAAGCTTCTCTACCTACATTGGACTTAGTTTGGCAGCATTGTCATGCATATCATTTGATACTACAATTAGCATATCCTTCATTGCTTATAAATGTTTGGTAACTTCTAAGTAAAGGCCAATAATCCACCGAAAATGATGCATAAAAAGGCACCTGCCAAGGGCATTTATAAAAACTAGGATGAGAAAGCGACCCATAATAGAAAGTCATTGACGAAGGAAATCCAGCCACTTGATAAAAGGGTCATAACAGTAAACCTTTTCCTTTTCTTTCTTTGTCAGTTCAAATACCACTATTTTTTTCCTATAAGCAAGAAATTGCAATCAAAATTCGACTAAAAAGACAAGAGTTAAAGGAAATGTGATGATTAGAAAACAAAACCAAGAATTATAAATGAATGGGAAATGAACTCAATCAACTCACCTAGTTTGATCGAAGCAAATTTGTAGTAAATAGAAATAATGGAGAAATAATAAATTTCTTTAATAGAAATCAAAGTCCAAAATCATTAAAAAATTGCAATCAAAATTCGACTAAAAAGACAAGAGTTAAAGGAAATGTGATGATTAGAAAACAAAACCAAGAATTATAAATGAATGGGAAATGAACTCAATCAACTCACCTAGTTTGATCGAAGCAAATTTGTAGTAAATAGAAATAATGGAGAAATAATAAATTTCTTTAATAGAAATCAAAGTCCAAAATCATTAAAAAAATAAAAAAATCAATTTGAAACCCTAATTTCAATAAGAAAAAAAAAATAGTCCACCTATTGTTTTTTTTCCTTCCTTTCAAGTCTGTATAGTTTTTGAAATTTTATTTTTGATCCAAAATTTAATTTTTTTAATTTTCAATCTCTGGATGTGAGAGAAAAGAGAAAGACATCATATTACAGTAAAAGAGAGAAAAAAATTGTTAGTTGATCATAATCCAACAATAAAAAAGATCAATCTTGATATCAACAAATTTCATTTGACGATGATGGTCCTAATAAGGTGTTTTTGAACCTTTATCTTGCTTAAAAAAACAAATCGAGTCGAGAAATGCTTTTTTTATTGATTTGATTTTGTGTTTTTTAAAATTTTTAGGGTTTTGGATTGATAAATTAGTTTTTTGATGTTTTAAAGGTGTTTATTATGTGTTTCTAGGTGAAAGTGTTTTAACAAATGAATTTTTAAACATAAAAATGACCACCAATTTTCCAACCACCACTACGGTGGCTGGATTTTTGGTAGGCAAACAATGTCTTATACCTTTATAGTTTTTTCAAAATAAACTATTAATAGAAAGGGGAAAAAAGCAAATGACATGTAATCCATCCTTTTAGAGAGAGGGGAAAAAAAAGATTAGCTATGCAGGTCTGGCCTTGCAGACCTACTTATGTTACCTCTATTAATAGGTCAGATGTGTTAGGCCACCTAGGCCAAGGCACTTGAGCCTTTTTTAGTTTTGATTTTTATTTTTTATTTAAATATAAATTATTTAAAATAGATTAATTAAGTGTATGTATGGGATGCCCAGCCTAGTGGGTATTCAGTTTTAAATGAGATTGTTTAAAATACATTAATTAAACAATTTTTTATGATATTTTTTAATAGAATATTGTTTAAGTTTTACTTAGTTTACAAATAAAATTGCTATATATTTTTTTATATAAGTAGACATTCTTTATATGCAGCTCTACTTAAATTTTTTTCTTTAATTTTATTCATTTTCTTTTTTTGTGCATGTCTTTTTTATTATTGTTTTATTGAGCATAATCGGGTCTATGACCTATGTTACAACATCAAATATTTTAATCTACATCTATCTTTTAATTTTTCAATTTAGTCTTTGGTTATCATTGATGTTTTTTTTTGTTTTGCATTTATTGGTATAAATAATTCTCAATTTATTTAATTAAATGTTTGCATTTTTTATTGGTTTAAAGGATTGGATTATCTTTTTATAAGGACTCATGGTCATTGTTGTTTTAAGAGAGGCAAAATGATCTTTTTCAATTAAAAAAAATAGTGAAATGAATATATTACCCTTAAAGAAATTGAACAAGTCACTAGCATGAAAGCTTTTTTTGTCATTTTCTTTTTTTATAAATAATATAATTACTCAAATGCTCTTGAAACCAAAATTTTTAATGCAATCGTCTAGGGGCTATTTGGACTTTTTGCTGTGGTTTTCTTATTATATACAATGTGAATGAAGGTTAGTTTGGTCTTTTTAGCAATATAAAAATAAATGGTTAGCGGTTAAGGAAAACACACCAACTTGTGGAAGAGGATCGTTATGTTCAAGTGGTGCATGTGCCCTCCTATGGCGGCCAAAATAGCCCAACCATCATGTCAATATAATCGCTAAGTGGAGGTGCTTCTAATGAGGTGGTGTGTGTCGCGGTTCACAAAGGTCAAATTTTCTCTTTTCCCATATTTTTCCTCTCATGGCCTTGGGATTTGTGCTGGACACGAAAAAAAAAGTATCCTCTTTTTTTATTATTTCAGTTATAGTATTCATTTTTTTTTATTAATCATTGATTGTTTTATAATCTTTTATTTATTTATTTTTCTTTTCAATTTCATCTTTTGAAATTTAATTTAATTTGGTTTTTATATCAAATTTGGTCCTCATTCTTTTAATTGTTATTTTTTCTTTTTAATTTTATCCAATGAAATTTAATTTGATTTGATTTTTATATCAGATTTGGTTCTCATTTTTTTAATTTCTATTTTTTATATCATTTTCTTAATTGACTTTTGTTTTTCAATTTCATCCCTCATGATTTTATTTATTTTTTATGTTGAATTTGATCATTATTCTTTTTTTTTTATTAATTTTTTTTCTATCTCACTCTTCAATATTTAATTGGTTTTGAGTTCGAATAGTGGTTTTTTCTGATGCGTTGATCCTATTCTTATGATTTGGGTCACAAGTGTAATGTGTTAACCTAAATTGACATTAATCTTTGTTTTTGCACCAGTTTTTATTTTCAATTACATCCTTCAACGCTGAGTTTATTTACAGTTGAGCTCTTTTATTTTTTTAAAAATTACATTATATGAAGATAGTCCAACCTCACGACCTTTGGATTTGTCTGGCCAGTATGCTTGTGCCACCCTGTTTAGGTTCATTGAATATTTTTTACTTTTTTATGTTTTTTTTCAATTTAATCCTTTAAATTTAGTATTTTATTGAATTTTTTTTTTATCATTTTTAAATAAACTTCTTTTGCATTTTTTTATGGTTTTTTATATTATAATATTATTTGACTTAGTGTATGGCCTATTTGTTTGTTTTTTTTTGTTACTTTTTAAACATGATGTAATTTCATCTCCTTAAGATTAAAAAAATAATTAATCATTTTGTTGTTTTCTACTTTAGGCATGAAAACCTCCTTTTATTATCAGACTTTCAATAAATTAAAGTTTTTTTTTTTAATGTACGCACAACCTTTTTTTGTTGTTTAGATGAAAATTAATTTTTAAGATAAAATATTGTTAGCTTTAATGAGTCTTGGATCACAGATTTGACTGGTTAACTCTATATTTTTTTTGTTAAAAAAAATGTCTGCTATAAAAAAACAGTGTTGGATAAGCCATTATATTCTCATTTTCTTTTTCTAAAAAATTGACTTTTTTAATCTGCAGCAAAACATGGGTCATAAAGCTAATTATATATAATACATGTCTCAACTGATCACAATTGTAATTTATCATTATTCCTTCCTACAAGACATAAATGAATCAAGCATAAATCCATAAGTTGATCCTAATTTAATATTTTAGCATCGCTTACACACACACACACATAAAAATTACTATAGAGAAAAACATTGTGCTTCTTCTTACATTCCACTATGAACTTACTATGTGATTTTTTTTTCATTTTTGGTAATTAAACTTTTGTTTTGGATGATTTCATTCTTTTATGGACAAATTGAAGGCCAATTGTATCAAATTTGTTAAGGAATGAGCAAGATTGAAAGAAAGAGTGTCAAAATAAAAAAGGTGAAGAAATTAGATGGCAGTTTCAAAATTGAGTCAAAAAGTTCACCTTGGTCTTATTAATTTTCAAATTATATACTTGTGGTCCCTCAATATTTTGAAAATATAATTTTGTCCTAAAACTTTAGACTAGGTGTTACTTGCCCTTCCTTCACCTCGCTTGAGATGGTAGATTTAAGGTCATGAAGTTTTTTGCTTTCGGGTTGATTTTGGGTTTTTGGGTTATTTGTGGCTATATATGAGTTTATCATGGTATCTAGGGTATAGATATTTTGGATAAAAAACACATTGAATGTTGAATTTTTGGGGTAAAAAAAAAACTAAAGGGTTGATTTTATGATAACCACAAGGTTGTCGGAATCTTGGTGGCCAAAAGACAAGTTGTCTATTTTATTTAAACAAATAAAGGGTTCATGACATATTGTTTATCCTTACTATTAAAAAATAGCATCCACTCTTTTATATTGGAAAAAAAACTCTCGGCATGCTAGCTAGGCCTCTTTTCATAGGCCTGGCCCGTGGGTAGGCCCATGCTCTTGGCTTGTTTGTTTTTTTTTAATGTATTTTCAACACCCTTAAGTTAAAAAAAAAATTCATTTAATCCTTTGTTTGTTTTTTAAAGGTTTTTTTTATTACTTGAAAAAACAAACATCCTTTTGTTATCAAACTTTTAAGAAATGGAATTGTTTTTTATTTTAATCTCACATGCCACCCTTGTTTTTTCTTTTTCTTTTTTTTTTAAGAAAAAGTAGTGTTTGATATATATATATATATATATATATATATATATATATATATATATATATATATATATATATAAAAAACAAATAGTTTTAGTATAAAAATAAATTAAAAAATTTTTAAAA
>Ga0325410_1009663_pt1 | contig 10266 bp, 4 predicted proteins | sample PopdelMetagenome_16_FD_206182 | JGI IMG/M metagenome (GOLD analysis project Ga0325410, IMG submission 206182) | Populus deltoides microbial communities from Bellville, Georgia, United States - Xylem-PdIQD-R3 | ecosystem: Host-associated > Plants > Phyllosphere > Stem > Wood/Secondary xylem...
AGAGAGAATTACAATGGAAGAGGGTGATGGAGAAAGAGAAATGAATTGGTTAGAAGAGCAAACTAATTAAATTCTCTTTTATCATTTAATTCTACATCAACAATTTCTTTATTTGCATGTGATTATTCGACTTTTAAACAAATCACTATTTATATATAACAATAATAATAGACATGATAAAGTCTTTTAATAAAATATAGTATTCCTAACCCCAACTACAACATCTCATCTCCTCTACTATCACAATGTTAATTCCCCGCACTCACAATCTCATGCTAGTCTTCTTCTTCTTCTTCTTCTCTAGTATTTCAGCTTCTATTTGCTTTATTTTTTGTGTCTCTCTCGGTGCCTATTATTTTCATCCGCTGTCAGCCTTGGTTATCATCCTTTTCAAAATATTTAATCTTTGTTCTAGGTGGGTTTTTTTTATGATTGTTGTTTTGGTTAATTCATTAGGTTGTGTTTTGATTTTTGAAGTTCTTTGATTGAACATGCAATTTGGAGTTTGATTTATGTTGTTTTTGTGGCGATTTCCTTCTACAGATCAGCTGTTTACTAAACTGTTAATTTTGTTTTTTTTTTCTATGATTTTTTTACCTTTTTTTTGTGTTGATTTTTCTAGACTTACCGTTTGTTTTTGCATTTTAAAAATTCTTTTGAATTTTTTTTATTTTTTTATTTCAAATTAATATCTTTTGGTATTTTCAGATTATTTTGATGTGCTAATGTCAAAAATAATTTTTTAAAAATAAAAAATATTATTTTAAAATATTTCCGAGTAAAAAATATTTTTAAAAATAATCGCTACCATATTATCAAACACTCTCAGAATACAACGCTAGGTGATTAATTAGATTTTATATCGTTTTCCATTCTTTATAATTTATTTCTTCTATTTATTTGTCCTCTACCCTATCTTTTGTTTGAGTTTTTACGTAAGGATTTCAATCGCTTCTTAGATTTTTTTTCTCATTTGCTTGATCTTGAAATCACTCATGGTCATCATATCATCATATGATAGGCACAGATGTACATATGGTTTGTTATTTTAACATTTTTACATGAATCATTATTATAGAAAAATTGCTCGAGGAGGTTATCCTTTCTCTAACCCTTGACGATCTCAGATTGCAAGATGCTGATGTGGAAAATGTTTACACAATATTCATCGAAACTCTAAAGTACTTATGAATAATATGAAATAAATCTTTGTGTGTGTGTGTGTGTGTGTGTGTTGGAGTCTAATGTTTTTAGATTTTTTTACGATGAGTAATATCTCCTTTTCATCCACAATTTAAGTGTGTGTCAAGGTCCTTATAGCCCTGCACTAGCTAGAGCATGGGAATATTAAAATGAGATGCATAGTTCTAAAAATGATCCATCCTAAAGAGTTTCTATAGAAATATGTCTAGTATTGAGCCATTATAGGCATAATTGATTATTGGGTTTCCTGAAATTCTTAAACACAATGCAAATATTAATTTAATTTTTTTTTCAGGAATCCCAAATATCTTGTTAGACAATTTAGAATTGTTTAGAGTTTGAACAAAGATTAATCGAAGATCAAATCTTCTTTTTAATGTTTGAACAACTTCTTCAAGGTTGGACTGTCACAAATAGTCATCCAAGTGTATGGCCTTTAATAGTAATTCATATGAAGCACCAATAAAAAAATCTCTTAAAATCCTTTTAGAAAAAAGCGATTGACATGCTTCGAGTGCTAGCTCTTTTTTCCACCTCTACTATACCTATATGTATAGGTGGAGTGTGTACATTATGTTATATACAGAGAATATGAGGCATAAAAGTCTATTTATAGGGAAAAATTAATAACTCTATAAATGATAAAATATCACTTTGCCCTCGAATAATATCACATATTATTTTAGTATAGTTTAGAAATTTATTCAATCACGTTCATACTTGATTTTTCTATTCCTCAATTCCTAAAATTTATTTATAATAAATTCACACTTTATTAATTATCTCAGTTTAATTTATAACAAATGATTCTTAATGTCTATGATCTATTATATTTCTAGTATCTTAGCCTACATATAAATTATAATCTTAATGAAAATAAGATTAAATAAATTTAATAATTTAATTTATTATCAATTCAATAATTGATTAATCTATATTTAAAGATTAAATGCATCATCAAACAACTTATCATGATCCCCTAAATATTAAAAAGTCATACCATGTTTGACTTAAACTTTCAGTGATTAATTCTTCAGTGTAATTATTATTTCTTTATCAATAATATTATAATTTAGACATTATAACATATAATATATGTGTTTTGTCAAATCATGTTTGTTCTCAACATCATAATAATTAATTATTTGAATAAAATTTTAAACTCTTTTCAAATCTCATTCCACCTTAAAAAGGATTTTATAATTACTACTATTTGAGAACATTTGAAATATTTTTTTAATTCACCTAAAGTGATGAATTCTCTCTTGATCACTCAAATATCTTTATATAGTTCATGTTATACTCAATATTTGCATGTTTGTTACCCTTGATTAAGACAATGTATAGTCAATATTAAAACAAACATTCCCTATATAAAATAACTTAGTGATTTCAAGTATAAGATTAACTTACATAACTTTTATATGAACATTTTTATAGACACAAATGTTTTTTCCTTAAGAAATTCTCATGCGGGTGAGTTTGGTGTACCTCTTATATGACAGACACCTATATATTAGTTGCAGGTATCTTTCATACCTCAACTTATAAGAATAAGTATTTTCTTTTATAAAGAAAATAACATAATATGTATCAATCTAAATGTCTAGGGACATTTGAGAACAATCATATCTATTTGAATCTTAGAACAACTACCTTTTATTGAGTTGAATTAATTTTCCAATACAACTAAATAACCATTTAACTAAATAACAAAATAAACAATTTTGATATAACACATACATTAATGATAAATCAAATGACATAGTCAATTTGATTGATCAATTCAATTCAACAATTTATTTCTAATATTACTTATCCAAATAACAAATCAATATATCAATTAATTCAACCCAATAATTCTTATAGACATAATAAATCAACTCAACCAACTAATTCAATTCAACAATTTATTTTGATATTTTTCATCAACATAATAATTATTATAACAAATCAACGAATTTAATTGATGTAACATAATGATTAAATTTAACATTAGCAACATAATTAATTAATGAAGTCAATTGATTTAGGCTAAAAATCAATATTGATAACAACCATTAATATAATAGGTCAATGAAATTTATTTCATTCATTCATACAATAATTTCCACCCCCAAAAGCATTAATTCATATCAAACACACTCATAACACCTCTCACATAACAAATCAATTTCCTCAAACTCTCTATTTTTCCCTATTATAGTCAGCATTAATCTCTTCTAATAACCCCATATATTTTCTTCAATTATTTACTATAAGACATTATTTATAACACAATTTACCCCAATTGCAATAATTTATTACAATATAAAATTTTCCCCAAATTTCTATTCAAGAACCACAACTAGAAAAATTCAATGTCATGTATAAAACTAGAATTTATTCCATAAAACTCAAATAATTGGGTTAAAATTTTTTTACCAGGCGTGGAAATGAGCTTCAAATGTTAGCTTATCAATTCTCTCTCCAAAACCTCTAAATCCTCCTCTCAATTCTTGTCTTAATGCTGTTAGCAACTTTCCCCTTTGATTTACGATGAAACCCAACCAATTTCTAGAGAGATAAATGAAGAAATTTTTGAAATCCCCCCTCTTTCAAGTAGTAGCCAACCACCATTTGAGAGAAATGATGAAATTTTCTTTTCTTTTTATATTCCTAGTTTGCCCCTTTCTTATGTTCTTAACATCCTTTTATTTTTTATTATTTTAAATCAAATCATGGAAAAATTTTAATCAAGGTTTTATATTCTCCCATTTTTAAAGAGAATTTTGTCCTTGAAATTTAAATCTTTTACCTGAATTTACAAACAATTCAGGATATTTTGTTTTCGTTTTTGTCTCCCTTTCTCAAGCCTATTCCTTGATTTGTGAGCTCTTCTACAGTACTTTTACCATAAGGACCTTTTTGTTTCTGAGGACCTTTTGACTTTGGTCTAATATCCTTATTGGCTTTAACTTTAACATCAAATCTTCCTCGATTTTTAATGGAACTTGAAACACATCATGAATCTTGGCTAAGTGGGAGGGCAAAATCAATTTGTATGTTACAAGCCTAATTCTCTTCTCGATTTCATATGGTTTGATATATCTCAACACCATTTTCCTTTTCATCCTGAATCATAACATGTGTTTCCATAGAGAAACCTTTAAATACACTTTGTCCCCCACTTTGAATTCAAGAGGCCTTCTCTTTTGATCTGCATAAATATTTTTTCTATTTTGTGCTACTTTTATTATATCCTTTATGATTCTCATTTTTTCTGAGGTGAGTTACACCAATTCAGGCCCAATCAATTTTCTATCTCCAACATCCTCCCGACACATGGGGGATTGTAGATTGATAATTGTTATTATAACTAAATTCGACCAATGGCAAGTGATCCTTCTAATTACCTTCAAACTAAAATATACATGCCTTTAATAGGTCTTCTAGGTTTTGGATTGTTCTTTTAGATTGTTTGTTAGTTTGGGGGTGAAAAGTAGTGTTCAGATTTAGGTTTGATTCTAGAGCATGCTGGATACTTGGCCACAAACAAGAAGTAAATCCGGGGTTTCAATCCGAGACAATCAACTTTAGCACTCCATACAATCTCACTACTTTGTTTACATACAACTTAGCTAACTTGTTAACTGAGCCCATCATCTTCATATGTAAAAAGAGGGCATATTTAGTAAATTAGTTTATAATAACCCATATGACATCATTTCTCCTTTTTGTTTTAGGCAGACCAGACATAAAAGTTCATTGTGATATCTTTCCACTTCTATTTTGGCATTAAAAGTGGTTGTAAAAGCCCTATCTGCTTCTGATGCTTCATTTTTGTTTGCTGACAGACACTACACTCGAACACATACTCTGCTACTTCTTTTTTCATACTTGGCCAACAATTGTAACTTTTTAAGTTCATATACATCTTGGTGCTTCCAAGATATGCTGCAAATCTGGATTCATGTGTTTATTTTAACACTTCATTCTTTAACATCTTGTCTTGTGCTAGATACATTCGCTTTCTCATGGTGATAATTCCATCATCTAGTATCCAAAAAGGATTCTCAACTCTTGATTCAACCTTATTTCTTATTTTAATTGCCTTAACATCCTCCTATTGAGCCTCCAACACTTTATCCCAAAATATAGACTACACTTTTAATTGAGCGATTAAGGAATCTTCAAGCCTGACTTCTATCTTGATGTTGATTTTCCTTAATTCTAGTCATTGTTTCTTATCCCAAACTTCTTGTTCATTTGATACAGTTTTGTATTTGTGACTAAGGGCATCAACTACCACATTTGCCCTTCCCGAGTGATATTAAATTTCATTGTCATAGTCTTAATGAGCTTCACTCATCTTCTTTGTCACATGTTTAAGTCCCTTTGGGTCATTAAACATCTCAAACTTTCATGGTCTATAAAAATTCAAACACGAGACCTATACAATTAGTGTTTCCAAACCTACAATATTAATACCACTAAAGCCAATTCTAAATCATGTATTGGTAGTTACCCTCATAATCTTTTAATTGTCTTACGGTATAAGCAATCACTTTGTCATGTCGCATTAATACTATAAACTACAAACCTTTTCATCTCTGAAGGTAATGTTAACACCAGAGCGGTGACAAACCTCTTTTTTTAAAAAAACTTTTAGAAGCTCTCTTTACAGTTTTTATTCCATTCTTACTTTGTCATATTTTAAGACAGTTAGGTCATCGGAATAGCTATAATGAAGAATCCCTTAATGAATCTCTTGTAGTATCCTGCTAACCCAAGAAAACTATAAATTTAAATCACATTGCGGGTCCCTCCCACTTTAATACTGCCTACATCTTCCTAGGATCCATTAGTACCTCTTCAACATATATGACATGCCCTAGAAAAATCACTTTATTCAGCCAAAATTCACATTTATTTAGGTTGGTATACAATCAATGCTCCCTAAAGGTTTGCAATACTTGTCTCAATTATTGTTCGTGCTCTAGGTATGATCTCAAATAAACCAAAATATCATCTATAAACACTATAACAAACTTATCCAAATAAGTGCAGAACACCCAGTTAATCAAAATCCATAAACATCGTAGGAGCATTTGTAAGTTCTAATGGCATTACTAAGAACTCGTGATGTCCATAACGGGTTCTGAATGCAATCTTTGGCACATGTTGTTCCTTGATCAAGAATTTAAAGTACCCTAACCTCAAATTTATCTTCAAGAAGACCCTTACCCTTTTTAGTTGGTCAAATAAGTCATCTATCCATGGCAGTGAATACTTATTCTTCACCGTTACCTTGTTTAGCTGCCTATAATCAATATAAAGTCTGAAGGTCCTATCTTTTTTTTTCTTCATAAATAACACTGGAGCTCCTCAGGGTGAGTTACTTGGATATATGAACCCTTTATCCAACAATTCTTGTAATTAAATCTTCAAGTCAGCTAATTTAGCGGGCGCCATAAGCAAGATATTCTTCTTAGTCATCATAATCGAAATAATGTATATATCCTTTAAACCAAGATGTTGACATTGTTTATATGTTGGAGAGGGATCTGTCATCACACTTTACCTTGTGCGCACCATCCTGAAACAATCCAATACTTATCAGATTTCAACTCAACTCCTAACCTAGACCAGGACTCTAATACCAATGTAACAACCTCCAATTTTTTACCTAAATTTACAAATAGGAATATAATAATTCAATTTAAGATTAGAGTAAATTTTTTTTTTACCAAAAATTCAAGAGAGTTTCTCCTATATTTTCAATATCAAGTTATCGATATTAAACATAAAATCACCATCTAATCATTCTGAATACAATTATCTCAAAGGATAGAATAAAAACAGTACAAGATAGACAAAAAAAAAGTTATAACATATCAGCTAAAGAGGTTTTATATTTGATTAGAGCTAATACGCTAATACATCCATGTCAGAATGTGTTGCGTCATTAAGATAACCTACGCCCAAGTCAAGGCATCTTTAAAAAGATATTGATCACAAGGGTACCCTTGACCCAAATTATGACCTTTTGTCACACTAGCCCATTTTGTATGTTTTCATCAATGTGTGTTTGGTATTGCGGTAGCTGTTGTGGTTGTGGTTTGAAAAAAGTTGTTTTTATAAAAAGTACTTTTAGTTGAGGTTGGTTTGGAAAAATATATGTTTGGTTAAAACTGTGGTTGAAATTGAGGTTGAATAAAAAATAGTTTAATGTGTTTGGTTAAGAATGCTTTTGAAATTGAGGTTACAAAATAATTTCAAAAAATATATATTAATATTTATGGTTTTTAATTTAAATATTATAAATTTAACTATTGCTATTATATCATGAAATAAATCATGCTTTATATAAAATATTTTTTATTGTTCCATTAAACTATCTACAATTCCATTACGTACAAAATTTATCCGACAAGAACTACAGTTTCCATGATTTTTTGAGCATGCAATAAAATTAGATAAAATATTATCAGGAATAAAATTGAGATTACAGGACAAGTAAATTTAATTCACCTTAAACTATATATTTTTAAAAAAAGCACTGTTCACGTTCACGTGAACAGTGCGAGTGAAATCAATTAACTGCACTGGTTTTTCAAAAAAAAAACTGTTCACGTGAACAGTGCAAGTGAATTAAAATTCACTGCACTGGTTTTTCGAAAGGAAAAAAACTATTCACATGAACAGTGTGACAATGAGCATGGTTCCACTGTTCACTGAACATGCTCCACTGTTTAGTGGTACCTCCCCCACGAGAAGCAGTAAAATGCTGCTTTTACAAAACTTGCGGTACAGCTGAATTTTTAGTGGGTCCTACCAGTATCAACTTGTGTTTTTTTTTAACCAAACAGTAATATCTGTGGCTATGGGTGAACTTCACCCACAACTACATTACCAAACAGCCTCTTAGTAAGCTTCAAGTATATCTATACCCGGTTTCAGTTTTGCATGAGTGTTTATTTGCCTTGTACAATAAGTATAAATTCTGAGCCCATCATCCACCAACATTTATTCGGATTCATATTGATTTCTTAATTGTTGATTCAATGAATAAAATGTTTAGACAATCATCCATTAGTCCAAAGTGCTATCTAAAGTCTTGATTAAGTCTTAATATATGTTTAAATCATCCCTCACGTTTATTCCAAATTCGAGCTGCACTTGTTTCTGCGTCATCACACCTTACAATACCAATAACTCTCTCTCCCGGCCCCCAGTCTCTGGCTCCCTTCCGATGCGAAACTAATCTCTCACACTAGGGTTTGTTCTCTCTTCAAATATCATCTCTTGTAATCTTAGCACTGCTCTAAATTATTACATCTTTTTAGACAGCCTATAATTTTATTCTTGAATCAGATAGAGCCTGTAATTTAATGAGCCCTAACCTACCAGTGGTCAAGTTCAAGGGAGCTTAACAAAGTCCTCATCTACTCCATCAAAACACGACATTGAGGGCCCTCATCATTAACAAGTATTTTGTTCTCACATGGCTGAGCATATCTGTTGACTTTTGTTTGCATTTGAAAGAAACATGACCCGTCGACCACCCACCAGCCACCTTTCACAGATAGCTAGGTAGCCCTGCCAATTTCCAAGCCAACCAAACCACACACTCGTATGTATATATACAAGTTTTCCTAGGGAGCATATTACCTTCACAAAGCCTCCATGTTAAGTTGCCCCATGCCTTATCCATTCATCAAGGCCACATTTTTTATACGTTGGCACGACTTTTCAACCCCAAATTTGACTATCTTATTTCGCCAGACTCAAATTTTCTCCCTGCAAGTACCTAATATTATTAGCTTGGTGTGTTAATTTATTCCATAAACTTATTTAGTTTTGTTTTAATGACTTCATCGAATTGAATAAAGGGAGCACTAGGTTTTTTTTACTTTTTTTTTTAAAAAATTGAAAAGCAGAGAACGAGCATAACCTAGGATTCAGTGGACAATCTAATGAGAACAAGGTAACCTATGAAGCATGATTATTTTATTATTATTATTATTATTGATATCTTATCAAAGTTTCAAGACAAAAAAGATGGATTTAGCTTGGAGTGCAAGGGATCCTCCCCGTTTTGTCAAGAGAAACTGATGATGGTGATGATGATCGCTCATGCACCTTTATTTATTCCTCTCTTACTATTCTTTTGCGAGCTACGAACATATATAGCATGTAATAAAACTATACTTTTGTAGAAAAAATTAAAACACAATAAAGCAAAAGTTAAGTTAAAGATAATCATATTTTTATACCATTTAATTACCAATCTCGATATGAATAGCACATATTTAATCAAGATGTAAGTTTGATATATAATATTGATATATAATATGGGTTTGAGAATACTTTTCACATGGATATAAGATTTTGTATCTCAGGCTGATTAGATTAATTTGAGTTAACCCATATTAATATTAAAATAATATTATTATATATATATATTTAACTAAAAAAATATCAATTTAGATAATTTTTTTAAAATAACCTTTAAAATTAACCAAACTAAATCTTATTTATGCCAACCTATGCATTAAATTATCGAAGATTGACCGGGTTAAGATATTAAATTAAAAGAAATTTTGCTTAGATTAAATTTTTAATTAATGAATTGAGTAGATGTTATTTTTTTAAAAGTATTTTTGCTTGAAAATATATTAAAATATATTTTTTAATTTTTTTATTTAAACAAATCAAAACCATATAAAAACATAAAAAATAATAATTTATAACTAAAAAAAATTAAAAAACTTTAAAATTACAGTTGATTCATAAATAAATTATTAGAATCGAGTAGAAAAATGAAAGTAGTGCTATTAAAGACGGTCTTATAAATAATCAGCCACCTCTTACTTTGTCTGTTTCACAACTGAACCGGTACCAGGTGGCTACTCTTCTTGCTTCTTCCAATCCCGGCGCTTCTCTCTCTCAAGGCTGTACACTTTTGGTTGGCTGGCTGTTTTTGTCTTAGTTTCTACTACAAACGTGGTTCCTACTTAATGGAATTTTTCTTTTATTAGTTTTTGACTCTTTAATTTCCTCAGGTACTGTCTTTTTTTC
>Ga0325410_1009670_pt1 | contig 10260 bp, 5 predicted proteins | sample PopdelMetagenome_16_FD_206182 | JGI IMG/M metagenome (GOLD analysis project Ga0325410, IMG submission 206182) | Populus deltoides microbial communities from Bellville, Georgia, United States - Xylem-PdIQD-R3 | ecosystem: Host-associated > Plants > Phyllosphere > Stem > Wood/Secondary xylem...
TTTTAATGTTAAATTGAAACATTATTGATGAAAAGATATTAATTATACTGAGAAATTAATCACTCAAAGATTAAGTAAAACAACTAATGACTTTTCTAATATTTGGGGGATCATGACACGTTGTTAGACGATACACTTGATCATCAAATATAAATTAATCAATTGTTGAATTGATAATAAATTAAATTGTTTAATTTATTTAATTATATTTAATTATAATTATAATTTATATTTTGGCCGACATATTAGGAACTTAATAGGTCATACATATTAAAAAATATTAGAAATTAAATTGAGATAATTTAATTAAGTATGACTTAATTAAAATATATTTTAGAAATTAAAAACTAGAATATAATTAATACAATGATTATATTTCTAAACCTTGAAAAATCAAGTAAGACCCAGATTGAGTTAATTTCTAAAATTATCCTAAATTAATATATGGATATTATTTAAGGGAAAATTGATATTTTTTCAATTTATAGGGTTTTTTATATTTCCCTATAAATAATAAGTTATACCTCTTATTTTTTTGTGGTTGTCTATTAGATAGAAAAACTATATAAGTTACAGAATAAAAAGTCAGCACTCTAAACATGACAATCCCTCTCTCCTAAATATGAAGTTAGAAAATTTTTCACTAGTAGTTCATGTATATTATCATTGGATGTCTGATAATTTGATGATTTATGATTTGCAACAACCCAATTTTTAAAAAATTATTAAAAAAATTAAATTTTTAAATAATAAATTTATAAACAACTCTAAATATATCTAATAAAATTCTAAAAACTCTTGAATAATTTAATTTATTATTTGATCGTGCTTATGATTTTCATGAACTCGTCACATCCTCGTTGCTGAACAACGTCATTTGATTTTGCACCAACGACTAGGGTACCGACCGACAAGATTCTTGAAATCACAACTACTCCAGTTCAGCCTATTTCTTCTGCATGAGGTCTTGTTGATCATTCCCATATTTCTCAAGAACCCTCTAGCAACTCCTAGGCGTGTGATAACCCGTTCGCAAACCAACAATTTAAAACCAAAGCTTCCATTTTGCTGGCATGTCCTTTACCACAATACCTGTAAAATGTAACACATCTTTTACGAAGCCAACATCCTTTCCTGAAGCCTCTAGACGTGCTTCTTAGCGTGATGCAATGAACAGTGAGTTCAATGCCTTGATAAAAGAATGGCACGTGGGATTTGTACTTTACATTCTAGTTCGTGGACCTATGTTTATACGAGGTATAACAAGTTTATAGAACTTGTATTTGCAATTGAAGCACTATATGATCAAATTTCACTTTTCTTCTTTACCAAAGTTGAGATCAGATCGCCCACAAAGTAAAATGCCTTGCGTTGAAGGGAACAGTTTAGGGACGAAAGCATGAATGCCAAGATTGGTATACGACAAACTTCAAAGAGGTGGGGAACTGAACAAGGAAAGTAGAATTGGCAAAAGATTCCTCATAATTAATCGTCCAAGAACTTCCCCTTATTTCATGTGGGGTTTATCATGCACCCTTGTTTTTTCAAAGTAAGCCACTGCTGCAACATTGCTTTATTTGTGGAAGGCCTCAGGATGATTTAATTTACTTAGAAGACGGAGACTGACTGCTATTTTACGTATCGGGATCAGAGTTTCTTCTTCCTTTTTTCGTTTCTTGAACCTGCATTTCCTCGTTTCTCTTTTCTGGTATGTTTTGTTTTTCTTTTTGCTCTGTTCAATTATCTTTTCTATTGGGTTGGTTGCTGGGAAACTAGATAAGGAAAGATTGTTTCTTTTTCTGATATAATAATAAATTTATCTTTTCCGCGAAATGATAATTAGTTAACGTCTAGACTGGCTTGCTTTGTTAGTGGAAAACGCAGGAGTTTCAGGATTCTTGTTTTTTTTCCTTCTTGCATTTATCTGCGGACAAACTATTGAAGGAACCTGCATTTTGTTTCTATCTGTTACTTTACTGAATTGGAGCAAGAAAGTACGGGTTTTGCAACTGTTTAGACCTTAGAGAGAAATATCAGATTGCAAGAAGATATTTGACCACCTAGTCTGATTGAATTTTCTTCTTCTTCTTTCTTTGATGCATCTATAACCAGGTAATTAGTAACGAATTATGTATGATATAGATTTTGACTTGTGTTAAAATAGTGGGAAGTTGAAAATTGTTTTTTCTTTTCAATTTTTTTTTTGGTTTTTAGGAACTGAAATAGACAAAGATGCAAAGGGTGGTTCTTGAAAATGGAGTGAGTGGTTTATTATTATCCGAAGGTGTCACTGTTACTTCTCTCAAATTTAGAATAAGGTTTAGTGTCAATAAATCCCAACGATCAGGCATCTAAGTCAATAATGTTTTTTTATTTCTTTCAGTTTTATACTCGCAACCCTTTGTTTTCTCCCCATTTCGTGATCATCTGTCAGAAGAAGGTTTATCACTAGTCTTGCTTGCAGGCTATTGTCTTCCTAGCCACTTCTCAATTTTGCCATGTTTTACTTGTTTCCCATTCTGATCATTGGAAAGAACTTATGTATGCATATTCGCTTACAGACATCAGGTGTGACTTAATTTCAGCATCCTAGCAACTTGTAAATCAGTGAACGGTGTAAGAAACTGAAGTTGCCGGAGAGTGAATCAGAGCCCTTTTTCATTTATGCTTTTGCAGGTAAAAATGGGTCAGTGAAGTATGAAAGCGTTAAAAATGTCATCAGATGTAAAATCAAGTCGTGCATACTCGGAACCTTCCAGTGAAAGGGGATTCAGTTTGGACCTGAAGAAGAGTTCTAGATGGCAGAAACATTCCAGGATAGTGAAGGATACAACTCTTCCAACCCAGGCAAGGCAGAGTCTAAAGCATCAAGACAAGTTGAAAGCTGAATATTATGATAGTCAGCCATGTGGTGATGTGCCTCATGAACTAAGACTTCATGCAAATGATCGGATCTCAGTCCAACCAAAAACTTCAGGGAAACACCATCAGCTGCACTCTGACAAGATAAAGGCAAGAAAGGATTATGAGCTTGTGAAGTATATGTCAGATTTGCCAGGTTATCTCCAGCGCATGCAGAGAAGTGAAAGCATACAAGAGAAGGCTTTGAATGTTGGAGTTTTGGACTGGTCACGTCTAAAGAAATGGAGAATTGCAGCAAGTGATAGCAGTGGTGCATCATTGACTAGCAGCAATTTGCCGAGTAAAATGGCTATGAACTCAGTTACCTCTCCTAAAGCAGTTCACAATAATATTCTCAATTACAGAAGCAAGAAGCATCCTTCTCTTTCTTCAAGTCTGAACACTTCTCACAATGACCGTGTTTCTCAACCTGCCAAACCTTCCGTCCAGAATGCCTTGCGCTTTAACGATTTTGAAACTGCTTCCAAGAGCAGTATGGATGGGAAGAAAAAGGTACCAAGGACCAACAGGACTTTCAGCAGAAATAATTCGGATGTCATTCTTGAACAGGCGAAGAGAGGATATGTAGATCAGAAGATCACTTCTAAAGTTGGAAGTTGGTCCTCAAACTCAAGATATAATAGTATCTCAATAAGGTCCAAGGTGAATGCAATTGCTTGTGATAGTGCAGCCGAGAAGAGAGCTGGGGAGAGGCAAGGACCAGATGCAAAGAGAAAATCGTTGGATCAGAAGATTACTTCAAGCATCGGAGATTCATCATCACAGTTGAGAAGTCATTATGATTCACTCAGTTTGAAGGAAAAGAATGTTGCTGGTGGCAAAACTAAGAAGGGAATAGAGTTGCAAGAATCAGCTGGAATAGAGGAGTTGCAAGAATCAACTATTGATCTTTCTCCTCAACATCAACCCAGTGAGAACAAGAACATAGTTCTTGATCCAAAAAATTACTCTACAAATTGTTCCCTGCAGGAACTAAGGACACCGGTGGATAAGGACATAGTTTTCCTTGTTCCAAAAAATTACTCTACAAATTGTTCCCTTCAGGAACCAAGGACACCAGTGGATAAGGATTTTACTGAAACAAATCGAAAGAGCTTGTCAGATGACTTTTCTCACGAGGAAGTTCACTCTTCTGAAATTCCTCACTCATGTCCACTTCTTTCTAGAAATAAAACTAACACAGAGCCCCATAAAGTGTTGCACACTGCCATGGTTACACAGAGTGCAGAGATGTCATCTGATGCATCTCGTACATCTGCATGTTCGTATAAGATGCCAATTAGACTGTCTGAAGATAAATTTGCAGAAGAGAGCAGAGTCAGGACAGCAAATGGAAGTGTAGTTGAAACTTCAAATGCATTGGATAAAGAAAAAGTGGAGCTGATGCCTAGAAAAGCCAGACATCCTTCACCAAACCGCTGGTTTAGCTTCAGTTTGAGTCGAATGAGCAGGAGTTTCAGCTTCAAGGAGAGTTCAGCTGTCCCACAGTTCAGCTCCGCATACATTTCCATAAATTCAGGTCCCCTGATATCTGAAGGTTCTGCTTGTTTAAATAATTCAAACAGAAAGAAGGCAGGTGGTCATAACAGAGCTAGATCCAGCCCATTGAGAAGGATGCTAGATCCTCTGCTGAAGTCCTGGAGCTCCAGAATACTTCAGTCAGCTGAAACTGGTTCATCAAATGAAAGCTTGAATTTCTTCAACTTGAAGCAATTTGATGCCAAAGAACTGCTTAAGGATGGCAAGCATGAGCTATCAAGAATAAAAGCTCTCCTGCAGCTTACTATAAGGAATGGAGTTCCTTTGTTCAGATTTGTGATTGAGAACAATAGCAACATTCTGGAAGCCTCCATGAACAAGTTATCATCACCTCAAGAGAATGGTTCAGGCTGCGACTATACGTTCTATGCCATTGATGAAGTCAAGAAAAAGAGTGGCAGCTGGATAAATCAAGGTAGTAAGGAGAAGAGCTGTGGCTATGTGTACAATTTGATTGGCCACATGAAGGTTAATTGCTCTTCTATCTTTGATTTGACTGGAACAGACTCCATTTGCCAGATTAAGGTGAAAGAGTCTGTTTTGTTTGGTGTCGACCAAAGTCAGGCGGATCAGGCCATGCCAAAGTTCATGGCAAATAGAGAGCTTGCGGCTGTTGTGGTCAAAATGCCTAGTGAAATCTCAAGCCTCGACCTGCAGCAGACTGATCAAAATGAAAATTTGATGCACAAGGGCTCCTCACAGTACCTTCCAGAAAGTCAATGCTCCGGTAACCTGGGAGAAACCGAACACTCTAGTAGTGCTACTGTCATACTTCCTGGTGGTAACCATAGCATGCCAAACGAAGGAGTTCCTTCACCATTGATACATAGGTGGAGATCTGGTGGATCATGCGACTGTGGTGGTTGGGATGTTGGTTGTAAACTACGTATACTCACCAACAGAAGCCAGTGTAGTAAGATTACAAGGGCATCCAAAAGTTGCCTGATGTCAGATTGTTTTGAACTTTTTACTCAGGTACTTTTTTTGTGTTTTAGCTGAGAATTTATCTTCTCTCTTTTGATGTCATTTATATTGGCGTTTTCTTATTTTGTATATCCACCCATGCAGGGAGCAATCCAACAAGACCATCCTATCTTCAGTTTGGCACAAGCGGAAAAGGGGATGTATTCGACTGAATTCAGTTCATCAATTTCTTCATTACAAGCATTCTTCATTTGTGTCAATGTTATAAGTTGTCGGAAATCATATGATCAAGATGGCGGCAATGCTTCTGGCGAAGAATTTCACCAGGAGCTCAGCAACTCCAGTAATGGATCAAAGAAGATTCACACCATTTCCCCAGGGCAAACAAATGTGAAATACACTCTAAGCCCCCCTGTTTCCCCATTTGAAAGGATGTAGCGGGCTCATTCCAGGATTCTGTTTGTTGATGGTGTATAGTTGCTATAGTTCTTCAAATGAAGAGGAGAAATCAGTGTTGGAGAGTTCTTGACCAATCGCTACGGTGTCCATGGACTTGGGCTGCAAAGTTGGTGGAAGATCTCCTAGACAATTTCCTGAAATTATGTTAGGCCATCATGATCGTCCATCAGCTGTAGTCACCACTATTATCTTCTTTTTGTTTTGTGTGAAGATAACAATGGCATGAAATATACAGCTCTGAAATTCAGAGTACAGAGTTTTTAGAAGGCAAAAATTTACATTATCATCACATAACGACTGCAGAGAGCCTCGTACACAAGTTCTTTTGAAACAAGAAAGGTTGTGGCCTTCAGGCACAACTTGGTCCTGTGCTCCGCCACGAGCTACATCAAAATGTTTTTTTAACATAAATATTTTCAACATATTTTCTAGCACAAAGGAAAATTTTCTAGCGTAAAGGAAAATTTTAACTGTGAATAGAAAAGGTAATGTATGTATTTAATAAAATAAATTAAAAATTACATATGATAATGGTATTCGAAAGAGTTAAAGTTAACAAAAGACTAATATACTGAAGTAGATTAAGATATTAAATTGACTTAGGGAGTTAATTTATTTTAATCTAATAAAATAATATCCTTAATATATTTTTAATTTATTTATTTTAATGATATTTAATTAAAAAAATATTGAATTGCACGATACGAATCCACATTGTTTATCATAGATTATTTTTCCACACCATTTAGTTTTCTTAGCAATGTAATTCTTCTGTTATATCTATAGTTAAATTGATCTGGTAAATTATAATAGCTTTCACTTATGTTACTTCTCTACATCATCATGAAGTTATTGCCATTATAGTATTTGAAAATCAAATTTTGTTAGCACTGAATAAAATGTTTGGAACCTTTTTTTATTATTATTATTTTTAAATGTTTTTTAAAAATATTTTTTGCTTGAAAAAATATTAAATTAATATTTTTTTAATGTTTTTCAATGTACTAATATTAAAAAAATAAAAATCTAAAATCAAATTATTTTAATATATTTTCAAACAAAAATACTTAATTTAAAAGGCCCTCTCCATTTCCATTTCCATTTCAAACACTCTCACAAATGCGCTATTGCAACTCAGCAAGCAAGTTCGTCTGGCTAAGTGTTTGTGACTGCGTTTAGTGCGTAACAGTTGCATTGAAGTGTTTGGTTATAAAATCAGCCCTGATTTTTATATGTGGGCCCTACCATTATTTGCGTTGAAAACACTGTTTTGTTGAAGCTGAAATTTCATGCTTCTCGTTGCGTACCTGCCTCTCTCATGCTTCTTGCATTCCTGCCTCTCGTTGCTACATTGTTAATTAGCATGAATAGTGTAGCATGCTACACTGTTCATGCTAATTAATTCATTCTATGAACACTGCGCAAGATGAACAGTGTAGCATGTTGTTCCGGTCAGACCGGTTTCGGTCGGACCGGGTCTGACCCAGTAAAATAAAAAATAAAAATTATTTTTTATTTTTTAATTGTGTTTTATTTCGAAAAACTAGTATTTAATATTATTCAATGACACTATATAAATAAGACAGAGATCGCTTGACGACATAGCATTTGCAGAATTTGATCGCAATCCCAATTTTGTTCCTGATTATATTTTACCTGATGTTGTTGCGTACTTAAGAAACTAAAAAATTTGTAGTCCTTGTCGGATGTATTTCATACGTGATGGAAATGTAAATAGTTTAATGAACTAATGAAAAATATTTTATATAAAGTATTATTTATTTCATGATGTAATAATAATAATTAAATCTACCATATTTAAATTAAAAACTATCAATATTAATATATTTTTTTAAAATTATTTTATTACCTCAATTTCAAAAACATAATTAACCAAACACATTAAACTACTTTTTGTTCAACCTCAATTTCAACTACAGTTTTAACCAAACACTTATTTTTTCAAACCAACTTCAACTAAAAATACTTTTTATAAAACAATTTTTTTAAACTAAAACCATAACAACTATCACAATACCAAACACACGCTCATCCAAAAAATGTTTTCGCTAAACTTATTTTTCACATTATTAGTAGGAAACCATATATAATTTTTGGCATAATACTACGAAATTACAGCAGCTGTTTGATCCAATCACTGGAAGTGCATCTTGGGCTCATAGAGGTGGGTGGGGTGCCAATTGCCAAGGCTCTGTCAAGAACACCACGCTAAGTAGCCCATATCCTGCAATTCAATGAATGTCATTTGAACCTCTTTGTTTACAACAGATTTTCGGCACATACCCTCCTAAGGGTACCCTTTTAACATACACGATACATTGTAGTTTGTAAGATCTACGCGGATCATAAAAACAATTTTCAGAAGGTGAACATCTCACACAATCTACCAGATAGGCGGCTGATCAATTTGTTGAATCACTGGCCCAGGGTTGCTGAAGCGTCCAGCATTATAAAGACTGAACTGTGATGCAAGTGAATCTAAATAACAAAAAAGGCAATTCATCTATTGAATGTATTGCGATGATGCTTACAGGTCAACAGGTGAGGCATGGTGAATGGAGATTAACCACTGACCATCAATCTTCTCAAAAACATTTGTGACAAATTGTGCCCCCCAACTGCTGCCTTTTGTTCTCACAAATTCTACACATGTAACATAACCTACATCTCCCCTAAAATGCACTCGAACATTTTTCAACTCAATCTCTAGTGGGAAATCATAGTTCATCCATACAAGCTCCCAGCTTTCCATAACATCGTCGTAACCTTGAATCCCACTCGCACCAGGGTGCACACAACATACATTATCCGCTTTTGCCCAAAGGGATTGCATGGCAGCCAGATCCCCCTTCCTGAAAGCATTATAAAACCGAGTATTTGCTGCCAGTACTGAAGCCTTGCTATCTTCCTGGAGTACTTTAAGGCCGTCCCTGATTTTTGCAGCTTGGGCATAGTTCTCTTCTTCAATGGCAACCTGAAGCTCACGCATTAAGGTCTGCTCATCCAATACAATACTTTCGCCACTTAACACTTCCTCTGAATCCTCACTTCTTACTTGACATGCTCTTAATGAAAATAAGCGGAAAGCCTGTGCATAGGACTCTGTGCTATACAAATATACAGTTAGAGACCTCCTTCAACCTAGCACTAATTTAGACAGTAGGAATGCAGACAACTGACGACCAAAAATAAATTTGAAATGCAGACCCACAATAAAAACTGTTCAACCATGGGCACTTCAGCAAGTAAGTTCCGTTTTGAGGAGTAAATCAAAGACTGTTTTATTAACTTGCCAGTCTTGATTGTTCTTTTCATAGTGTGAGTAAAAATCTACTAATGATGGCGCCCCGGGGAGGTGGGGGGGGGCTATTACCCAGTTACAAGAACGAGAGGAAAAATAAACAGAAATGATATAATCAATCTCTGATGAACGTATAGACATTTGCCGCCGCCACAAGGGACGATGACAACACAATGTGGAGCATCCATATGGAAGTAAAATCACAAAACTTAGCACTTGATAGACTTACTGGCTTCTATATGCACAGTAGTTTACTGGCCCGAGAACAAGGGAAAAAAAAGGCAGAGAAACTTACGGGTTCCTCCTCCAATGTGCAACTTTTTATGACAATGGAGTCTTGCAGCCAAAAATGTATTTTTCTTCAAGGAAGGTGAAGAGATATTGTGGGTTCTCTTGAAACTGTCAGTCCATGAACATTGCAGTCTCTTAAAGTCTCCTGTAGCAATGAAATTTACCTACAACAACATGCAAACTAATGAGAATTAGAGCAATCTTATATAACCCTCAATTTCAAGTTCGAAAATCTTTTGGTGATAACATCTTTCAAGGTGGTAATGGTAATGGATTGATCAACGAGCAGAATCAAATACGAAGAAGAAAAAACATTGATGGAGCTAATGAGACTTAGAACTCACTTTGTAGCAAAAGGTAGATCCATGTAGAGCCATGAGTCCGATGGGTTTTTCACAAAACTTAAACAGTAGCCAGAGTTAAAGAGTTAGGTTAGGGTCTTGAAACTTCCGGTAGATCAAATGGAAACAGAGGATAAGGTTGTTTTTCCTCTGTTGTTAAGGACATTTTGGGGAAGATGATAGATGTAGGCTCATCTTTCAAACGGGCTTGGCCTTGAAAATCATAGAAATGGGCTGCTCTGTTTTATATTTTGATTTGTGCTAAAAAGGTTAACAAAACAAATCATCATGGGCTGTGGATTTTTGAAATAATTTATTTATTTATTTTGTTTGTTCAAGTTAATATATATTAGTGGCCACCTAGTCTTGGCGCTCATCTCGTTGCATATCAAAATTTAATTTTAATGGAAAAAAAAAATATGTGAACATTGTTAAGCTTTTAAAAAAATATAAATTTTTTTT
>Ga0325410_1009671_pt1 | contig 10260 bp, 6 predicted proteins | sample PopdelMetagenome_16_FD_206182 | JGI IMG/M metagenome (GOLD analysis project Ga0325410, IMG submission 206182) | Populus deltoides microbial communities from Bellville, Georgia, United States - Xylem-PdIQD-R3 | ecosystem: Host-associated > Plants > Phyllosphere > Stem > Wood/Secondary xylem...
GGTGACGGTGACGGTGACAATGAAAGTGATGATGATGATGATTTTTTTTAAGGAGACAGGTTGATATAAATAAATTAATCATATGCACGACTAGAGCTATAAATATGTATTATATTAATTATATGCATAAAGAACCATGTATGGTTTCACACAATACAGGGATGCGTTGGTTGAATGAAGTTTTAAGAGGTTATTGGAAACGATGTGTGAACTTGTTTAGGATGGACACAACCACTTTATTGAGTTTGTGTAATGATTTAGAAATGCATTATGGCTTAAAACCTTCAAGAAGAATGAGCTTTATTGAAATAGTGGCAATGTTTCTATTTACAATAGTAGTTGGGCGTCAAATAGGGAAGTGCATGAGAGTTTTCAACATTCAGGTGAAACTGTTAGTAGATGTCTAAAAGAAGTCCTTAAATTCATTTGTTTGTTTGCTATAGAAGTCATAAAACCAGTAGATCCACAATTTACGAACACACTAAGAGAAATTGTAATGAATCCAAGATATATGCCACATTTCAAGGTAAAATAAATTTTTTTTATTACGTTGTTTAAATGAATATCAAATATTTTATTAATGTTTATGATGAGTTATAAATTTTTTTTCTTTTTTTTTTTGTTTGTAGAATTGTGTTGGTGCAGTTGATGACACATATGTTCGTGCCTACATATCATCAAATAATCAAATTCCATTTATTGGCATAAAAGGTGTACTGACACAAAATGTTATGGTTACTTGTAGTTTCGACATGCATTTCATCTTTGTGTGGGCAGGATGGGAAGGCAGCGCACACGATACACATATTTTTCTTAAAGCTATTGACAATAGTAGTATTAAATTTCCAAAACCACCGAAAGGTTGTGATTTCAAGTAAATGGAAGACTTAGTAATTTAAGTCATATAATATTCTTTTTTATTTATTGAAAAAATTAGCATGTTATTCCTATTGACAGGCAAATACTATTTGCTGATGCTGAATATCCCAATGAGTATGGGTATTTAGGTCCCTATAAAGGCGAGAGGTATCATCTACAAGAATTTAGGCGTCGTGGACAACCATGTGGTCGGGAAGAAGTGTTTAATCATGCACACTCATCACTACGTAACGTGATAGAGTATTCAATGCCACTACATAACTATATTAGAAGAAGATCGCAAGATGATGAGGTTTTTACAGAATATGATCGCAATCCCAATTTAATTTAGGATGACTTTTTACCTAATATTGTAGCTCATTCAGATATTCAAGGATCGTAGAGGCCTTCACTTATGGATTTTGTACGTGATGGAATTGCAACTAGTTTGATGGGATAATAAAAGAGAAAAATAATGTACAAAGATTATTTATTTCGTTATGTAATCATAATCACAGTTTTAACCAAACACCTATATTTTTAAACAAACCTCAGCAAAGGTGATTTTTTTGAAACCATAACCACAAAAGCAACCACAGTACCAAACATGTTGTCTTTCCCCTTTTAGTTTCTTATATATCTTTATCTTCTCCATCAAGCCATTCAAGAAATCAATTTTTGTTATATGATTATTATCTCCCAAATAACGGCAAGAGAACCAACAAAAAAATAGCAATAAAAGGAACCTTTACACTATGTTTACAAGAAAACATTGTTGGGTTCCCGGATATCATACATGCAATGAAAACAATAAAACAAAATTACTCAAGAGTCCCTAGGATCCTGCTAGACAAATCTTGTGTTGTTTAAGGATTTATTACATGAAGATCTGATCTTTTTCGGCTTTAAATAATCCTTTAAAGGCCAGGTTGTCGCAAACTACAAGTCGTCCAATTGTTCGACCTCCAACGGTAATCCACATGAATCACCAATGATAAATCTCCTAAATCCCTATTTAGGAGAGAGGGATTGCTATACTTAGAGTGCTAGCTTTAATTTTGTGTTTGCGTAGTTTTTCTGTCTAACAGACAACCACTTCACAATAAATGACATGTCGTACTATTTATATGGAAATATAAAAAACCCTATAAATTAACAAAATATCACTCTCCCCCTGAATAATATGCATATATTATTTCAGGATAATTTTAGAAATTAACTCAATCAAGTATTTACTTGATTTTTCTAGTTCTAGAAATATAATCCCCATATTGATTATATTCTAGTCCTTAATTTCTAAAATATATTTTAATCAAGTCATATTTAATTAAATCATCCCAGTATAATTTCTGACTAAAAATTCTTAATATGTGTGACCCATTAGATTCCTAATATGTTGGCCTAAATTATAATTATAATTAAATAGAATTAAGTAAATTATACAATTTAATTTATTATCAATTCAATAATTGATTAATTTATATTTGAAGATCAGTTGCATTATCTAGCAACGTGTCATGATCCTCCAAATATTAAAAAAATAATTATTGGTTTGACTTAAGCTTTCAGTAACCGGTTTCTGAGTGTATTTAATATATTTTCATCAATAATGTTTTGATTTAACGTTAAAGCAAGGAGTATGTCTGCCATGTTAAATCATGTTTGTTCTTTACATAATATTTTTTGATAGTTTGAATAAGATTTGAAACCCTTTTCAAATCTCATTCCACCTTGGTCAGTGATTTCTCATTCAATACTATTTGAGAACAGATGAAATATTTTCTCTAATTCACCTAGGATGATGAATCCTCTCTTGATCATTCAAGTACTTTCATATAGTTCATGTTATACCCAATGTCATCCCTTTTGTTACTTCGATTAAGATAACATATAACCGGATCAAAGCATAACATTCTTTATATAAGATAACTTAGTGATCTCGAATCTAAGGATCACTTACACAACCATTATGTGAGCATTTCCATAGACATAAATAGTCTCTCCATATGGAATTCTCATGCGAGTTAGTTCAGTGTACATGTCTTATGACAAGAACCTACATATTAGTTCTAGGTATCCCTTATACTTTAGTTTATGAACATATGCTTCATTTCATAAAAAAAAGAACATAATATGTATCAGTCTCTACAGCTTTGATAAATGTCCTGTATTTAAGAGAGCATCAACCAGGAACATTTTAGGAATAATACTTTAATGCAATAGAAATCTCATAATTATAACAACTTTATAATTTTCTTTGCAAAATATTTTTTTCCCATGAAATTTATCTTTACTCTAGATTCATTAATCTAATAATATATCAATATTAAAGATAAATTAAGTCTTTATTAATAATAAATATGTATTTACATGAATATAATAACACCACGTGTAACTAACTGATTGGCTACAGGGTATATTAAACTAACAAACTTGACCATCCAAATTCCTAAATTCTAAGAATGTGAAAGATATACATTTGTTAAGATGATTAAGCTTCTTGAGAACAAGTTTAATAAAACACTAGTGTACCAAATCGCAATTTGCAATCCTTGCATTCATTCATGCTTGTAATCTAAAATATGCTTCTCCCAAGTAATGGACATTTAAACAAAAATTATTAGTTTAAAAATCGGGTTTACAATAATGTTGTTAAAAAAAAAAAAGCAAGGCCATTTAAAAAAAATATTTATTTAGTTAGGAAAAAAAACAAGAAGCACGTTTTGCATTTTGCTTTTGATGGATAAAGAAACTTAAAAATCATCTTTTTGATGTTTTCAAACTTTAATAATTGTGGTGGAAAAACCAAAAAGTCTTTTTTTTTCTGTCTAATTTGTAAAATTACATCATTTGAACAAAAATATTTTTTTGTGTTCCATTTTTTTTTGTAGAAATGAAATGAAGTAAAACTATGTTAGTGAACACATTCTAGACTTTACTTTTTCATCTTCTTCTTTTTGCATCTTTTCTTTTCATCTTAAGATCAACCAACATTTGTATATAAACTCTTTGGGACACTATTTTCTCATAATAATAAAAAACTACTTTAATGTTAAAAAAATTATATATTCAAAGAGTTTTTCTCTTATTGTCTTGCATTATCATAAACTCTAATAATATTTAGAATTACAATTTATATTTATATATGTATTTATATATGTATGTATGTATTAGCATATAACATCCAATAATTTATTAAATTTTATTTTCTTTCATATTTATGCAAGACTTTTCAAATTGTAGATATTTAATAAATATATGTAATCAAAGTAAAAATTTAAAATATATTTAATTTTTAATATTTTTATTGTATCATATTATCAAATTAATTTTATTTCAACTTAGTTATAGGCATTCAATAAACAAATTGTGTATAAAAATACTTATAATATTTATTGGTTCTATAGTCATATAGGATGCATGACCAAGATAATTCTTAGTATAATTATATTTGATAATTGATATTAGATAAATTTATTTCACCATATATTTAAAATCACTAATTTTTAAATGAAAATACCAAAATATTTTTATTTATTTATAATTGAAAAAACTACCGATATATGCATTATAATAAAAAAGTGATTTTTTTTCTATTTCTTTTTATTTTTAATTTGGAAAAATTGAAGAGTTGAATCTTTCTTATAAAATACAATGATATAAAAATATGACCATTTCAAATTCTAACTATAATTATAAATTAAGAAATAAATTAGTGCAAATGTTTTAGTGACTATTATCTCTAAGATTTATTATCCTAAATATTAACTATTAAATATTAAAAGAAAATTTATTGTTTAAATTCTTATTAATAGAAAACCCGACCCAATAATTACCTGAATTAAAAAATATAAGTTATTGGATGAAAGAACCAAACCTGTTGAATATAAAGAATCAAGAATTGAAAGTATAAAGATGAATGCTATAAAGGTAGTTTATCACATATAAAAATGTTTCAATTAATTCCACCCTTTTAGCGTGTCACATATTCAACTTACTTTGTCCTTTCAGATATTTTAGTGATTCGTGATCCAACTGAATCATGAATTATTTCAATCATAAGTAATGTTGCTAAGTCTTTAAAGTTCTCACCAAAATATAAAGCTTCTTTTCATAAGTAGAGTAAATCAATGTTGCACCATTAAGCTTTTTGCTAAAATAGGTAATAGGTTGCTTCTTCTATATTAAAACAACTTCAATACCTATTCATGAGGTATTACATTCAATTTTAAAAGTTCTTGTAAGTTAGGTAAAACTAATAAAGGTGTTGAACAAAGATTTTATTTAAGAATTTTAAATGCAGTACCTTGTTCAATACCGTATTTGAAACTTATTGATTTTCTAATAATTTTAGTTAAAGGTGTGGCAAAAGTACTAAAATCATCTATAAAAACTAGCCAAACCATAAAGAGTTTATACCTCAATGATCGAATTACGTGTAGGCTATTTTTGGATAGTCTTAACATTTTCTTCATCCATTTTGATATCTTTTTCATTAATAACTAGCTAGGCTTTCTTGAACTCCGATCACTATGAAAGTTAAACCTATAGAACACAAGGCCTTTAAAACCCTCTTAAAGATTTCAACCCAATCCAATAATCGAATAAAAAATTATGTTTGTTAGCGTAAAAGTGTGTATTAGAAAAAATAAGCCTAAAATCGCATCTCCTTGTCTAATCTACAAGTTACCAAGATTTCTTGCCTAATCTACAAGCTAAAAGGCTTTTTTCGAACTCCTTCTCTTATGTGGATTATATTAATTAAAGCCTGATCATCTTTATGCTTAACTTGTATAAACCCCGATTAAAAATTTGGAAATAATTACTTGTGATAGACATAAAAATGTAACAAACCTAAATTAAGTATTAAATGGAATATGGGGTATAAAAATTAAATGGAAAAGTGGTTTAAATAAGATTTTATAAAATGGGCATGAAAACGATTGAAAGAAATAACATTGGTTTGGTAAAATACGAGAGATAAAACTTAACACAAGTAATAAAGGCATTGTAGTAATTTACATGTGTGTGTATAAAACTAAAGCTTCTAAAAGAAGCTTTTATAGTTGTAAATGGATAAAAAGAACTAGAGAATTCTTGGTTTTCTTTGATAATTTTATAGAGAAAATGGTGAGATTTGAGAGTTTAGAGTGATCTAAAGCTAAGATTAAAAGAATAACTTAGAGATTTAGGATGTTAAAGATAGAACAAAGGTGAAAAAGGTGAGTAAATAGAGATACAAAAGCTCACAGAGAAACAAGAAGAAGGAAGGCTTAGAAAGAGCTTGAAATTTCCATTGTTTAGGTGTAATCAAGAGGTAAAAATCTTCTTTTCCTTTTCTTATTGAAGTCTTAAGTTGATTTAAGTAATGATTAATGTGGGTAGTGGTGATGTAAAGGTTTAATGGAAGATGGAGATAAATAGGGTTTTTGTTGAACTAATTATGTAGCATCAAGTAAATTGATAATTAAGTGTATTGATGAAGAAAAAAAATTAAAATGGAAAATTCTAGGAAATGCCCTACATATTTAGGCCAAGTTACCTTAAACAGGTTGGATGAATTTTGACTTATTTTGTTGAACGACAATCAAACTTTTACTAAAGAATCCTTCTTTCTAAGACTAGGCTATCCAGTCAGATCCATACGCTTAGCCCTAAAGATTGTCTTATCTAATTTAATAGGCTAATCAGGCTAGTTACACATACTTTTCTAGCCAAGCAAGTTCTCTGATCAAAGGTTAACTTCCATTGCCCCTTTCTGAGTTAGATTACACTTATCCATCTACCTAACTGAGCAAGATAAGCTTGTCCATTCTAATGCAAAGAGCAAGGAACTAGTAGGAGTTAGTGGTAAGAGAGAATGTGCTAGATCTTTAGTGCTATATTTGTAGTTACCTCTTTTCCTCTATATCTTGTAGGTGAGAGAGACCTTTGGACGTATTGCGAAAGGAAGTTGATGGGGGATTCTTAAGAAGTCCAGAATTTTTTCTTCTTGGGTCGATGCCCGAGCGGTTAATGGGGACGGACTGTAAATTCGTTGGCAATATGCCTACGCTGGTTCAAAGCTAGCTCGGCCCAATAATTCACTGATCCACCATGAAATGATATAACCCCTTCATTCTTTCGAAATGTCTGATAAAAAAAAAGTAAAAATTTTTGCTTGACTTGTTCCCGTTGGGTTATTGTCCCAATAAAAATAAAACAAAATAAATAATTGTAGGAGTAAAATCTTGATAGAATTCGAAAAAGCAAGCAGCAAGTACAAGACAATAAAAAAAAATACGTATTTTTTTATAGGATTAGATTAAACAAATCAAATATAGGATTAAACTATTTTTCATGGTTACCTTATTTAGTTGTCGGTAATCAATACACAATAGCATGGTACCATCCTTCTTTTTCACAAACAACATTCAGGCTCTCCAAGGTGAATTACTTAGACATATAAATCTTGTCTAGTAATTCTTATAATTATACCTTTAACTTTGTTAACTCTCCAAGGACCATCCAATAAGATGTTTGGGCTATCTGTGTTGTTCACGGTATCACCTCAATTTCCCTTTCAAGAGGCAACCTTGTTAGTTTATCAGGAAAAACATCTGAAAATTCCCTCACTATAGGAATGTTACTCAACTTTGATCTCTCCTTGTTAGTCTCAACTAATGTGCTAAGGCACACCCTTTTCTCAAACATTTCCTCGCCTTTAAGGCCAAGATTAAAAAAATTAGAAAGTACTCTCCTATCACCTCTAAAAACTACTTCCTTATAATCTACCCTTTGTAGAGTAATTGTTTTTGTAAAGCAATTCATTCTTACTCTATAAGAACTCAGCCAATCCATTCCAGTATTAAGTCAAAATCCCTCATTTAAGAGGAATTAAATTTACCCTCGTCTCATGCCCACAAATAGTTTCTTCACACCCTTTATATACAATATTTATATATACCTTATCTTATAAAGGTGTTTTGACACTATTCCCCCATTCAACTTACTTTTTTCCCAAATTCAGTTTACCTACAATTCCACATACTACAAATGAGTGTGTGACACCTGGATCAAATAATAAATAAACAGAGATTGCCATCACATCTGTTGTAGTCCTTGTATCCTTCCGAGTTATTTAATAAACTTTTCCATATGTCCTCTCCTATTGTGCCCTATGTTGACCCCAACTAGCATTAGTATTAAATGGTGTAGGCCTCAAAGGTCTATTCACTATTACTGATTGTTATTGGCTTTGAGCTGGTAGCGGTAAACTTTGAGCCTAACTAGTCTTTTTTACAGGGAAATCCCTCTTGAAATGTCCCCACATCACCACAATGATAACAACTCGTTTCCAAATATTTTCACTCCCTCTACATGTGCCCTTTCCTGCCTATAGATATAACATCTACCCACATTCATAAAATAGTCTCCTGTATACTTCTGATTACATTTCTCGCATAAAGAAAAAGAGACATCTTTTGTCACATGAATCCTCCATAGGAGTTTATTCTTGGGCATGCAAGCCCTCCCGATGAACCTCCTCCACTAATCTATAAAAATCTTCCTGAAAACCCATTAACATTAAAGCTTCCCTTCTAAGCCGAAACTAACCAATCTACTGACCCTTTTTCTTTTTTTTAGGAAAAGGGGTTTTCTGGTGGAGAATTCCATATCCTTCCTCTTTTCAAACCTTATTGATGTATTTTCCACATCTCTTTATTGCTCCTCTCCAATCACAACTTTCAAGGACTGAGTTGCCTCAACCAAATCCCTTACTGTCTTAGGTTGAAAAGTAATCAACCCCTTTCTAAGTTCCTGTCTAAAACCATCCCTCAACCTCTCGATTCTATGCTGCTCTGTAAGCATCAAGGTGGTAAAAAATATAAAGAGGACTTGTAACTGCCTCTCATACTCCTTTATTGTCATATTTCTCTGCCTTAAAGTCAAAAACTCTTGTTTCTTATTTTTCTGATGTTTCCTCGAGTAGTATCTAGTTTCAAATTCAGCCTTTGAATGTCCTCAAGTCAAATCCTCGTTAAACCTCTTTTCCCTCACCATGGTCGACCACAAAAAACCCTATCTAACAATAATTGAGCCACACAAGCTACATGCACATCTACTGGACCTGATATATATAAGAGTGATTGTCCCACCTTTCACAACCAATATCCAACCACTTCAGCATCCTCCTCTCCTAGAAAAGGTATACAACCCATCTCTCTCATATTTTTAACCTAATACACTAGAGTATGCATTTGCCCAAGTCCTAGTAGTTGCCACTCCTGTCATCCCTTCCATAAGAGCCTTCACAACCTATTCCTAATAGGCAAAGGTCTGGGTAGGCCAATGTAAACCCTGAAAGCACTACCTATAGGGGTCATTTTACTTGTACCTTTGCAGTTGTCGTCACTTATGGTGGCCCTTCAGCTTTAATCAATGTTGGATTACCTCTCGGCTTCGATGACTCCCTATGAATAGATTGCACCTGCATTGAAGGTGCATGAGAGGCACTGTCAGCCAAAAGGTCCTCCCCCTATTTTCCAACATTCTCACTTTCCTTAGATGAGATATGAATCAAACAATATGTTTAATCTTCCTAAGAATTCCCTCACTTTCTTCTTTGTCTTAAGAGATGGGATGGATTAAATAGCCTTTAATTTACTTTATTAGGATCTATCTTTATCCTTCTGTCACTTACCACGAACCCTAGTAACTTCCCAGACTTAACTCTAAATGAACATTTTACAGGGTTAAGTCTCAATTTGTACTTTCTTAATCACTCGAATAACTTCCTTAAAACCTGGACATGACTCTCTCCTTTCTTAGACTTCAAAATCATATCATCAACATACACCTCAATTTCTTTGTGCATCATATCATGTAAAAGAGTCACAATGGCCCTATAATAGATTGCCCCTGCATTTTTCAACCTGAATAGCATAACCTTGTAGCATAATATTCCCCAAGGTGTGACAAATGTTGTTTTCTCTTTATCTTCCAGAGCTATTTTTACCTGATTGTACCCTGAGAAGCTGTCCATTAAGGAATATGTTGAATTGCGCACAACGTTGTCAACCAAAACATCTATATGTGGTAAGGGAAAGTCATTTTTGGTGCTATCCCTATTCAAATTTCTAAAAGTCCATGCAGACTCTGATCTTCCCCTTCTTCTTAGGCATGACAACTATGTTAAATACCCATTATGAATACTTAACTACATTTAAGAAGTTAGCGTTCCACTACTTCTCAATTTTTTATTTTACTTTTATTAGGACATTTGGGTGGGCTCTCCTCAACTTTAGCTTGACTAGTCTGCATCCTTCTACCAATGGTATCCTATGTACTAGATATTTGTATCCAAACCAAACATATCTTCATAGGACTAGCCCAAAACTAATGTAACCATATTATTTGATA
>Ga0325410_1009672_pt1 | contig 10260 bp, 6 predicted proteins | sample PopdelMetagenome_16_FD_206182 | JGI IMG/M metagenome (GOLD analysis project Ga0325410, IMG submission 206182) | Populus deltoides microbial communities from Bellville, Georgia, United States - Xylem-PdIQD-R3 | ecosystem: Host-associated > Plants > Phyllosphere > Stem > Wood/Secondary xylem...
CATTCATGGGCTAGACTAGACAAAATAATGGGAATGAAGAAATAATTCTTCATGGATCAAGCCCCAAGTCCAAAATTCAATTGATAAAAAATAATCTCTTGTAACCCAAAATATTATTTCATAATAAACTAGAACCCAAGCCCGAGCATGGGTCGGGCCGGCAAGCCCGTGTTTAAGCCCAAAACTCACTTTGCTTAGAACTTCTTCCTTTTAAAAGCTTTGGTACTCTTTGGATTTAATTTTAACTTTTCAACTTTTCACTTAACAAACACCTAAGAATTTTTTGTTTCTTTGCTACGTGGGATAAAGTTCTCATTGAGGGTTTTGAGTTTCATCGAAATATGTCAATCAAGGGTTATCCGAGATCAATTTCTCATTCACCATAATTTATTTAAATCATGTTAATGTTTCATATTAAATATTTATTCTAAAGATTAAATTCCAATAAAATTTAACCTAAAAAATGAGTGGATTCTGTTTAATTTGATATCAGATGTGGCCATTAACCATATTCTTAGACAAAATTTTCCAACATGATTCAAGGTCGAAACATCTTCTTGATATTTGAAGAGCCCTGTAGGAAGCTATTCAATATAAATAATGAGCACAAAATTCCATTTAACCCGATTTGCAAGGATGGAAGATAATACATAACGCTATTTTAGTCACCAGTAGTACTTTATGTGAGGATGCAAAGTAAAATCACCAAATCCGTGAAGATTTTCTCAATAACAATAATGGAGCTGGGGAGGTTGAACCCACCAACGCGTGCAGAGAATATGAAATCTGTGTTCTTCAATCCTATTGATCCCCGCTGTATTTTTGACCGCTTTCTGTCAACTTGGGCCACAGCCGACCATTCAAGTTTTGCCGTTTTTTGCAACTTGCATTTTAAGATAGTTGTCATTGCTATCCTACCAATTCCATATATCGTAGGCATCTACTGTGAAATCCCTAAGTTAACCCTCGTCCAATCTCCATAATACCCTCACCTAAATTTTAAAAAAATAAAAAAATAAAAAGATTTTCACAAGAGAGAGGCATGACAGCACCATCTGGACAGAGAAAAATAGGACAAATATTATCTTTAATTCATTAAATTAATTGAGATATATATAAACTCACACCGGAGTTATGTTAATTAAAAATAAAAATTCAAACATGAGACTTGTAGAGTTTACATGTAACTTGCCACATCTTTTTCTTCCCCTGAAAAGACATCTAAATTAAATAGCTAAATACATATTTGATCATTTTTGTGATACCTGCGCCAATTAGTGCAAGAGTTTTTCTTGTTTGACTATTTTTCTAATGAGTTTAATATTTTTTTTCCAAAAATACAGATAAATAAATCTGTTTACAAATTAGTAGATAAGAATTTTCATTCTTACTATAATCATTTTTCTCAAATGGAGAATTTTTCTTATTTCTAGAAAACACATTTGCATGCTAAAATATTTTTTATCAAATTTATTATTGAATATTGATTTAATTGGGAATTGAATTTTAAAATTTGTTTTAATTTTTTTCGGGTAATCTTGGTGTCTTGACCCCGGCTCACAGATTTAAAAAATTAATTCGAGTTGACTTGAGTTATTTTTTTATTTTTTTATAATTAATATTTTTTTTAATTTTATTTTTTAACATTTGGTTGTTGAGGAATTGAACTTCATAATTGTTTTGATTTACTTTTTATAAAATTATCATGGTTTCATGATCTAAATAACAAATTTAGCAGGTCAACAAGATTGACCTTAATTAATCTAATATGTTGTTGTTTTGGAATTAAAAAAATAAAAGATATCATCTTAAATTTTTTTAAAAGTAAAATTGTATTTTTATATGTGATTTAGATTGCTTATAATATTATCAAAACAATCATATTAGATTAATTTTTATATAAATTAAAATACTAAAAAATATTACGTTAGCAATGTGCTGAGCTGGATATATTGGGGGTGGGGGGTTCCAGTACACGTTTTTGTCACAATTTAATAAGCTGAAAGTCAAATCTCGTTTACTGAGTTAAGGTTCAAAGTATGAACATTCCATCAAGATATCGAGCGGAGGTTTGGTTTCTTTAGGCAAGAATGAAGACTTGGTTTCCTATTGGTTATTGCCTGTGGGGTCATAATTTTCCTTCTGTATATAACATCTTCACTTGGCTCAAACCTTTCGTATCAGTTTCAAGTATTAATTTCTATCGCAATGGTGTTTCAAAATGTTTTTATTTTACACACTTTCATCTTTTGTTCTGTTCTGCTTACTGCTGCTCAATCTGCAGAACCAGGCTTGGAAGCTGAAGTTGAGGCCTTGAAGGCCTTCAAGAATGCCATCAAGCACGACCCTTCAGGAGCACTTGCCGACTGGAGTGAAGCAGGCCATCACTGCAACTGGACTGGTGTTGCCTGCGACCATTCCTTGAATCAAGTCATTGAGATTTCTCTTGGTGGGATGCAGCTCCAAGGCGAGATATCTCCGTTTATTGGCAACATTTCAGGCCTCCAGGTTCTTGATTTAACTTCAAATTCTTTCACAGGGCACATTCCACCACAGCTGGGACTTTGCTCACAGTTGATTGAACTTGTTCTTTATGACAATTCCTTTTCGGGTCCTATTCCAGTAGAATTAGGAAACCTTAAGAATTTGCAGTCTCTAGATTTAGGTGGCAATTATTTGAATGGAAGCATTCCTGAGAGCCTTTGTGACTGCACCTCCCTGCTACAGTTTGGTGTGATTTTCAACAATCTGACTGGCACAATACCAGAAAAAATAGGAAACTTGGTTAACCTGCAACTCTTTGTAGCTTATGGGAACAACTTCATTGGTTCAATACCTGTTTCCATCGGAAGGTTGCAAGCTTTGCAAGCTTTAGACCTAAGTCAAAACCACTTGTTTGGGATGATACCTCGAGAAATAGGGAACTTGTCAAACTTAGAATTTCTTCTCTTGTTTGAGAACTCCCTTACTGGGAACATCCCTTCTGAACTAGGCCGTTGTGAGAAGCTGGTTGAACTTGAATTGTACATCAACCAGTTGAGTGGAGTCATTCCCCCTGAGCTAGGAAATTTGATCTATTTGGAGAAATTGAGACTGCACAAAAATAGGCTAAATTCAACCATTCCACTGTCCTTGTTCCAGTTGAAATCGTTAACCAATTTAGGACTCTCAAATAATATGCTAACTGGAAGAATAGCTCCTGAAGTAGGATCTTTGAGGTCATTGCTGGTGCTGACTCTGCATTCAAACAATTTCACTGGGGAAATTCCTGCCTCCATAACAAACCTGACAAATTTAACATACTTGTCTTTAGGCTCCAATTTCCTCACGGGAGAGATTCCTTCGAATATCGGAATGCTTTATAATCTGAAGAACCTTAGCCTATCCAACAACCTCCTGGAGGGATCCATACCCACAACTATCACCAATTGCACCCAACTTTTGTATATAGATCTAGCTTTTAACAGAATAACAGGGAAACTTCCACAGGGCCTGGGACAGTTGTACAATCTAACAAGGCTATCCCTTGGGCCAAATCAAATGTCAGGGGAAATACCAGAAGACCTTTATAATTGCTCCAATCTTATACACTTAAGTTTGGCGGAGAACAATTTTAGTGGAATGCTAAAACCAGGCATTGGCAAACTCTACAATCTCCAGATTTTGAAATATGGCTTCAATTCACTTGTAGGGCCAATCCCACCAGAGATTGGAAATTTGACTCAACTTTTCTTTTTAGTACTTTCTGGAAATAGCTTTTCAGGCCATATTCCACCGGAGTTATCCAAGCTTACTCTACTCCAGGGGCTTGGCCTTAATAGCAATGCTTTAGAAGGTCCAATACCTGAGAACATTTTTGAACTAACACGTCTAACTGTTCTCCGGCTGGAGCTCAACAGGTTTGCGGGTCCAATTTCTACTTCTATCTCAAAACTGGAAATGCTTTCGGCCTTGGATCTCCATGGAAACGTACTTAATGGGTCTATTCCAAAGAGTATGGAACATCTCATTCGACTAATGTCTCTTGATCTCTCTCACAACCATCTTACAGGGTCAGTCCCTGGATCTGTGATGGCAAAGATGAAAAGCATGCAAATATTTCTAAATTTATCATACAATCTCTTAGATGGTAACATTCCACAAGAGCTTGGAATGTTGGAAGCAGTACAGGCCATTGATCTTTCAAACAACAATCTTTCAGGAATCATTCCTAAAACACTTGCAGGCTGCAGAAATTTGCTCTCTCTTGATCTTTCAGGAAACAAGCTCTCTGGCTCAATTCCAGCTGAAGCTTTGGTTCAAATGAGCATGCTTTCTCTCATGAACCTTTCCAGGAATGATTTGAATGGTCAGATTCCCGAAAAGTTGGCAGAACTGAAGCACCTAAGCGCCCTGGACCTTTCTAGAAATCAGTTGGAGGGCATTATTCCTTATAGCTTTGGAAATCTTTCGAGCTTGAAGCATCTTAACCTGTCTTTCAATCATCTTGAAGGCCGCGTTCCCGAGTCTGGTTTATTCAAAAACATCAGCTCATCTAGTTTGGTTGGAAATCCTGCTCTCTGTGGAACCAAATCTTCGAAGTCCTGCAGCAAGAAGAATTCACATACCTTTTCCAAGAAGACGGTATTTATCCTCCTTGCAATTGGAGTGGTGTCCATATTTTTAGTTCTTTCCGTGGTGATTCCATTATTCCTCCAACGTGCCAAAAAGCATAAAACAACAAGTACCGAGAATATGGAGCCAGAGTTCACTTCAGCACTGAAACTCATTAGGTATGACAGGAGCGAAATAGAAAATGCTACAAGTTTCTTCAGTGAAGAAAACATAATCGGCGCCAGCAGTTTGAGCACTGTATACAAGGGTCAATTGGAAGATGGCAAGACTATAGCTGTTAAACAACTGAATTTTCAGAAGTTCTCTGCAGAATCTGACAAGTGCTTCTACAGAGAAATCAAAACGTTGAGCCAACTTAGGCATAGGAATCTGGTTAAGGTACTTGGCTATGCCTGGGAGAGTGCTAAACTGAAGGTTTTAGTTTTGGAATACATGCAGAATGGGAGCTTGGAGAGCATCATACATAACCCTCAGGTTGATCAGTCATGGTGGACACTGTATGAGAGAATCAATGTTTGTGTTTCCATTGCAAGTGCTCTAGAGTACTTGCATTCTGGTTATGACTTTCCAATCGTACACTGTGACTTGAAGCCCTCTAACGTGCTGTTGGATGGTGATTGGGTGGCCCATGTGAGCGACTTTGGAACAGCTCGAATTCTGGGCGTTCACCTGCAGGATGGGAACAGTCTCTCCTCAGCATCAGCCTTTGAAGGCACCATTGGCTATATGGCACCAGGTAACCTTTCATTCTCCATTACCTTGTCTTTTCTTGGGCGTTCATAGAAGTTTCTGATAAATGTAAAGTTAATAAATGGTTGGAGACTTGGAGGAATAAGTCCAGTATTTAAATCAATCATTGCCTTGCTCATCCCATTTCACAGATTATCTTAATAAACATGATACTTTGTCATTTATAATGAACTTTATTTTTCCATTTTCAGTTTCACGTTTTGCATATCTTCCATCTCAAATATTCTTTTCTTCTTTTTATTCATTTTACTTTTTTATACGTTCCTGACTTCACTACAACTTGCTTGATGGTCTCACAGAGTTTGCATACATGAGGAGAGTGACGACTAAAGTAGATGTCTTCAGCTTTGGGATTGTAGTAATGGAGGTCCTCATGAAACGGAGGCCAACAGGACTCACAGACAAGGATGGATTGCCAATCAGCTTGCGTCAACTAGTCGAAAGGGCCCTCGCCAATGGCATCGATGGACTTCTTCAAGTACTGGACCCAGTGATTACTAAGAATCTCACCAACGAGGAAGAAGCATTGGAGCAGCTCTTTCAAATAGCCTTTTCTTGCACCAATCCAAATCCTGAGGATAGACCTAACATGAATGAGGTGTTGTCTTGCCTTCAGAAGATAAGTGCAAGATAATCGAAATTGGTGGTGATCTCACTCAAGCATGCAGCATGATATAGAACCAGATTGTCTGCTGCATATTAAAGAAGAAAGGCAGACTGCAGGCTCAATTTCACAGCAAATGCTTCCACCATGCCGAGAATGGATAGTATGTAATAGTGTTCTTAATAATATCGAAATGCTTTGTTCTGTTATAATGACACAAAAAATCAAGGTTTCGCAATTTCCAGTTGACAATTTCATCTAGGAACAAGTTCAGCCTAGCTTAGAAGCTCTCGTAGTATTATTTTCCACTGAAAAATATTTAATACAGTGATTGTTTTTAAAAACATTTTTTATTTAAAAATATATTAAAATAATATTTTTTTATTTTTAAAAATTTATTTTAATATCAAGATATCAAAATAATTTTAAAAAAAATTATATAAAAAAAAATTTCGCAGTTCAGTATTTCAATTTTCAAAACATCAGTTATATATTATCAAATTCTGAAAGCAAAATAGAATACAAAAAACCAAAACACGTATAGCAAAGAAATACATGATCAACGACAACCAGGAAAGATAAACATTCTCATAGAATTAATGACAAAAAATCCACCCTTACCATTAATGACAAACCTCGCCTAGGGGCTACAGATAGCAAATACCACTCATATTTTGCTAATAAACTCAACTTGCAAAAAAAAAGAAGAAGAAGAAGCTTCAATCTTTATTCTTCTGGTGGATCAAGCTTCAAAAACTCTTCAATAGTTGAAGGGAAATCCAATCCGCCACCATCAGCACCCTCTAGCTCATAAGCAGCCTTACCCAAAAGCAAAAAAGCCAGCATCAAAGGCTCCCTCCTCTCCTCTCTACCATCACCTAAAAAGTACCTAATCCACCCCTCCAATCTCTCCACTTCCTTCTCACACTTAGGCCCTTTAACTCCAACAATCTTTTCAAAAAACCCACCTTCACATCCACAACATTCGCCGCCGCCGCCACCAACACAAACCCTCTCATTGACATCGTCTTCTTCTTGGTGTCTTCGGTTTCTCTCTCTAATATCTGATAAACCCAAAAGCTGAATTAAGTGTTGAATATCATCAATGTCATTGGTTTTGGATTCTTTGATGATTTTGGGGTAAAAATGGGAGGTTTTTGGAGATGATTGTAAAGAAGGTGAGAGAAATGCTAGTGGGGGTTCACTGCTTTCTTCATTAGAAGATGTCAAGCTGTTGTTGTTAATGGGTTCTTGGTCTGTGTGGAGATATAATGGTGTGCTCAGAGATTCTTCGTAGTTAGTTTCCACTGTTGTTGGGTTTTCAAGCTTCATTCTTTTCTCAACCTGCAAAAACGAAAAACATAGGATGACAACAAAGATTACTACTTTACGCTGTTGTTAGATGTCAAATATGTAATGTTTTTCTGTAATTATAATATAATATTTTACCTGTCTCAGGGAGGAGAAGAAGTTGTTGTGCGCCATTTTCATGGGATTCATTTGCTCTTTTTAAATTTGAATTAATTCAGAGGGATAAAAAGGAAGGCTTGTCTTTTGATTCTCTTATTTATTTGACTTGTAACTATCTTCTCCAAATTTTAGGGTTCTAATCTGAGATCAAATTATAAGTGAACTGACTTTTTTTTTTTTTTCATTTTCTTCTTCTTCTAATTTTTATTTTGAGTTTTTCAAATTCACAATTATAACCCTACAAAAATTCTCCATGACCCCGCGCTTTTTTTTTTCCCGATATAAAATGAGCCTGACACATCATTATATTGAAAATAATGTTTTTTTTGTATTTTTTTTAATAATAATTTTTTTTTTTATTTAGTTTTTAAAAAAATTATTCTAATTTATCTATATTTTAGTTTTAAAAAAATTATTCTAATTTATTTATATTTTTATTTTTCATATAATTTTATTTTATTTTTAAATATAAAAAATATTTATTTTTAAATAATATTTCTAATAAATATAATTTTGCAAGATATTTTTTTTCTCTTTAGTTTTATTCTATTAATTTTATATTTATATTTATTTCTAAAAATAATAATTTTAATAAATTAAATTATTATATATAATGGGATGAATAAATAACTATCTCATGAGATTAAATATTTTAATTTATTTTCATATCTTAATGTTTTTAAATATGTATTTAGTTATTATTGATAATTTTTTTATTTATTAATAAATATATTTTTAATTTATTTAATTAGATGTGTGTATAAATATTTTTATTTAAGTTTATATATGGTTAAAAAATATTTAAGTCTAATTAAAAAAAAAAACTCCTTTTTTTTTACTTTAATACCAATTAGCAGTTCAAGAACACAGTTATCAGTTGGAGAGCAAAGGCCTCTGACATGGCGGTGTTCGGTTCAGTTTTCTGCTGTTTCCCAACAACAAGATGAACTTCAGCAAGAAGAAGATAAAGTCACTCACCTCTTCCAGGTTTCTCTCTCTATCGCACACGCACGCCCATTTCAGCTTCGGACTTGAATCATCGAGTAGGAGATTAATTTTGTTTTAGATGCGCTAATTAAGGACCCACTTATCTTGTTGGATGATTAATAACAACTGGGTCACGTAGTTTTGGACAATTTAACAATTTCTTGTGTCATACATCTCTTTTCATATGAATTTATTTATATTGCAGAAGCAGAACCAATATTATATGATGTATAAAACACAAATGGCCATGCTTTACATGTGTTTGATGTGTTTTCTCTTACAGGATTTCTTGATTGTAAATAGACTGTTTTTTGCGTTTTAGTTGTATGGGAAATGCTTGCATCGCATCGATTATGGACCTGAGAACTTTTCCTTCTGTCGTTTTGGTATCGTTATTTGTTTATGTTCGTACGAGTGACATTTTCTGTGACATATTATGTAGGAAACCTCACCATCAGTTGTTTTTAGCAAGGACCTTCAGTTAGCTAAAGTCCCCAACTGTCCTTTGGTCTAGTTACGCTTACAGAGGATGAGAATGCTAAAGTTGAAGTAACAGGTCCGGGCTTCATCTGGGATAAGTTTGGTCACGTTGTATGCTTTTATTCTCTTATGCTATTAAACTTTAAAACTGATCTCCGGCTATTACATGTGATCTCTTCCTGGTTTACAAGTTTGTTTGGTGAAAGAAATGATTAATAAAGAAACTGCTTTGCTGATCAATGCATATTTCAAATTTAATTATCATCATGCCTTACAGTGTCTATCCATCTTCTTTCCTCTTTTGACATATATAATCTTACGCATGCTTGGATTGTGCTGAAAATTCAAACCTGCTCAAATGCGTTGAACAATCTTCTTGGTTCAATGAAGTTTTTTCTGTTAGATCACAGGTACTAAACATGAATTACTTGAAAAATGTTGTTCCCGTCTGTTACAGGCAACAAATTACCATGCTGTAGCTAAATTGGCCACAGATAGAACCAGATTTACAGCACTGTAAGGTCTTCTTCATTTTTAGTAACATGCATTCTTTATTACTGTAGCTTACATCCCCCCCCCCCCCCGCCCCCCCGACGATGTAGCTGAAATACTACTTCTGAGAGGTCCTTATCCCACAGGTATTTCTAGTTGATGCTGGAGGCAATAGCTTGTACAGGGAAGGCAAGATCATTGGTTTTGTTCCATCTTATTATCTGGATGTCCTTAAGGTATCAGATCAAACTTATGGACAGTATATTTTTTTGACTTGTTCTTGATATATGCAGAGTAAACTAGCAATCAACCTAGCGATGTCAGGGCTAGTTGCATAAACTACCTTATCATCTAGGACCTGCTTGATGTCGAGCATTAAGTATTTTGTGTCATTGAGAAAAAATCTGAATACCACATGCAGTTGCCACAATGCACAGGACAACTTAAGTAAACTTGGGCATTCTGGTGACTGTAGAATGCCCAAGTTAATTAATTTTCTAACACGTAGTCCTAATTCAAGGAACGAGATTATTCATATAAAACTAAGTAAAGAGAGTACTTATCTGTTAATTAATTTTCTAACACAGTCCTAATTCTAGATCTTAAAAGTTCATTTCTGCCAATGATCGGATACCAGTAGGAAAGTCAGTAACTTCCTTAAAAAGGTGGAATTTATTGGACAGATGATGGAGCATTCTGTTCAGTTCAAAATATATTGAAGATGAAACTGTTTGTTGAAAACGTCAACTTTTTCACACGTCATGAGATTCTCTACTGAGTGGCTTCTGATATCATAGACTTTGTTTATTTTTCCTGCATACTCTGTTATAATGAAAACCCTAGCTCTCATGGAATCTTAACTT
>Ga0325410_1009674_pt1 | contig 10259 bp, 12 predicted proteins | sample PopdelMetagenome_16_FD_206182 | JGI IMG/M metagenome (GOLD analysis project Ga0325410, IMG submission 206182) | Populus deltoides microbial communities from Bellville, Georgia, United States - Xylem-PdIQD-R3 | ecosystem: Host-associated > Plants > Phyllosphere > Stem > Wood/Secondary xylem...
TTTTTCTGCTTCTGTGAATTCTGCCTTTTAATTGCTTGGAGTCCTTATCTTACACTTAGATTGTTGTCTGGAATCCAAGATTCTTAGGCTATATATAATATAAACATTGGGCTTAAGAATATATTATATTTAAATTATAATAACAAAACAGTGTTATTTTTTTAATTTGATTATTATATAAATTTTTATCTTTTCAAGTTATATATTATAATTGTTTTATGTTTTAATTTTTTATATATTTCCCATGCTTTTACATTTGTGAAGTGTAAGAGAATATTTCAACATTAGATCAATGTTACCAAATAAAATTTTAGGTTATAGGATAAAAAAAATTAAAAGAACATGACCAAATCTTACATAAAAAGTAAGAACTTTCAATTTGATCCCTCAAGTTTATCTATTGTTTGCTCCTTTTGTTTTTTTTTTTTTTTTGGTCTCATACTTAGTTTTTTCACGTTTCAATCCCTAAATGTTAAGAGAGTAGAAAGAAAATCATCAAAGAATATTGAGGGGAGAATGATTTCGATCATAAGAAGACTAATTCATGTGTCAATGAATTTGTCTTTTGAAAGAGAAGTTCAATGAAGGTAATATTATCTTTTTACCATACTAGAAAAGATAGATCGAGGTTCAAATGATTTTTTTTAATTTTTAATTTTTTATATTTTTAGAGTGATTAGATGGTATTTTGAATTAAAAATAAATTTATTAAGATTCATAAAAAAAAAAAAAACAATTAAGGTGATTTGAGATGAAAATAAGTCAAGAATGAGTAAAAACTCATATCGTAATTTTTCGAACACTTTCGGTGATGAAAAGTTTATTTAAAGACATCTTATATGTATACAAACAAAAAACAGAAAAGCTATTAACATCTTCCACCTTAAATAATTATATTGATCCTGTCTTCATTATCTCGTCCCTCTCCAATCTCTTATTCATTATTAGCATCAAACTCAACTCCTCTAATTATCCTGTTTGGAAAGCTCAGACCCTACCCTATTTCAGAGGTCATGATGTCTTTGGTTACATTGATAGCATAATCCCAATCTCACCTCAAGAAATTGATGCTCTTCATCCCAGCACATGTGCTCGTATCAAAATTCTCGATCCTCACTATATTCAATGGCTTTATCAAGATTCTCTAATCCTCGCCACCATTAATGCCTCACTCACTGAAGATGTTCTCACTCAAATCATGTCTTATACAATATCTCACGAGGTCTGGCTTACATTAGAGCGATCATTTTCCTCAATTTCACATGCAAAAGACTATCTGAATTCGCACTCAACTAGCAAATGTTTGGAAAGGTGCTTTATCTGCTAATACGTATTTTCTCTCCATCAAACAAATGGCTGATGAACTTGCTCTTGCTAGACAACCACTCATAGCTGATGATATAATCACTTATGTGCTCTCGGGACTTGGCCAGGAGTATGATTCCTTGGCTTCCATAATTACCTCTCGTTTTGATCTTGTCACTCTAGAGGAACTTTACTCACTTCTTCTCATTTATGAGTCCAGAATTAATCACAATAATCAACCCCTTCAAGCTACTGCTTTGGTAAACGTGGCTACCAAGCATCCTTTGCAACCACACCCGTCCTCTTCTCACATGACTGCTAAGTTTCACCACTCTAATCGTAGTCATGAATTTTACCATGGCAGAGGGCATTGTCCTTGTTTTAATTCCCATAATCATGGTCCATCAAACTCAATTACATGTCAATTATGTTTCAAACTAAGCCATTCTGCTCGGTAGTGCTATCACCGTTTTAATCTTTCTTATCAGGATCCACACACTCTCCTAAGAATCAACCTCAAGCCATGGTTGCTACACACTACCACCCTACTAATAAGGAGTGGCATCCCGATACTGGAGTTACCCATCATCTAACTAACAATGTGAACAATATTCATCTGCCAAATGAAGACGACGATAGTCAAGAACATATTCAGATGGCTAATAGTACAGGTCTGAAAATCATACAAAGTGGAACTTCCACTTTGTCTTCTCCTTCAAAGTCCTTTGTGCTTAATCAAATTCTATTTTTCCTTAAAATTCAAAAAATTCTTCTTTTTGTTCATCTTTTTTTTCTAAACAATATTATTTTCTTCCAGTTTCATGCTTTTTTCTTCCTTGTAAAGGATTACTTGGGAAACATCTTGCATCGAGGTTCACTCAGTAATGGTCTTTACAACTTCTCAGCGTCTCTTATTCATCTTCAACCTCAAGGTTTATCGAGTATTCATGTGTCTGCCAATATTTGACACCGCCACCTAGGTCATGTTTCTCTTCCAGTCATCAATAAGGCTATTTCACTAGCTCACCAAAATAAAAATTCTTATGTCTGTTCTGAATGTCAGTTGGCTAAGAGCCATGTTATGCCCTTTAAACATGTTCATGTTTCTATTTTAAAACATTTAGAATTAATATACTCAAATGTTTGGGGGGCGACTCATGTTTTATCTACCACTAGTGCACGTTACTAAATATTTATGGCTCTTTCCCTTGAAACTCAAATCAAAATGCATATCAAACTTTTATATGTTTTCAAAATGTTGTAGAACGCCAATCTGATAGTCTCTCTACGATCTTCGTCAAGCGCCACTAGCATAGTTCTCTCAGTTGACTGATCAGTTATAAGCTATTGGCTTTGTAAGTAATCAGACAGATCATTCCCTATATGTTTATCATCAAGGCTCAACACTTATTTACTTTCTCATTTATGTCGACAACATAATTCTAGATGATGCTGACATTCATGCCATTAACCGTGTAACTAGCTTGCTACAAAACAAATTTGCAGTGAAAGACATTGGTGAATTGAGCTTCTTCTTGGGCATTGAAGCAATAAAAAGCATTAATGGCTTGCATTTATCGCAACGACATTACATTCTGAATCTTCTTATCCTCAGCAATATGGACAAAGCAAAGTTGTGTCTAACTCCCATGTCCACCTCACAATCATTAACAAAGTCTGATGGAATACCTTTCCATGACCCTCATATGTATCGCAACATAATTGGAGGACTGCAATACCTTTCCTTAACTCGGCTGATGTTGCATTTGCAGTTCACAAGGTTAGCAAATATATGCATCACCCACTTGAACCACATTGAGCAGCTGTAAAACGCATCTTGTGCTATTGAAAAAGACAATTTCTCATGTGTTATTGATTCAACCCACTACTGCTCTTAAACTTCACACGTTCAATGATGTAGATTAGGCATCTGATCGTGATGACAGACAATCAATTGGTGCATATTGTGTTTATCTAGGCAAAAATTTAGTTTCATGGGGCTACAAACAACAGCAGACTGTTACTCGAAGTAGTATTGAAGCTGAATGTAAGGCTCTTGAAAATGCTGCTGCAGAAATTCAGTGGATAAAATCCTTGCTAACTGGTCTTCATATTCAGCTTGTACATTCTCCAATTCTCTGGTGTGACAATAGGAGCTACTTACTTGACCAATAATCCTTTATTTCATGCTCGCACAAAACATATTGAAATTGACTTCCATTATGTTCATGATCAAGTTCTACATGGTCAACCTCATGTTCAATTTGTTTCCAGTAAAGATTTGTATGTAAATGCACTTACAAAGCCAATGTCTTCTACTCGGTTTCTTCTCCTGCGTGATAGTTTCAATGTTTATTCCTTACCTTTTCAACTAAGGGAGCATGTAGAAGAATGGGTCAATGAGACCTTTTCAAATTCAGCAGACTCTTGAAACAGCGGAGATAAATATAACAAGTTTTCAATTTCAAATGTATATCATGTACTGTATAGTCAAATAATAGGATATTTGTTGTAATTCTGTTCTATCTTTGTTAAATTAAAAGTCTATTTAAAGACACCTTGTATCCATACAAACAAAGAGCAGAAAAACAAATTCAAAGACTATTCCAACTCTCTCTCAAGTTTCTTTAAGCTTCTTTACTTTGCATAAATAGTTTATTAGCCTAGCCAGCGGGGATGATATGACTCGGACTATGAGAGTCACATACTGGCATCTTCATATTAACCATGTTACACTCTTTTTACAACAAATGCAGGCATTAGATGACACAAATTCCTTCGAAGGCCAGTTCTTGAACTGTTCATCCATCACTATATATAAGAGTTCTTGCATGTATACATGCACTTCATTAGTACTGCAGTTCATCAATATCTTGCTATTACCTCAAGCAATTGATATGGCTAGCCACATTTTGTTAGTTATTACAAGTTTTCTAGCCATCATTTGTGCCTTGGCCACTGCCTTCGATCCTAGTCCATTGCAAGATTTTTGCGTTGCCGATCCTACTAGCTCAGGTTGGGATCTAATCAGATTGTTAATTTTTCAAACAAAGTAATTAGTAGAGGTACTTGTTGTTTTCACTTGACCAATTCCATGTTTTATGACTACTGTAGTAAGAGTTAATGGCCTACCTTGTATGGATCCGAAGCTGGTAAATGCAAGCCATTTCTTCTCCAGTGAACTCCGTGTGCCTGGTGTTAAATAATATTTATGTAGTCTTATTTATTAAGGGTAGAATAGTACTTTCAGTTTAACCTATATATACTTTATTTGTATTTAGGTTAAGACAACGCATTCATAATATACAGATTATTTAGAATTCTAGCCTCCTTTTTGTATTTGATCTCAACTATTTTAACATGGTATTAGAGCTGGTTTTATGGAACGAGGCTTAATCCCGAACACAACTTCGCAGATCCAACTTGTGTTTGGGATTAAGAATTCGTCAGTTTCTACAAAAAATTTTGGAGTGAGATTTTGTCTTCCGCTTCTGCAAAATTTGGTATTTTGTCAATTTCTGCAATTATTTTGGTATTTCGTCTTCCCTTCAGCTTTTGCAATTTGGTATTTGCGTTCAGTTTCTGCAAATTATTTTGTGTTTTGAAGTAATCGTATAATTTTGAGAAGATATTTGTTTTGTTTCTGCAATCTCTGTTCAGTTTCTGCAATTTGGTATTTTATTTTCCGCTGCTTTTGCATTCTGGTTCTCTGTGATTGTTGATTATGGCTACTGAAAGAGATGATTCGCTTCAGTCTGTGAGTATGAGGTTGGATGGGAAGAACTATTCGTATTGGAGCTATGTAATGAGAAATTTTCTTAAGGGTAAGAAGATGTGGGGATATGTTAGTGGAACTTATGTGGTACCTAAGAATACTAAAGAAGGAGATACTGCTTCGATAGATGCATGGAAAGCAAACAATGCAAAGATCATTACTTGGATTAACAATTCTGTTGAGCATTCTATAGGTACATAGTTGGCGAAATATGAGACGGCAAAGGAGGTTTGGGATCATCTGCAACGGTTATTCACGCAATCAAATTTTGCAAAATAGTATCAGTTAGAGAATGACATACGAGCTCTTCACCAGAAGAATATGAGTATTCAGGAGTTCTATTCTGCCATGACAGATCTTTGGGATCAATTGGCTCTTACAGAATCAGCAGAATTAAAAGCATGTGGTGCTTATATTGAACGTAGAGAGGAGCAACGATTGGTACAATTTTTAACAGCACTTCGCAGTGATTTCGAAGGACTTAGAGGTTCAATTCTACATCGTTCTCCACTGCCTTCTGTTGACTCTGTTATCAGTGAGTTATTGGCTGAAGAAATACGTCTTCGGTCTTATTCTGAAAAGGGAATTCTTTCTGCTTCAAATCCTTCTGTACTAGCAGTACCTTCTAAGTCATTCTCTAATCATCAGAACAAGCCTTACACAAGGGTTGGCTTCGATGAGTGTAGTTTCTGTAAGCAGAAAGGTCATTGGAAGGCTCAGTGTCCTAAGTTGAGACAACAGAATCAAGCTTGGAAGTCTGGCAATCAGTCACAATCTAATGCTCATCGACCACCTCAGGGTTATAAACCACCACACCACAATACTACAGCAGTAGCTTCCCCAGGCTCTATTACTGATCTTAGTACTTTGGCTAAGCAATTTCAGAAGTTTCTCTCCTTGTAGACACAAGCAATGTCCGCTTCTTCCATAGGTCAGTTGCCTCATAGTTCCTCAGGTATGTCACACTCTGAATGGGTCTTGAATTCTGGTGCTTCCCATCATATATCTCCAGATTCCTCATCTTTTACCTCTGTGTCCCCTTTGTCCTCCATTCCTGTTATGACTGCTGATGGCACTCATATGCCCTTAGCAGATGTTGGTTCTGTTGTCACACCTCACTTGTCTCTCCCTAATGTTTATCTTATTCCACAACTCAAATTAAATCTTGCATCTGTTGGTCAAATATATGATTCTGGTGATTATTTAGTCATGTTTTCTGGTTCCTTTTGTTGTGTACAGGATTTGCAGTCTCAGAAGCTGATTGGGACAGGCCGTAGAGAGAATGGACTATATATTTTGGATGAGTTAAAAGTGTCAGTTGCTGCTGCTGCCGCTGCTGCTACTACTGTTGATTTGTCTTCCTTTCGTTTAAGTCTTTCATCTTCTAGTTTTTATTTATGGCATTCTCGTCTAGGTCATGTTTCGTCTTCTCATTTGAGATTTTTAGCATCCACAGGAGATTTGAAAACTTGTGACATTTCAGATTGTAGTGGATGTAAACTGGCAAAATTTTCTGCTTTACCTTTTAATCGAAGTATTTCTGTTTCATCTTCACTATTTGATTTGATTCATTCTGATGTATGGGGACCTTCTCCTGTTGCCACAAAAGGAGGGTCTCGATATTATGTCTCTTTTATTGATGATCATACTCATTATTGTTGGGTTTATTTAATGAAACATCGTTCTGAATTCTTTGAGATATATGCAACTTTTCAAGCTCTTATCAAAACTCAACATTTTGCTGTGATCAAATGCTTTAGGTATGATTTGGGTGGGGAATACACCTATAATAAATTTTGTAAAATGCTTGCCTTAGATGGAACCATCCACCAAACTTCATGTACAGACACTCCTGAGCAAAATGGAGTTGCTGAAAGAAAACATAGGCACATTGTTGAAACTGCTCGTTCTCTCTTGTTGTCTGCTTTTGTTCCTAGTAAGTTTTGGGGAGAAGATGCTCTTACTGCTGTAAGTTTGATTAATACAATTCCATCTTCTCATAGTTCGGGTCTATCTCCTTTTGAAAAGTTATATGGGTATGTCCCTGATAATTCCTCATTTAGAGTCTTTGGTTGTACTTGTTTCGTTCTTCGTCCTCATATAGAACGCAGTAAGCTATCCTCTCGATCCGCTATTTGTGTCTTTCTGGGTTATGGTGAAGGTAAAAAGAGGTATCATTGTTTTGATCCAATAACTCAGAAACTTTATGTGTTTCGTCATGTTGTCTTCCTTGAGCATATACCTTTCTTTTCTATTCCATCCACTACTCATAGCCTGACAAAATCTGATCTTATTCGTATAGATCCTTTTTCTGAGGATTCTAGTAATGATACATCTCCCTATGTTCGATCAATTTGTACTCATAACTCTGCAGGTACTGGTACTTTACTCTCGGGCACACCTGAAGCTCCATTCTCATCTACAGCCCCTCAAGCTTCATCTGAGATTGTGGATCCACCTCCACGTCAGTCCATCCGCATTCGTAAGTCCACAAAACTACCATATTTTGCTTATTCTTGTTATTCTTCATCATTTACTTCCTTTTTAGCTTCTATTCATTGTCTCTTTGAGCCCTCTTCCTATAAAGAGGTAATTCTTGATCCGCTTTGGCAGCAAGCTATGGATGAGGAACTTTCTGCTTTGCATAAGACAGATACTTGGGATCTGGTCTACCTCCCGGTAAGAGTGTTATTGGTTGTCGTTGGGTGTATAAGATCAAGACTAATTCTGATGGGTCTATTGAGCAATACAAAGTTAGGCTGGTTGCAGAAGGATACTCTCAACAGTATAATATGGACTATGAGGAGACATTTTTCCTGGTTGCAAAAATAACTACTATTCGTACTCGTATTGTCGTAGCTTCGATTCGTCAGTGGCATATTTCTCAGCTTGATGTTAAAAATGCCTTCTTGAATGGAGATCTTCAAGAAGAAGTTTATATGGCACCCCCTCCTAGTATTTCACATGACTCTGGATATGTTTGTAAGCTTAAGAAAGAATTATATGGTCTCAAACAAGCACCCCGTGCTTGATTTGAGAAATTCTCTATTGTGATCTCGTCTCTTGGCTTTGCTTCTAGCAGTCATGATTCTGCTCTTTTTATTAAATGCACTAATGCAGGTCGTATCATTCTGTCTTTATATGTTGATGACATGATTATTACTAGTGATGATATTGACGGTATTTCAGTTTTGAAGACAGAGTTGGCTAGACGATTTGAAATGAAGGATTTGGGTTATCTTCGATATTTCCTGGGTATTGAGGTAGCATACTCACCTAGAGGTTACCTTCTTTCTCAGTCAAAATATGTTGCAAATATTCTTGAGCAGGTTAGACTTACTGATAACAAGACTGTAGATACTCCTATTGAGGTTAACGCAAGGTACTCTTCTTCTGATGGTTTACCTTTGATAGATCCTACTTTATACCGCACTATTGTTGGGAGTTTGGTATATCTCACCATTACTCGTCCACATATTGCATATGTTGTTCATGTTGTTAGTCAGTTTGTTGCTTCCCCTACTACTGTTCATCGGGCAGCTGTTCTTTATATTTTGCAATATCTTTGGGGTACAATTTTTCAGAGTCTTTTACTTTCATCCACCTCTTCCTTGGAGTTGCGTGCATACTCTGATGTTGATCATGGTAGTGATCCTACAGATCGCAAGTCTGTTACCAGGTTATGTATCTTTTTAGGTGATTCTCTTATTTCTTGGAAGAGCAAAAAACAATATATTATTTCTCAATCATCCACCGAAGTAGAATATCGTGCCATGGCATCTACTACCAAAGAGATTGTTTGGTTACGTTGGTTACTTGTTGATATGGGAATTTCATTTTTTCATCCTACTCCTATGTATTGTGACAACCAGAGTTCTATTCAGATTGCTCATAACTCGTTTTTTCATGAGCGCACTAAGCACATTGAGATCGATTGTCATCTTACTCGTCATCATCTCAAACATGGCACCATTGCTTTGCCTTTTGTTCCTTCTTCCTTGCAGATTGTAGATTTCTTTACCAAGGCGCATTCTATCTCTCGTTTTTGTTTTCTGGTTGGCAAACTCTCGATGCTTGTAACTGCCGCATCGTGAGTTTGAGGGGAGATGTTAAATAATATTTATGTAGTCTTATTTATTAAGGGTAGAATAGTACTTTCAGTTTAACCTATGTATACTTTATTTTGTATTTAGGTTAAGACTACATAAATAATATTTACGTAGTTTTATTTATTAAGGGTAGAATAGTACTTTCAGTTTAACCTATATATATTTTATTTGTATTTAGGTTAAGACAATGCATTCATAATATACAAATTATTCAGAATTTTAGTCTTCTTTTTATATTTAATTTCAACTATTTTAACACCCGGCAACCCATCAAATCCCATTGCATTCAAAGTCACTATTGCCCAAATACCTGGACTGAACACTCTTGGGCTCGCATTGGGTCGCGGAGACTATGCGCCTGGAGGAACATCAACCCTCCATACACACCCTCGGGCAACTGAAATTACAACCGTCTTAGAAGGCAGCTTAATTGCTGGATTTGTAACCTCAAACCCGGAAAACAGGCTCGTTTGGAAGGTGCTTCAAAAGGGTGATGTGTTTGTTTTTCCCATTGGACTCGTTCACTTTACGTTTAATGCAGGCAATGGACCTACTGCTACTATGGCTGCTTTTACCAGTCAGAGCCCAGGTTTCATTCGAGTTGGTGATTTGTTTGCAACCAATCCATCCATTCCTGATGATATTCTGGCCAAGGCATTCCAGCTGGACGAATCTGTAATTCGCAAACTTCGATCATGATTAAAACGCTTGAATTCGATTGGCTTTGTAGCTGTTCGCCGTTATATTTTGGGGATTATTATTTTTTTCATGCTTTATTTTTTTCAGATATTAGACCTTAAACTTTGCAATTTCTTTTTGTTTTTTTTTTTTTACGGATTATTTCAATTTAATATCTCAATCATGTGTCAGTGAAGTTTGTCACCCAGGCTTCTTCTTTTTTACATTAAAAAAAATTGGACTAAAGCTCGATTAGTATTTACCCAACATCCATCCACTACATACAATCATTCATCAATCAAGATTAAAAACAAAAGCAGTCACCAAAAACCATTCTCCAATACAATACAAGGACCCACAACTCATTCACATCAACAGGTCAATCTAATTTG
>Ga0325410_1009675_pt1 | contig 10259 bp, 3 predicted proteins | sample PopdelMetagenome_16_FD_206182 | JGI IMG/M metagenome (GOLD analysis project Ga0325410, IMG submission 206182) | Populus deltoides microbial communities from Bellville, Georgia, United States - Xylem-PdIQD-R3 | ecosystem: Host-associated > Plants > Phyllosphere > Stem > Wood/Secondary xylem...
AAGTGAGTGGGAATCACCAAATTATTTATGCAATTTGAAGATTATAATATTGCATCCATGAGCTTTTTCTCCCAAAACTCATTTTTGGTTTTCCCTCTCAAATTTACTTTTTTCCTTTCAAAAAAATAATAAAAACAAAAAAATCATAAAATAAAGTAATAATAACAAGAAGACTGTGAATTTCAAATATAGAGAAGAATTGATCTGGAGTTTTAGATGAAATTTTGAATCTCATCATATATCATTGTACCCAAGATTAAAAAAAATAATACAGATTCAATGTCAAATTAAATGATTATTGGATGAATTTGCATAAAAATTATATCCTAGATTTTTAATTGGTCAATTTGATTTAATCATGTACCAAATTAAAAAGTTTAATTATATTTAAGAATTAATTTGGGTCAAATTAAAAGATTTAATTAGGTACAAGGACTTAAATTATACTTTTAATGGGTTAAATTAATCTTATTAGGACTTAATTAGTGAAAAATTAAGTTTGGGAGCCCAATTTAAGCTTAATCGAGAAGGTTGAAATTTTAGAGGACCAAACTCAAATTTTACGAGGTCAATTAATTGAGATCAGGAACAAAATTGCAAGAAAATCAAAATTTAAGGTCAATTAAGGGTTAAATTGAAGAAATTCACAACTAAGGACCTTTTTGAAAAAGATGTTACACTTCAAGAACTCAATTTGGTTGAAAATAGGGATGGAATTGAAGCAAATTAAAAGTTCAATGGTCAAATTGATGATCAATTTGTATAAATCCACAACCAATTACTAAAATGAAAAGGCACTGAATTTATGGTTGATATTGGAGTTTGACAAGGGTAAAAAAATCATATAAAGTTAAAAGTTTGAAGTCAATTAGGGATGCAATTAAAAAAAATCAAAAACCAACGGATTAAATTGAATTTTAGTAAAATCCCTAATTAAAACCCTAAAGATGTCCAAACGACGTCATTTCATTTAAATAAAACAGTAAGTTTTGACCAAAATAGTTTGTTTTGGTACAAAACGATGTTGTTTTAATCAACACAGAAACACAAAAAAAGGATGCCAAACGATTTGTCGTCTTGTTACTGTTCATTATCTTTAACCTTTTATACCTGAAAGGTTGCTTGAGTGGCTACTTTTCAAGGACATTTAATGCCTCATCTCTAGACCAAACATGACAAACAATACATCACTCTAATGGCCTGACATCGTACTACACCCCAGCTTAATTCTTGTTGGCTAGTTGCCTTTATAGCTGTCGTAGCATTGCCCTAGAGAAGATGACGCAATCAGCCTTTAGCAGCCAAATTTCACAACTTATGATGATAATTTTGAGTCAACGGTTGTGATCCTTCCTGTTTGAATCAAAAACCAAGATTTGTCTCCAATAAAGACGAGATATCCCTCTTTCACCTCCTATAAATAAGGGTGAATTTTGGACTTTAAAAATAAAGAAATCAGAGTGAAAAGTGAGTAAAAAACTAGTATTTTCATAGTTTTTTCATCTGCAACCTTGTTCTTCTCCCTTTTCACCATAGCTTCAACCAGCTCCTCCACCGTGAACTCCAGCAACTTCAGCCTCTACACCTTGACCAACAAAAACCCAACACCTTTGAAACTTCATTGCTTGCTTCAGTGGAGAACACTACGCCAGCAACTCCTCCCTTGGCCAAATCACCCACGTTGCCAGCAAAAAGGCTAGATCACCTCTACGTCAAGTAACTTTCTTCTCTCTTCCCCTTTTTCATCAACCCTTCTTCTATTATTATCGTCTGCAAGCAGAACATGAATTCATTCTACAACAGCCGATAATTAACATGGTCACTAGGCTAGGGCATTGACCATGTAACGTAAGCGGATTGAATCCATTTAGGCTCAGCCCATTTAAAAAAAGAGAAGAGATTGTAGGGTCTTTAGTTGGCCCAACCCAACTTGGATGGGCTGGGCTTGGGCCAAACAGCCCATCTGAATAAAAAATAAAAAACTAATAAATTCAATGACTGTATTAAAGTCATTTGTGGGTCCATTGCGTATTTTTTCAATAATTTTATCTAATATCAAGCCGTAGACTTACATTGTAAGATATGACCCAGTATTAAAAATATCAGATTTTACTCCCAAATTAAAAAAAAATAAAGAAAAATTCAAAAAAAATAAAAAAATAAACTTTCATTTCAAAAACGAAAAAATATTTTGTTTTCGTGCATATAGCCAAATCCTAAAGGTTTTTCGTGCATATTTTCTAACAAGGATAAAATCGTATTTTTATCATGTTTAAAAAAATGCAAAATGAATAGCGTAACTAGTTTATGATTATGCATTAAAGTTTGACCAAAATACCAAAAATCCCACAACAATTAGTTTGTTATTCGGAGCGTTAGGATTTAGTTGTAGGCTTTACTATTTGGGAGTATAAAATTATATTGTAAAGTATAACCTCAAGTATTAAAGATACAAAATAAAAAATAAATGTGATGTTAAATCTGGGCCTTAAATTGGTTAGGATTGAACCCAATAAGGTAAAGACTTCCTAACGAAGAGAAATCTGCCTTGAACCTTAGATGAGACCAACAAATAGAAACATGATCAGGAAAAACAATCAATCAACAATGCAGCTTACCTTAGGTAGGGTGTACTGGGGGTGATGCATCTCCTCCTTACACAACCAGTCCCCTTACCCAAATTCTTGTATATCATTAGGTTTTCTAATGAGCATAATACTAGGTGGCGACTTTTGAACCATATAATCATAACTTTATGATTAAACCAAAAACTCCCTTTAATTCCAAGAGGAAGCTCTGTCATTTGACGCCATGCACGTCACGACAATCTGTATGATAGGTTAGTGGTTATCTTACATAAATTTGTGAGCAACTGATGCAGACCTTTTGTTCCAAACGAAGTAGATAACAACCCAAAAATCTGAAAATTAGGTTTGATAGAACCTTGACCCAGAAGTAACCCTATACATAAGAACCAAAGGTATTGAAAAAAGACTTAAATCAAGAGATAACCTTGTATCTAAGAACCCTAAGTATGCGAATAATGTCATAAAGCTAGTTAATCTTCAATAAGTCAATGTATGATCTTTGTCCCTGCAAAGAAAAGTTGTTTTACCATAAACAAACAAAAGAAAACTCACATTTATTCTCCAACTTGTTATAAAATTTTGCATTTAAAGAAACATAATATAGTATCCTTTAACTAACCCTAATGGAATCTTTTTGGGTTGTAAGTTAATGGACCTAAAGTAGTAATCGACTAACATAGGTCCAATATGACAGATTTGATAATATTTTTCTAATAACTTGGACCATCTGAAATAATATGTTCCTAATCCTTATTTGACATGAAGATATACTAAAATAAAGTTTCATGTGTCTAGTATATCCATGTACAATTTCAGCTCGTTCCGATGTATGGTTTGAAAGATATGCATGATCTTGCAAAACTAGTCAATAAACATCTTAGTGCCAAATTCGAACCTGACTTGGTTCGTATTATCCTCCCCTTCTTTAAAATGATCCAACCTTAAATATGTATTATGAAAAACATCTTCTAATGTCAACAAATCAGTACCAAGCTAAAGAATAACATCATCATCAACATCAATAAGAACCTTGTTAGGAAAGAAGGTCCCCTTGATATATAAGCTCTCATTTTCAACCATCTTCTCCTTCTTAAATTTCAGTTACTCCTCATATATTTGATTAGGTGTCAAAGATAAAAGAGTTATAGATTTTTCATTCATCTTAAAGAAATATCTATTTTTCACACCATCATACATAACTCTCCTATTATACTGTCATGATCTACCAAGTAACAAGTGACTAGTTTACATCGGCACAACATTACATAACAATTCATCACAATATTTACTAATAGAAAAAGCAATCAAAACATGCTTATTCACTTTTACTTCACCACCATCATTCAACCACTGTAATTTATAAGGTATAGAAGTTTGGTAATGTGTAAGTTCAACTTTCTAACCAATTCAGTACTAGCTACATTAGTGCAACTTGCATTGGCACAACATCACATAACACCTCATCACAATATTACCAATAGAAAAGGCAACCAAGACCTACTTATTCACTTTCACTTCACCACCATTATTCATCCACTGTAACTTATAAGGTATGGGGTGTTTAGTAGTGTACAAGTTTAACTTTCTCACCAATTCAGTATTAGATACATTAGTGCAACTACCACCATCTATAATTAAGCTACACACCTTATTATTAACATGACATCTTGTATGGAATATGTTTTGCCTATAACCTTCTGAATCATCCACTTTGACATGTATATTCAATGTTATCCTCACCACAAGTTTTTCTCCATTAATCGAATACTCAACACAAACATCATCAGCATCCTCCAATGGTGGCATATTCTCATCTTCATCCTTCCAATTGGTCTCAACCTTATTTTTAGCTTTCATAATCATGACTCTTTTGTTTAGACACTATAGAGCAATATGAGCAAAACCCAAACAACAAAAGCATTTAATGTTATGGTTACGAGAAGTAGAAGTAACATTGTTACCTTTAACAATGACCGAGGTGTCTTTCTTCTATCTAGGGTATTCAGTCTTGCTCTCCTTATTCTACTGTGATGGACCATCTCTAGTGTTAGCCTTTCAATTGGGTTTCCAAGATTTTAAAGGGTTTAATGGTTTGCTTTGCCAAATGGTACCCTTCCATTTAAGTTATTTCTCCACTTTCATAGCCATATGCATCATCTCCTCTAACTCCACATAATGATACAACTCTATAATATGAGTTATATCATGATTAATGCCATTTATGAATCTAGTCATAGTAGCCTTCATATCCTCCTCAACATTAGCTCAAATTATAACAAGTTTCATTTCCTTGAAGTACTCATATACACTTTTTGTACATTGACTCGAACTCTAAAACCTTTGATACAATTCTTTTTAATAGTGGCTAAGAAAAAATCTCCTCATTATAAGAGATTTCATCTTATCCCAAGTATTAACTTGTCTCTCATAATTCCTCTTGCAATTTGTCACTAATTGATCCCACTACACATAGTCAGTAAAAACAATCACAACAAGTTTGACTTTCTTGGGCTCCAGATAACTGTGATATTAGAAAATTCACTCCACCTTTTTCTCTCATTCTAAATAAATTTCTAGATTATTTTTCCTTTGAAAAGCTTGTATTTTCAGCTTAATTGTACTTAAACCTCCACCTAACTCAACATTATGGTCCCGGTAACTATAATACCCCTCTGGCCAAAATTATCACCATATTTCTCCCTACAAACTGACAATTCCGTTGTTGTCCAAAATGTTTCTCATATCTCACGACACATCTTTAAAATCAAAATCACAGATGTCTGTATTATCACCACAAACTCATCAATATTAGTGTTAACTCGCCTAACAGTCATTCTAACATTAAATTCTCTTCGCTCAGGCCTAATTTTAACCCTACTATGATCATGAACATGTTGCCTCTCCAACCTATTTCCAAATTCATTGGCCATCTGATTCATCTGTTGATTCGTAATGCATAACTGAGTTACAATTTTATTCTTTCCTCTTTATGGTGCTATGTTATTGCTTGCCTTCAATATTTTTGAATATGAAAATTGGTTAGTTGACAAGAAATATATATTCCTGACTCACTTCCTCATGTGTTTACACTCCTCTCGCACTTCACTCAAATATAGGCTTTCCACTTAAATATGTTTGATACGCCTTTTTCCTCTCGTCTTACCTTTCTTCGAATCTTGTGGAATTGAAATCAAGACCAAATATAACAACCTTAGCAGCATATCCAAATATGTATATATGACTCAAGAAGCAAGAAAAATATGAAAACAAGCAAAGACAAAACTATGATTATAATTTCACGAGTAACAAGTGGATTTATACGAAAAATAGATGTTTTTAAAGACGTGAAAGAGAAAGGATGAAAATGTTATATAAAAAAATTGAATTGAGACCTGCATATATCAATTATAATGTTATTATACTATTATAATTGAAAAATGATAGCAGCAAAATAAGTGTGAATTACTGACACAAATTAGACTTGTTATGATAAATTCCAATCCTGAATTTAATTCCTATAGCAAATGAACTCCAAATGACCTTAAATTTTATATGGGATGTGACTAGAACCTTAAAACCCAATATAAAAAATTCAAGAATTTTCTGAATTTATTTTACCTAAAATTCCCTTCTTATAAGGATCTAATCTAGTACGATAAATTTTAATTCTAACCTTGGTTACTATAGCAAACGATCTCTAAATGAGCTTAGATTTTATATGGGGTGCACTTAGGAGCTGAATTGATTTGGTCCAAATTCTCCCTTGTTTGTGTATTGTGGTAGATTCGATAAAAGTGACTTTTGAATGTTATTTTCTTCTTTTTCTTTTTTACTCTTTATGCTACTAATATGTTTTTAAAAAACAACAAATTAAAATAAGACCTTTTTTTTAACCCTAGATGCAAACTACTAAGCTCTAGACATAAAATAATAAAAAATCGAATCAAAAAAGCTAAGGAAGTCGAGACTAACAAAAAGAAAATAAAGGATATAACCTGATTTTTTTAGCCTAGCTCTGATACCAACTGATGTGAACCTCTTGATCTTGTAGTCAACCAACCCCCAACGAAATAGATAACAACCTAAAAATCCAAAAATCAGGTTCGATAGAACCTTGACCCAGAGGTAACCCTATACCTAAGAACCAAAGATATTGAAAAAAGACTTGAACCCGAAGATACCAATGTATCTAAGAACCTTAAGTATGTGAATGCTGTCACAAATCCAATTAATTTTCTATAAGTCAGTGTACGATTGTTATCTTTGCAAAGAAATATTGTTTTGCCAAAAACAACAAAAAGAAAACTCATGTTTATTCTCCAATTTGCTGCTGAAATTTACAGCTATAGAAACATAATATAGTCTTCTCTAACTAACCCTAATGGAACCCTTTTGGATTGCAAGCTAATAGACCTAAACTAGTAATCAACTAACATTAGTTCAACAATGAAATAAACTCCTAAACAATGTCTAATGGGTCAGAACAAACCCAAATTAAAAATAATTATTCAAAAATAAATAAATAAATAAAATAGGATAATAAAATCAAAGTCTTCATGCTAAAATTCCTTCTTGTAGCCCGAATCTCCAATTTCACACATTCTTAACAGATTTTCAGTTCTGATTTCAAACATGTTGTTCTCTCTTATCTGGATGAATTATTGAGCCTACAATGTATGGTTGGAATTTTTTAGATGTCTAATTTCTAACTCAACTTGAATCGCAACAAAATTCCACATGTAGCTCCATATATGTCCGAAACAATGCACAAAGGTTTATTCTAACAAATTTAACTAGATTTGTCTAGTAACTTTGACCTTATGAAATAATATGTTCTTGAACTCTATTTTTCTAAAAATTTACCAAAATATAGTTCCATGTGTCTAGTATCTCCATGTAAAATTTCAACTTGTTTTGATATACGGTTTGAGAGATATATCTGATCTCGCAAAACTAGTCAATAGATATTTTAGAGCTAAATTCGAACATGACTTGGTTTTTATTAGATGGGATAGAGCAAGGTTGTTAAAATTACGTTTTGACTCGTAATTAGATGGGATAGAGCAAGGTTGTTAAAATCACGTTTTGACTCGTAAAATCGTACGATTTTACGAGTCAAAACATGCTTTAGGTGCTGAATCGTTTGAAAAAATCGAAAATGGGTTGAAATCAGGTGAAATCGTTAAAATCGGGTGAAATCACGATTTCAGGGCCGATTTCACGATTTTAACAAAATGCATGCACTGAAGCAAAATGTTCCCCTCATGCTCCAGTTGTCCGGTGCCTATTGGCTGTGCAAATGCACAGTCACGCGGTCTTCACTCGTTGCAAAACAAGTGGATTTTGTCTACATACCATAAAGAAGTGGAGGTCAGAAATCAAGAGGGCTGTAGAGATTAAAGTCAAGATAATAATATTAAATTCCAATTTAATTCAGATTTTTTTTCCCCATAATTTTTATATCTACTTTTCTTTGTTATTTTATTTTTGCTATTCATTCACCTTAAATTACTTATGTTTTTTAATGGTATGATAGCAAGTAGAAGAGATTTTATAAATATAAATTAGATATAAAAATAATAACGGGATAATTTAAAAAATTATATTTATTATGATGGGTTGATTCACGAAACTCATAATTAGAAGCTTAACTCGTGTCATATTTTAATTTATACAAATAAAAACACTGATTTTAATAAATTTGATTACTTCAACTACATTTTTAACCATTTATTTAACCCTATCAAATTTGATCTAAACTCAATTAACTTAAATCAAATAATTTTTTTTAAAAATAAAATTATGTTGTTTCAATCAAATAATTAAAAAATAATAACCCCAGCTCCTAAAATATACTCAAGCAACATAAATCATTAACTTACACAATTAAATAAACATTTTTCTATCCCATAAGATGCTTCAACTGTGTATAAATTTTTATTTGAAATATGTATTTTCAAGTGTTTGAACTATATATGAATTTTTATTTGAAGCATGAATTTTTTGTTAATGTAATTTAAAATTTCTTACAATTTTACGATCCGAATTTGTATTGCATTTTCTGTGCCGTGTCAAAATTGCGATTTTAACAACCTTGGGATAGTGCTTTAGTGCTTTTTTTTTTTTTTCTAATACATAATTTATTCATACTAGCTATGTCTGCCTTAGCTATATTGAATATAATTTATGTATTTGTTTTTAGAATATTATAAAAATAATAGATAAAAAATATAATTTAACTCCACATGTCTTTGAGTAATTTCATGATATATAAGGAGTAGTTAGTAAAATAATAATGATCTTGCACAAAAAGAGAAATTATTTAAATTTACCTCGCAAAAAAAACATTGCTGGGAGCACGGCATAGCAAAATAAGAGGAGATTTTATATTGCATAAGATGGAAAAATAGTTGATATCTTCGTCTAGCAAATGGATGGAGATAAAAGAAGAATACGCATACTGAAATAATGGAGAAAAAATAAATTGTGAACAAAAGGATATGAAAAAGAAAAGAAAAGGAGTAACATGGGATAATCCATGCAACTCTACCTTATTGTGTGTGCGTGTATTTCGTTATATATGGCACCTCCGGGGTTTTGTAGTCATCGGAGAATTTATTTTTCAGAGAAGAAAAAACATTATAATTAATAACCTGCAATGGGGTTAGTAGGATGGGTTATCACAAGTTTATCCAAGGCGTAATTGTTTGACCCTCGTATCAATTTTGTATTTGTTGACTTTGTTTATTTCTTTTGAAGGGTATAGATGTTTATTTGATTTTGTTTTTAAAAAAGATGAATGATTTGAAATCAAGCAATGGCTCTCGAGAAAGAACAACTCCACCAGCCAACATCAACCGATCACCCATAAAGATCACATGCCCAGCCACAAACATTGCACCGTTGAAATCCACATGAGAGAGTGTTTTCTATGATTTTCAAAGGGAACTACGCTACATTAGCACTCTGCCCTAGACCCTAAAACTAGTATGCTTCTAGGGTTTAGAATTCAATCGATTGAAATTGCGCTGAGGAATTTGTTAGCTTTTGAATCTCAATACAATAAAAATGGGAGGCGAGAAGATTAATCAGAGTAAGGATAATCCTTGGCCGTCGTCTACAAACATGCCACCGCCACCACCCTATCAAGGAAAATCCGAAGACATGAAGCTTTGGGGAGTTGTCATCTTCGGCCTGATTGGGGCCACTGCCACCACTTACGCTGTGAGTCCTGTTTCATTTCATGTGGTAGATAAGTAAAATCATTAGATATGTATAATTTATGAAATTCTGGAAAATGTTTTAGTAATTGAGGAATGGATAACACATAAAAATTGGTTCTTTAGATTCTGAGAAAGTAGATTGATTTGGCATGGCAGGTCAGGCAGCTGCGGCGGACTGCTGATGAGCTGTATGCAGAGGTAGACTATTGCAAGTATAAATGCACCGCTTTCCTATGTCGTCCACTTAAATTCGACTTTCTTTTTGGGCAAACTGAACGCACAAGAACAATCTTTATTTATTTATTTTGTAGCTGTGAAATTTTTTTTCTTGTCTATGCATGCCAATGCCCCACCTGATCATGTCTGTAATTGTACCTGATTAGTTAACCAGGTCTCAATCAATGTGGAAAGGAGGATCTGGAACTAGCAAGTCATTCCGGACATATTT
>Ga0325410_1009676_pt1 | contig 10257 bp, 5 predicted proteins | sample PopdelMetagenome_16_FD_206182 | JGI IMG/M metagenome (GOLD analysis project Ga0325410, IMG submission 206182) | Populus deltoides microbial communities from Bellville, Georgia, United States - Xylem-PdIQD-R3 | ecosystem: Host-associated > Plants > Phyllosphere > Stem > Wood/Secondary xylem...
GTTAGGTGTTGATCAGATGCCTAGGGTTCTGAATGAGGAAGTGATGGAATCGACAATTAACTTGAAACTGTCTTCAACGCAACAGCATGTTCTCGCACAAGATGTAACAAGGGAGGAGATTAAGCATTCTTTTGAAGAAACCTGCGTTAAAGCATGCTTAATCTCCTCCCTTGTTACATCTTGTGCGAGTACATGCTGTTGCGTTGAAGATAGTTTCAAGTTAATTGCCGATTCCATCACTTCCTCGTTCAGAACCCTAGGCATCTGATCCACTCCTAACACACGATGGAAGTATGCAATTACTTCTAATTTGACTGCCTCGTGTCCTTCGACAACCTCGGTCTAGACCTGATTCCTTGGCCAGCAAATGCAAAATCATAGTCATCTTCACATGCATCTGTGTTTTCGTCAACAAACTTTTCAAAATCAGATCTGACATTCCGTACGGCCATACGGACCGTATTTGCTCAGCGATCAGCCCCACTACTCTGTTGCTTTATTGAATTCACCTCATCTTTCAGATCTTTGTACGTTCTAGACAATAGCTCAAGTTGCTGGCCTATGGCTCGCAATTGGAAAGCTACGTCAGCGTTTTGTGCAGCTGATTTGTTGTTTTCAGAAATTCTTTGAATCTGTAAAATTTGGTTAGTAGCACAAAATATATCCTCACACCTCTCATGTATCACACAAAAAAAAATCAAGGCTTTTCACTCTAATAAACTCACAATGCCTTTTACCTCACAACTTGCTTTCTTTTGGTTCTTTAAGAACTGAAATCAACAAATCAAAGTTAGTAGCCTTCGCAGTGCACTCTAATAATTTTCAGACTCAAGAATCAATAAATATACTGAAAACAAAGCAAAACAAAACTATGATAACGATTTTGCGAGTAGCAATGCAAATTCGTACGAATTGTGCACGAAACGAAGACACGAAATAAAACAGAAGCTAATATTAGCAAAAAAATTTACCCAAATATAATAGAAACAAAAGGATTTGGATAAAACTAAACAGTAAGGATCACGTTTTGAAACATGACACAAATCTAACCTGTTACCCAATTTTTACGTAACAGAATTGAAACCCAGACCAGACGATCTCGAAATAACCTAAAATTCAATATTTAGTATTATAATACTACAAAAACAACGAAAAACAATTCATAGGTCGTTCTTTTATGTCTAGGTAACCAAACCCCCTGTATGATCAGTTTGCGGCAGAATTGAACCCCCAATTAAAACCTCTAGAATCAGATATCAAAATAAGCCCAAATTTAATATATGGTGCAATCTCACCCCCAATAGACTGAATATGAAGTTTCAATGGATTCTGAGGTGGTTTGCTTATGGTTCACAAAGAGTAGTGTTTTTGCGGCAGAATTGACCTCGAATTAAAACCTCAAGAAAACAATATCAGAATAAGCCCAAATTTGACACATAATGCGATCTCACTTCCAATAGACTGAATATGAAGTTTTAATTGATTCCAAGGTGGTTTGCTTATGGTTCAACAAGAGTTGTGTTTCTGCGGCAAAAATTGAATGATCCTTAATATTTCAACTAATCCTTATCTCTCTTTCTTTTTAATGTACTGATATGATTAAAGACAGTAAAAAGATGAAATATAACCTCTTTTTTTTTGCTTAGATAACGTAGACACGAAGAACAAGAAGATGGACACAAACACTGAAAAACTTAAAGAAACACAAAAAAACGAAAATAACAGAAGGATATGACCTTGTTTCGGAGGAGCCTAGCTCTGATACCAACTAATGCGAACCTCGTGATCACGTGGTCACGCAACCCACAATCAAGATTGAGATCTGATCCCGGAAAGCCGAAATAGGTCTGATAGGAGTGTGACACAATGGAAACCTGCCCCAAGGCACCAACACTATTGGATTGAGTAGAATGACGCCACGAAGCCAGTTAATCTTTGATAAGTCAGATTCAGTTCATTCAAAAACTGAAGAATGCAAGAATCACTCTCACACGTTAAAACTGAAAAATTCAGAAGTAATTATCATCAAAGCTGCCAAAATTTTGGCTTACATGAGTTTAAATAGTTCTTGAAAAGTTAACCCTAATGGACCCCTTCGGTGGACTTAAATGAGGTCCACTTAAAACTGACCCAAAACCCTAAACTGAAAAACCCATAACTTAATCCAAACAAGCCTTGGATCCTAACTGAAAACAAAGTATTAATTAAGCCCAAAGAAGCCTTGGGTTGTAGCTAACAAAATAAAACAAAGCCCATAATATTAAATCCATGTTCTGTCATGAGAAGAAGAGAAGGAAGTAAAATATTATAGAACTGATTCAAGGCTTATTTATAGCCTTCCATGCAGCCCCTTAATCCTAGAAACAAAAGGAAAAGGTAGCCACCCATGTTGTTTCCAAGTTGTAGAAGGATTCTTTTGTTTCCTTTGCTGTCCTCACCTCATGGCCCAAATAAGGTTATGTTGGACCCCTCTTGCACATGGATAAGATGTACTAGGGTCTCCTCTTGATACTCTAATGGACCTTTCAATTCTGACTTGGTTGAAACATTCAAAATCAATGCATTCAATGCCTCTTTCAATGCCTTTGTCTTGGACCGAGTCATTAGACCATTTGGAACAAGTAATGGGTCCTTGCTGGTGTTTCTAGGTTGGTCCACATCAGCCCTCCTCAAAATCCTCATAATCATCCCACCTTGGCCTTTCGGCCCCACTGCCATTGTTTGATTTCAGTTTAGCCCCAACCTTTCTCACATCTTGGGAACATGTTCCAGCCATGTTACCATGTTTTCCCACCTTCTAAAGTCTGTCACACACGTTTCCCATCACGAAATTCATTCTTTCCATCATCTTCGTCAAGGCTTGCATTTGGAATTTAAGTTCTACATCAAGAGGGGGCGGTGTGTTGTTTTGATTTGATATGAACTAACCTGCAAAAATTGGTTAATGGTAAAAAACAAATCCTCACATCGCTCGTGTTTTACTCAAACACTCTTAATATCCTCACACACTCACACCTCTCGTCTCACCTTCTTGCGGAACTCAAACAAACACCAAATAGAACCAGCTTAGCAGCGAAATTCAAATATGTATATGTGACTCAAGAAGCAATAAAAACCAAGAAACAATCAAAAACAAAACTGCGATGATAGTCTCGCGAGTAGCAAGCGAATCTATTCGAAATGCGAACGAAACTGAAGACTCGAATGAAACAGAAACAAAATATGCAAAGATGATGAAACAACACCCATATATGTTGGGAATATATTGCAAGAAATGAAAACAATAGAAAGAAAGCGAATTTTAAAAGTTGACGCAAAACATAATCGTTTACGACGAGTTAAGCCTGAATCTGGAACCTAAAGTTTGAGCAATTTATAATAATGTTTGTTATACTGACACAAAGACGTTATGAATCAGACCCGAAATTGAAAATCATGGAAAACGATATCCAATTGGCCCCAAACTTAATATGTGATGCTATTTGGACCCCGGTAATAAGAGTATCAAATTTGAGCAAATTCCGAGTTGATTTGATCCAATGTTCCCTGTAAAGTTTTCTGGGGCAGAAACCAATAAATATGTAGTGTGATTAGGACCCCAGTAATCAGAGTCTCAAATTTGAGCTAATTCCTAGTTGGCGTGATATAATTTCCCCTTGTTTAGTTTTCTGCGGCAGAAACCAATAAACATCTTTTGAACGACTTTTTTTTTTCCTTTTGTCTTTCCTTTTATTTTATACTACTGATATATTATGGACAGTAACCAAATGAAATAACTAAATTTTGTTTTTTTATATGCTGCAAAATCAAGGAGAAGAAGAAATTGGACATTAAGGAATTTTTATAGAAACACGAAGAAACGAAAATTTCAGAAGGATATAGCCTGATTAATGGAGCCAACCTCTGTGGGTCAAGCAACCCACACGCAAAGACACCAATTCTTGGAAAGCCAAGTAAATCAGGTTTGATAGGAGTGTCACACAAAGATAACTTCTACCTAGGCAACAACACTATTAGAAACGGAAAAACCCCCACCCTACGAATATTGATTCGCGAACGAGAAGTATAAGGATGATGCCATGAAGATAGTTGTTCTTCGATAAGTTGTTTTTCAATTCTTTAGAGAACTAAGGAAGGGAGATTATCCTACCAACACACAACAAGAGCGGCAAACAAGAAGTTTTATTAATCTGAATTGTGTAAACTTACATGTTTAGTTTTGCCTTTCTTTATACTGACTCTAGACTTAAAGAAACCCTAATGGACCCCCTTTAGGATATGAAGCCCATTTACAATTAACCCAAATAAGTAATAATAACCCAAAGATTAAGAAGAAAATAATAAAAATCTAAAAATTACCATCCTAAATATGCTAGAATCAGATTTGTCACCCTTAAGAAGTCCTAAATAATCTAGGAGAAATCTGATTTGAAAAATTTATGTTGCTGCCCCCTTTGATGTCATTGATTAGATTAGATTTCCTTGTTTAATTTGGACAAATAAGAAAACAAATTTCCTCCTTTATTGCTGATTTAATTACTTTCCTTCATAGGTTAGGAAAACCATTAAATAATCCTCCCTTCTTTAGGAACAAGATCTGGCCAACTTCCTTACTTAATTAGGAGAATAAATTGCTGACTTTCGTAGCATTAGGAAAAAAACAGGTCTAAGAAGGGTGGTATGGGGCCGGACACATCAGCCCCTTATTCCACTCGAATTAGGCTCTTCTTGGACCATAATTAAATGAATTAAAGGTCGTCCTTCATGCTTCTTAAATGTCCCAAGCCCTTCTAGGTCCATTTTGCTCTATATGTTCTGAACAAGCTCATTCAATACTTCTTTAAGCTTCTTTGCCCTAGCTCTTGTAATTGGCCCAATTAGCACCTCCAATGGGTCGTTGGCATGATTACGCTTGGTGTTGGGCTGATCCTCATTAGATTCGACCTTGAATCAAAACTTGTGTCAAATAAAGTAAGATCAACAACATTAAAGGTAACACTAACACCATATTCACCTGAAAGATCAATTTTATATGTGTTGTCATTGATCCTTTCTAAAACCTGAAATGGACCATCACCTCGAGGCTATAATTTTGATTTTCTTTGGTTAGGAAATCATTCTTTACGCATGTGCACTCAAACTCAATCACTAGGTTGGAAAATAAAGTGTTTACTTATTTGCTTAAGAAGGGTACAGTTTGTTCTTTTTCTCTATTTGCAGTCGAACTCCCTCATGGAGCTATCTCACCATCTTTGTCTTCTTTTTACCATCGAAACTTTCCCTTTCTTTAAAAGGTAAATGAATTAAGTCTATAGGAGTTAGTGGATTAAAACTTTTAAAAATTTTAAAAGGAGAAAAGCTAGTGGTTAAATGCACAATTCTATTATAAGTAAATTTAATAAAAGGCAAACATTCTTCCCAGCTTTTCAGATTCTTTTGAATAAAAACGCAAAAGTTAGGATAAAATTCTATCCACTACCTCAGTTTGTCCCTCTGTTTGAGAATGACAAGTTGTCGAAAATAAGAGTTTAGTTCCTAACTTTCTCTACAAAGTCTTCCAAAAGTAGCTAAGGAACTAAACATCACAATCTGACACTATACTCCAAGAAATGCCATGCAAACCTCCCTACCCTGACAAGTCTGTGATATGAGTTGTATCATCTGTTTTATGGCTTGCAATAAAATACGTCATTTTAGAAAACCTATCAACCACAAAAAAAGTAGAGTCTCTACCTTTCTTTGACCTAAACCTAAAACAAAGTCCATAGAGATATCTACCCAAGATTCAACAGGCACAGGTAATGATGTATACAGTGCATGCAGTTGTACTTTAGATTTTGTCTTTCTACAAGTAATGCACTGTTCATAGATTCGTTGCACATCCCTTTTCATCTTTGGCCAATAGAAATGCTCATATAATACAACCAAGGTTTTTGCAATCCCAAAATGACCCATAAACCACCCTCATGTGCTTCATGAACAAGCAATTCACGCAAAAAACTAGCAGGAACACATAACATGTTCTCTTTGAACAAGTAACCATCCATCAAATAAAACTTACCAAAAGCCGAATGTCCACATGCATTATAAATCTTGGCAAAGTCAGAATCATTATCATACAATTCCTTTGCATATTCAAAGCCTAACAATCTAGTATTCATGGTGTTTAGAAGAACATACCTGTGCGAAAGTGCATCAGCTACTATGTTCTCTTTGTCTTGCTTATACTTGATTATATAAGAAAAAGTTTCAATGAATTCAACCCATTTTGCATGTCTCATATTCAACTTATCTTGTCCGTTCAGATGTTTCAATGACTCATGATCTGAATGGATTATAAACTCTTTTGGCGTCAATTAATGTTGTCATGTCTCAAGTGCTCTTACTAGCGCATAAAGTTCTTTATTGTAAGTAGGATAGTTTAAGGTCGCTCCACTTAACTTCTCACTAAAATACACAATAGGTCTTCAACAATTATTTCTCAGGTGGAAAAGAGTAAAAAATAATTTTAGATTATTATTTTATTTATTCTTATTATTTTAAACCTAGTTTTAATTTAAATTAAGTGCATGTCTAGCCTATTAGTTTTAAGGTTTACGTATAAATACTTTTATGTGAGGATTTTTATGGAGTTGGTGAATTTTATCTATAAGTTCTCGCATATTGTGTGCTTATTTCTCTTTGTGTGGTTAAGTGATTTCCATATTAAATTCTAAATTGAATATGCAAACTCTTTAAAGGATTGATCAATTTTATTATGATTTATACTTCTCGTTCATGTCTTGTTATAGGCATAGGGTGAGACTGATCAATTGCATATAATTTTGGTTCTTTAAGACAAAGTTCTTGTTGGGTCAAGTTGCAGGCTTTTCTTCAAATCTCAAATTAGCAATTTAAGGGACAATCATGCATCATTTTTGCGTTGGCCAAGTTAAATTTCAGAGTTGTCCTTTAATTTATAGGAATTTTCACTTCGGCCTTCTTCTTTTGATTTCTTTTTTTTTTTGGGCTTTTGTAAAATTTCAATTTGTTTTCAATTTTATTCTTCAATCTTAATTTATGATATGTTATTTTTTATAATTTGATTCTCATTTATTTAATTGTTATTTTTTGGGTCCTTTTGTTAAATTTTTTCTTTTCAATTTCACCTTTCAATGAAAAACCTATTTTTATTTTTTTATGTCAATTCGGTCCTCATTCTTTTGATTGTTTAATGTGACCTTTAGCTAAATTGATTTTTCTTTTCAATTTCACCCTTTAATAAAAAATAAATTTTATTTTGTATTTGAATTTTAATCATCATTCTTTTAATTGTTATTTTCTTGTTTTGAATCCGTTTGTATAATTAAAATTATTTTTTCAATTTCATTCTTTAATATTTAATTGATTGAGAATTGAGTTTCATGATTTTTCATGATAAGCTGTTTTGGGTCTAATGATCTGAGTCATGGCTTTGAAAAGTTAGTGCAGATTTCAGGTTTAGCAAGATAACTTAGGTTGGCTCGGCTCTAATTACCGGGGTTATAACACCCCCTAAATTTAACAGTTTTACCAATAAAAATTTACGTTGATATTTACACTAATAATCCCTTTGTGATTATTTTACCGATGGGATCATAGATTGAAAATGTACGTTCGAAAAAACACTCATTGATATTTTTTGGTATGTTTATAAGTTTTTCAGGATCAGATCTCAATCTTGATTATGGGTTGCGTGACCACGTGACCACGAGGTTCGCATCAGTTGGTTTCAGAGCTAGGCTCTGAAACATGGTCATATCCTTCTGTTATTTTTGTTTTTTTAGTATTCCTTTAAGTTTTTCAGTGTTTGCGTCAATCTTCTTGTTCTTTGCGTCTGCGTCATCTAAACAAAAAAAATAAAAGGTTATATTTCATCTTCTTATTGTCTCTAATCATATCATTATATTAAAAAGAAAAAAAAAAGAAAGAGAGAGAGAGGGATTAGTTGAAATTGAAAGGATCATTCAATTTTTGCCACAGAAGCACAACTCTTGGTGAACCATTAGCAAACCACCTCGGAATCAAATGAAACTTCATATTCTGTGTATTGGGGATGAGATCGTACTATATATTAAATTTGGACTTATTTTGATATCGGCTTCTTGAGGTTTTAATTGAAGGTTTAATTTTTACCTCAAACTGATCATACACGGGGTTTGGGTACCTAGACATAATAGAACAACCTATAAACTGAGATTTGTTGTTTTCTTGGTATCCTAATACTATATATTAAATTCAAGGTCTTTTGGATTGCGTCTTCTTTAGGTTCCAGAATCGGGTTTTGTCTTGCTGTAACGGGTTTGTTTTGCGTTGTCTTTCAAAACTTGTTTTGTTTTTGTTGATTTTGCTCATTCCAGTATATTATCATCATATTTGGCTGTTGTTTGATTCATTCTCATCAATTTCATTTTTTTTTTGTTTTCGATCAGTTCTGGTCCAAACGATAGTCAGATTTGTAATTTCAAGTCTAAATCAGTGTTCTTCTTGTTATAAACTCTATTCTTGTCTTCTTCTTGTTGTTGTTTTTTTTTTCTCCCTATTTGTGTCATGTATTCACCAAGGGAGAGGGAACAAAGGAGGATTGTAGATCAACAATACGAAAAACTAAGACATGGTTTGGGGGTTTTAGAAAGAGAAGTTGATAAGTGTAGAAGATTATTCTATGATCTTCAGGCTTCATGGGAAAAAGAGGTACAACGCCAAAAGAATGAAAAAAAAAGAAGAGCCGCCGTGGTTATCATTCAAAAGTATGTACACAAATGGTTAGTACGGTGTGCTTATTTGAAATTCTTGGCAGTCACAACTTCTATACAGTGTTGTTGGAGAAAGGTGTTAGCAATAAGGGAATTCCGAAGGCTTAAACAAGAGGCTCTTAAAGTCGCTACTAATCCTATTCAAGATTCAAGGGCGAATCTTCTTGAAGAGGGAGGGAATGATACGGTTCAGCCTTGTGATACGACCCAAATAAGGTTAGATTCGGATTTTGGCGTAAAAAGCACAACAGTCCAGGTTTACGGCAACAGTTATAATTCTCAATCTGACCGTTGGATCAGGCTAACATTTTATGTGGACTCTCCAGACATGTTTTCCTACTATGGGTTACAGTTTCAGGTCAATTGAAGTTTGGGAAGGTACCACAATACTGGTCAACAGAGGCTGTATGAATTTTGTTATTTACTTCCATTTAACTTGTGGACTTCCTATTTGGTTAGGATTCTTTTCCTACAAGGATGTGGCAACTAGTTTTGGGAATTTCCTAGTTCCACAAGGATCTTTAATGAGGTGCAATATAATCTCCAAATGTGGCAAGGATTCATTAATGTTTCAGAATCCTTTTCTTATAAGGATTCCTTATTCATCCTAGCGACACAAGGAAAGAAGGGCTAGTGGTATTTATTGACACATTAGTTATTTTTATTATTTTCTTTCATGTTTAGGCTTAATTAAAATTTTGTTTTGAGCTAGGATCCGAGACTTGTTTGGATCAGGTTATGGGCTTTTCAGTTTAGGGTTTTTGGACCAGTTTTGTATGGGGGTTAGGTCAACCCACAAGGGTAGATCCATTAGGGTTAATTTTTCAAGAACCATTTAAACTCATGTAAGCCAAAATTTCAATAACTTTGATGATAATTACTTCTGAATTTTTCAGTTTTAACGTGTGAGAGTGATTCTTGCATTCTTCAGTTCTTGAACGAACTGAATCTGACTTATCAAAGATTAACTGGTTTCGTGGCGTCATTCTACTCAATCCAATAGTGTTGGTGCCTTGGAGCAGGTCCCATTGTGTCACACTCCTATCAGACCTACTTCGGCTTTCCGGGATTAGATCTCAATCTTGATTGTGAGTTGCGTGACCACGTGATCACGAGGTTCGCATCAAACTCTCTAGAATATACCAACAGATTGATTCCGTTGGTGAGTTAATAGTAGCATTGACGTTTGCTGTAACTCTTTTTCAACTTTTTGGAATATACTGACAAAATAAGTCTATCGGTAACTTCGTCAGTATAATTTAAAAATATTTTTAAAAAATAAATCTATTAAACAAAAATAAAAAATAATTTTAAAAAATTAAATTAATATAAAATTAAATCCAAGTTGTGGATTGTTCTTCCCTTTTCCTTTATAAAACATGTTTATCATACCTAAATATTATTAGTCTGACCAGTGGTCGGTGACACCTAGTTGATTCTATTTTCTATTTCTAACTTATTACACCTTGTAAAAAAAAAAAAA
>Ga0325410_1009679_pt1 | contig 10257 bp, 10 predicted proteins | sample PopdelMetagenome_16_FD_206182 | JGI IMG/M metagenome (GOLD analysis project Ga0325410, IMG submission 206182) | Populus deltoides microbial communities from Bellville, Georgia, United States - Xylem-PdIQD-R3 | ecosystem: Host-associated > Plants > Phyllosphere > Stem > Wood/Secondary xylem...
CTAAAAAGATGGCAGCTATTTTTTCTTGAATCTTTTGATGGAATTTTGGTAGGTCTACACTCTACAATCATGTAATTGAACTTCTTCATTCATTCAATCAATGTACTAATTCGAAGTTTTTATTTTTAAAAAAATAAACTGTAATGGTTTTTGTTCGCTGGTTTTGAAATTTGGAGATGCTGCACGCATGTATTGATGTTTGTGCATGTGAGTGTGGTGGTTTGCACAGAACTTGGTAGGAAATTGTGTTTCAATGACTGCACGCAGCCTGCATATCACGATATGATTTTTAGATATGATTGGTGCACAGGCAAGTTTCATCTCCAGATTTTTTACCAATATGAGCCCAAATATACAAACAATTTTTTAAAAAAACTCAATTAAAACTCTACACAACATTTGATTTCATAATTAATCTCGTACTATAAATCAACATCTTAATACAATCCTTGATACAATTCAATAAATATAGAGCACTAACTAGACAGAACAAAATAGTATCAATTACAAGCAAAAAAATAGGTTATGAAAGTCCAATAAAAACAACCACCGACAAAATTATAAGCTTGAAAAGAATAAATAATAAGAGGATGAGTTCAACAACTTGGCGAGTAAATTAATTTTAATATACGCCTACAAGATAATACAATAATAAAGAATATATACAAGTTTAGTTTCACGCTTTTACAGGTGAGTTTCATAAGCAGGCTATAATAAGAAATAGCATGAGTTAAAGCTTGTTAGAAAATCAATATGCAGTGAGCACAACGCTTCAAATTGTGAAATGATCAGTCATCACATGTTGGTGACTCCCTTGACTAATTAAAATTTAGAACTATAATGTGCATAAAGGATAACACTATTATTTATAGTATGAATATTTTGACTAACATACCATAAGATCATAATCAAACAAAACATAATTATTTTTTAAAGGTTCAACTCATACAATCAACCAAATGAGAAGCTATTAATTTACCAAATGAGAAGCTATTAATTTAGATATGCATAATATCTCATATTAATAAATAAATTTCAATAAGTGATTATGCTTCATCATAAACAAAAGATAATAAGTAATATATATTTTACCAAGAAGCATGATAAATTTCATATTAATAATTCAAATATTTATACTATTTCTTTTGCATATGGAATATTATTCACTTGATTGACTCAAAAGTACAAGGAACACAAAAGATATCAAAGGAATCTTATTGACACCTATCATGTAGACTATCAGGAGTATCTGAATATATATAAAAAAAGATATACTCAAAATGATGTGAAGTAGATAATATAAGAGTTTACAACTTTAAGATTAGAGACCAAAATATAATTATAAAACTAAAATAGATCCACCTAATTGATCCTAAACATCTCCTAAACTAACCGAACCTAAAAGAATTGATCGACCCCTACTGCTTGGTTAACCGGTCAATCAAAATTGACCAATCGGTCAAGCAAACCAATCAACCAAAATTGACCAAGATTTTAGAATTCTAATCTACCAATCTCTTTAAAATTACAGGTCCTTAAAATTTCAACTTACACCTCAAAAACCTATAACATTTTATTCATTAACTAACTCAAAAACACAAACTTCAAATCCCTAAAATCTTAACAAATTCAAAATCATAATTAATAACAACAATGATACATATCAAAGTATAAATCTTACCTTAAGAATCTATTTTCTCCAATTTTCTTCTCTTTCCTTTATCTTTCCCTCTCTTATTCTTCTTCTTCTTCTTCTTCCTCCTCTATTTCTCCCCTTCGGTCTTCTCTTTTTTAATTTTTGATCTATTTTTTTTGTTTTATTTTTCCTATTTATATTTATTAATTTTTATACAATTACCAAAGTGTCCATCGCTTATTTATACCTAATGTTTACTCCTCTAAGGGCTTTCATATTAAGTTTATATTTTTCTTTTGAAAATATTACATTCTCCCACCTTATAAAAGTTTTGTTGTCGAAACTTGACAGAAATACTTGAACATTTACCATTTTTATTGAAAAGATAATGATACCCCTCACGTATTTTTTTCTCGATCCCCCACGTTTCTTCCTTATATGAATGACCTTTCTTCTTCACTTTCACTGAAGCTATTTTCTTTTATCCAAGTTTCTTTTCTTGTCGATCCATTATAGCTTCCAGTTGCACCTCATAAGTCATATTATCACTCAATTCAACCGGTTGAACTTCTAATACATGAGATGGATCCAACATATACTTTCGTAACATCAAAACATGGAATACTGGATGAATAACTAACAAGTTTGGTGGTAGTTAACTTGTAAGCAACTGCTCCAACTCTCTCCAGAATCTTATATGGTTCAATGAATTGAGGACTTAACTTGTCTTTCTTTTCAAGCCTTAATACTCCTGTAGTCGGTAACACCTTCAAAAACACATAATCACCTGCTGAAAACTCTAAATCACGTATGTTCTTATCTGTGTAACTGTTTTGTCTACTCTGAGTGGTAATAAGCTTCTCTCTAATCATTCATATCTTCTTTGAGGTAATCTAAATCAATTATGGTCTCATTACCTTTTTCTCACTAACCTCAAACCAATAGACCGATGATCTACACTTTCGACCATATAAAGTCTCATAAGGCGTCATCTTAATGCTAGCATGATAATTGTTGTTGTAAGAAAATTCTTCTAATACTCCTGTAATCAGTGATACCTTCAAAAACACACAATCACCTACTGAAAACTCTAAATCATGTATCTATTCGTGTAACTATTTTCTCTACTTTAAGTGGTTTGAAGCTTCTCTCTAATCATCCATATCTTCTTCGAGGTAATCTAAATCAATTATCGTCCCATTATCCTTTTCTCACTAACCTCAAACCAATAGACCGATGATATACACTTCTAACTATATAAAGTCTCATAAAGTGCTATCTTAATGCTAGCATGATAATTGTTGTTGTAAGAAAATTCTTCTAATAGTAGGAATCTACTCCAACAAACTCTAAAATACAACAAGCACTAAGTGATTCGATCCAACTCACACCAGAAGATCTGTTAGTAGTTCAATAGGTCTAATCACTAGGGCTAGGGCAAAGAAGTTCAATGAAGCCTTTAATTGGATTTTTCAAAATACATGGGACAAGATAAACTACAAAAGAGAAACAACCCAAGAAGAGCAAACCTTAAAAAATTTGATTCATATTTTATTTTTCAAAGAGAAGTGGCAACACTATAGGATAAATATTTTAGAATATTTATTTTATTATTTTCAAGTTAATTAGTTAGTTTTAAATTAGGTCAAGTGAACCCATTAATTTATCTTAGGGGTTTATTTTCAAGAGTATAAATACTCTTTTTTAAGACTTTATTTTTAGATTTAATTCACATAAGATTTTTGCATATTAAAGCCTTGTTTGTTTCCAGGAAAACAAATTCCTGAAATTTATTTTCCTTATTTTCCCATGTTTGGTAACAATACGGAAAGCTAGTCAAAGGAAAGTTAATTCCAGTCAAAACAAAAAAGTAACTTTATCAGAGGAAAATGTTTTCCTTTCGATAAGGAAAGGAAAACACTTTCCTTTCTTTCATTACACACATTTTCTCAAATCACGGTCTTTCTCTCTCTTTTTGAAAACAATTGGAAACAGGAACAATTGAAGCATTTCTCTAGAAAAATTGAAGCATTTCTCTGGAACAATTGAAGCATATTGCTTTTATTTCAGTTATTTTTTTTCCTTTATGTTTTTATCTTCTTCATTTAGATCTGTAAGAATTATGGCATAAATCATTTCATCTTCTTGTTTAATTTGTTGTGTTTGTTCTGAACAAAAATGTGTTTCTCTGTGTTTTTTTCCATGCTGTTCAAACAAACCATGATAAATCTGCTACCTGTTATATTTTTTCCATAACATTTCCATAACACATTTTTCTTCTTCATCTTACCTCGTCACATTTGGCTAATTAAAAACAAACCAAATTCATCAAGCAAGCCATAAAAAGCATATTTTTTCCATGACATAGTTTTCTTTTTCATCACTCACATTCGGTAGCTCACGTTTGTAACCAAACAAACCAAATCAAAGCAAAATCTCTACCCTGAAGATTACTGTGAATTAATCAAAGAAAAATCCCCAAACTTCCCTAGCAAACAGCAGTCCCTACCCTATTTCCTCGTCCCCGGATCCAGCCACCATATCCTCTCCCCTCTCAAAAAAATACTCATGTTTCCATAACATAACCAAGGGATTATGCCCAGGTGGAAGCACGAAGAGAGAGAGGCAAAGTAAAAGGGGGGGAATCAGTGAATGTGTTGAAAATCAACCCTTGCTCTCTTTTTTTTTCAAGTCCCAGCGTTATCAGTACAAGTAGCCGGGGGAGAGAGGGAGGAGAACTAGGAAGGAAGAGCAGGTCTTTGAGGTCTAGCCCTTTTACCCCTTGAATCTTTAATCTTTGTCCTACTTCTTTATACAAAGAGAGAGGAAGTTAAGGAATTAGATAAAGAATAGGGGAATGGCGAGAGAGAACAAATGGTGAGAGAAACCAAGAGGGAACAGGGGAATGAGAGAATGAGAGAAACCGAGAACATGTTATTAAAGGGGAACCGACCAAGACCGAGAGGAAGTTTAATAAGGGGAATTAGATAACAGAACCTAAACATAAAAACATGGATAACACCTAAAAAGCGTGATTTTTACCACAGTTATTGCTTTATTTTGCTATATTTATAAATGTGCTTGTTTTATTTTGCTTTGATTAATTCATGATTAGTGTTTGATTATATTTGTTACATATGGATAAATTTGTAGGACTATGCCGGTAATTATATGGATTTCATTGCGCAATGTCTATTGATCATTGTGAACTTATGAATTGTATAATTTTCAAAACGATTTTATCATCAAGAAATTGAATTTTATGGTCTTAAATAATATATTTTAAGACCTTGTTTGTTTAGGAAATCAGATATCATTGCTATAACTATTATACATTGTGAGCTTCTTTCAACATAACTTATTGTATTGATTATGTAAGTATTTTATATGCTTTTTTTAATATTTATTTCACCAAATTTTTAGGTTTTGTTATCAGAAAACTTTACTTTCATGTCATGGATAGTAAGATAATTCATGCAGCATGTATGGGAGCAGCTATAACTGTGATAGCTACAAGGGTAGCTATTATTGAACAAGAAAGAAATAGAATTTATATACCAAGAGAACCACGTATAAATGCAATTGCTCAATGAGAATTCTATATTGACAGCATTTTGAATCTAGGTGATAGACATTACATTGAACAAATTCGTATGAAACCTGTTGTCTTATATAAATTGTGTGATGTTATCATAAGTCGTGACCTATTATGATCAACTCAAAATGTGTCTATTAAGGAGCAAGTAATTGTGTTCTTACAAATTATAGGCCAAAACCAAAGATTTTTTTTTTATTAGTGGTATATACTATAGGTCTGTTGAAACTATCCATCGTTACTTTAAAATTATTTTAAAAGCAGTTCTTAAGTTATACAAACACCTTATTAAAGATCCAGAGGATACAGTTCCAGCTGAGATAATGAATAATCGAAGATTCTATTCTTATTTTAAGGTATGAGAACAATACCAATATTTTTATACATTAATTAATTACATCTAGAAGAAAAGGTTATAAATTATTTTTTCATGTTTATATAGGATTGTGTGGGAGCAATTGATGGTACCCATGTTCCTGCAAATGTTCCTGTTGAGATTCAAGAAAAGTTTCGAGGTCGAAAAGAAAGAACAACACAAAATATTTTAGCAGCTATAACTTTTGATTTGAAGTTTATATATGTTTTAGCTGGCTAGGAAGGAAGTGCACATGATTCACAGGTTTTAGATGATGCATTATCAAGACCTAGTGGTCTAAAAATTCCAGAAGGTATATAATAAAGTATGTATTATATGCAATAAACATATAAAATGTCTTATTAGATAAAGATAGTAATAGGGTTTTTTTTTTTAATTTGTAGGGAAATATTATCTTGGTGTTGCTGGTTACGGTATTCAAAAAGGAATCATTTCTCCTTTTCGTGGAGTTCGATATCACTTGAATGAGTTTACATAACATTCACCAAAAAATGAAAATGATCTATTTAATCTTTGACTCTCTTCATTGAGAACCGCTATTGAGCGAGGGTTTGGTATTTTTGATGAGTCGTTTTAGATCAATTGATGGAAAATCTTTTTGGTCTTATGAAACACAAGTAGATGTTTTGCTTGCATGTTGTATTGTTCATAATCACGTAATGGAAAATGATCCTTATGACTTTCTTATGGAAGAAATATGTTCAGAAAGTGAACCAATTAGATGAACAATCAACTTAAGTCAACGGGAGGAAAGGGAAGAGAATAGGGAGTGGATAACAAAAAGAGAAATAATTGCATCAACCATATGGAATGATTATAACACTCAAAGAAACTAGTAATTGAGTGTTAATTATATGTGTTTGTTTTTATTATGTCTTGTTTGAGTTTGTATTATCTTTATTATGTATTTGGAGTAGATGTTGACTTTATTATAATTTCTTATGTATTTTATGTATTCTCTTTTAAATATTAATTGTAGTTTTTATATGAAATTTATTAAATCTAAATATTGTATGATTTTATTTTGTATAAATTTGTAATTTTTTTTTGTAGAAATGAGATCCACACAGAATGAAAAATGCAAGGGCAATCACTTCACATGGTCTAAGCCTATGTCTCAAATGTTACTTGAGATATTAGCTGAGGAGGCACTTAAAGGAAGCAAATTTTCTTCCACCTTTAAAGCAGAATCTTTTGTTAAGGTGGCTACAAAAATTAATCAAAAGTTCAACGTGCAATGCAAGCCTAAGCATGTGGACAATCATCTCAAGACTATGAAAAAGAATGGAGAATAATAAACAAAGTTAAAAATAAAAGTGGCTTTGGCTAGGATGATTGTTTGAAGATGATTACAGTTTCGAAAGATGTATATGATGAAGAAGTAAAGGTATGATAAATATTTATACTCTTTGTAATTTTTATATTTACTTTTGTTTCTAAAACGTTATACAATGAACTAAAAAATTGCATATTCTAAACTTTATGAACAGGCACATCTCAATCATGACAAGTATCTCAACAAAAAACTTTGATATGTATGAGGCAATGACAATTGTTGTTGGAAAAGACATGGCAACCGGAAATTACATCAAATTATATGCTGATGTCAACTTGGAAGAGAACACTGAAGAGCAATCAATTTTAATTGAAAATGAAGGGGAATATGAATAAATTTCTAAGGGAAAAGAGATATCTTCCTCTAGTACACAAAAGAGGCAACATAGGAAAAGAAATCGCATGTATGAAGATGATGGTGTTGAAAACTTGTCTAAACAGATTGGAGATGTAGCATTTACAATTCAAAGCCTCAGCAAAAATCAACTCGATGTTAATGCGATGTATACAGAAGTGATGAAAATTGAAGGCTTTGATGAGATCACTCTTATGGATGCATTTGATCACTTGGCCCAAAATGAAATGTTGGCAAAAGCATTTATGGCAAAAAAATGTTAATTTGAGGAAAATTTAGGTTTAGAATTTTGTGAACCAACACTACTACAGGTCTGCTTGCTAAAATGATTTAACTATGTTCAAAATTTGGGTTCAGACTATGTTTGTTATTTGACAATTATGTTTACTTGTTTAATTTGGTCTAGCATGTTTGTGTTTGTTAATTTGAACTAATATGTATGTATATGACATCGAAACTTAATATTTATGCATGACTATGTTTGATGTTAGATATTTATATTTATTTCTTAATGCTTATTTGATATATATTAAAGGGATATTAAAGGGATAATTGCCTATACCCGTAAAAAAAAATATTTATCCAAAAAACCCATCAAAATATTTTTGTATCTATTTATCTTTTTAAAAATTCTTCATATAAAAAAAACCCAAATATCTAACTCATACCATAAACTAATTTGGCTTTCTTCATATGAAAAAAAAAACTTATTTTAAGCTTTTAAAATTAAAAAATATATATTAATAGGTTTTACTTAAGAAATATTTCACAATGTTATTTCTCTATAATATGATATGACATATATAGTTATATTTTATAAAATAAGCTATATATGAATATAGGATATAATAAAAAAAATTCATCATTATACTTTTTAGATTTTATTCTTTTATTGTAAGTGATTAAATATTTATATTAAATATTTTATATATATTAGATAAACTTGAAAAAAAATTAATTCATTAATAAATTATTTTTCAGTTCATTTTCCATAATATAACCAAATACTGAAATGTGTTTTCCAGTTCATTTTTCATAACACTACCAAACATCGGAAAATAATTCACTTTTCAGGAATTCACTTTACAAGGAAATACTTTTCAAGGAAACTACTTTCCAAAAAACACCACTTTCCAGCAAACAAATGGAGCCTAAAGCATAGAAAATAGGAATCTTTCTTGCTTGGTTCTTGATTGATCCTCACTCTTCAAATAATTAATCAATCTTCGTTGTGATTTTATACTTCTTGTGCTTGTCTCCAAGTAGGGATGTTGTGTGACGATTGTTATTATAGTCTTGGTGCCTTGAGGTAGGTTGTCCATCATGTTAAGTTCAATTGTCAATCTTAAGCCTAAATTAGAAAGATCTTGAGTTCGCAAATTCAATTAAATTCTACTAGGAATCACATATGTTGGTATCAATCTAATCTCACGTTATATCCCTTATAATTTGTCTTTATTTTTCTTGATTGCTTGCCAAAAAGTTATGGCTTCTTGATTAAAAAAATACCGTAGTTCTTTTCTTTTTCTTTTTTATTGATAGGGTAAAAAAATGGTTTGTATGATTCATCATCCTCATAATAAGTAGGAAGTTATGCAAAGTAAAAGCTCTTGGAATCTAGCCTCTTAATTTATCCATCTAGACCCTCCCCGAAACACGTAGATCTAAAAAACCTAACTCGGGAAAAACTTCATACTAGTATGGGCGAAACACACTAAAAGAGCCCAATCTCTAAAATAGAACTTACTTTACATAGTAGTATACTAGTAGAAGGTGTAAGTTATGACTTGATCCATTAGAGTCAAAACACCTTTTTATTTTAAAAAAAAATAGTGTTGGATGAAACGATCCAAATTTCACATTATGTTATGACTAAGGAGAGAGTTGCTCCCCAAAATTAGACATTCAGTCTTCTCACAATACTATACTAGAAAGAAAATAAAAGAAAAGACCTTTAAAAAAGAGCCCATCAACTTATCAAAAATGAGTTTACTTAGATAGGATAATTCAGTTTCATGTGCTTTTAATATTGTAATATATGATACTTTTCAAAAGTGTTTTTACTTTAATGTATATTAAAATATTTTTTTTATTTTTAATATCAACATATCAAAATTATTAAAACAACATTAATTTGATGCTTTTTCATGTCAAATATACTTTTAAAACACTTCAAAATAGTTAAAACACAATTTCAAACAACCTATAGTCATGACACCCAAGCTGTTCTTGGAATGCGTATCCTGTGCAGTCCAACTTCCTTGTCCAGTTTTGTGCACGCAGCAAACCTTGAGCTTCAGCAATCTCCTCCAGAAATCGTTTCTTTGATAATTACAGTCTAGCCTCGTGTTTGTTGATAGTAGCTGCATCAGCGTTCAAACTTCTCTCATCCATCTCCAGGGGGCATCCACCAGAATTCTCATTGCTTGTATCTGCAGCTTTATCATGGCATTCTCAGTCTGATAAGCTTACAGCAACAAGCACAACTGTTGCACTATTCTTCTAGGTCAGGTATTGTATTGAGAAGAGGAAATCTCTCTAACAGTATAGCTCAAGATTCCAGTTTTTTTTTTTTTTTTTTAGTTTGTTCTCCCCCAGACAGGACTCATCATGGTCAGAGAGTAAGAACGTGTTTGGCAATGTGGTAGTGATTGCTTTTCAAATAGTTTTTCGTGCCGAAATACATGCCAATGATTTTTTTTATTTTTTAAAAATTATTTTTGACATCAGCATATCAAAACGATCCAAAAAGTACAAACCGCACTCAATTTTAGCAAAAAAAAATAAATTGAAATTCGGTCAAAAACAGATTGAACCGCAGAGCTAAACAGGCTTAGTACACTACTAACTGAGGTTTGAGACATCCTTGCCCAGCTTGTACTCTTTGAAGCTATTTCATGATGTTTGGACATGCTGCTAAGGCATTGCAATCGTATGACTGCCGTTTGGTTAAAGAACAT
>Ga0325410_1009680_pt1 | contig 10255 bp, 4 predicted proteins | sample PopdelMetagenome_16_FD_206182 | JGI IMG/M metagenome (GOLD analysis project Ga0325410, IMG submission 206182) | Populus deltoides microbial communities from Bellville, Georgia, United States - Xylem-PdIQD-R3 | ecosystem: Host-associated > Plants > Phyllosphere > Stem > Wood/Secondary xylem...
ATTAATCTTTATATCATTTTGCTTGCTTAAAATATATTATTATTCTATTAGTTTTATTTTTAAAATCATTTTTAATATGTAATATAAAAACCAAAAAGGTTTAATGGCCGTCCCTTGTAACTTTTTTGTTTTAAAGAACAAGAATAAAAAAAAAAACTTTCGAAAGAGTCAAGGTGTTTTAGGACCCTCATCGACATGCGTGAGAGTAAGAAATGATTAGATGCCCAAACTAGGTCATCTGATATCAAATTTAGATGGGCAATATCGTAACTAAAATGAGATTAATCTGTAATCTTGCATAAATAAAGTCAAAAACAAATCTGCTGGTCATGTAGATCTGATAGAGCTTAAGCTTTTGAAGAGAATTGCTTATTTTTATTATTAATATAATATATATATATATATATATATATATATATATATATATATATATATATATATAAACCTAACAGAGTTCTCTACGTTGTAGAAAGACTAATCCTTTAGAAATACAAGTTATTGCAGTAATGGAGACAAACTCTAAGAGCTATACATTGATTTATCATGCCCCCTCAAGATGGACCACGATCGGAGAGGCCAATCTTGTCACGAAACAATTGAAATGTAGACGTTGATAGGGGTTTGGTCAGAAGGTCCGTAAGTTGATCAGCAGATGAAACATGAGTTACACGTAACTGACCAGATTGAACTTGATCGCGAATGAAATGGTAGTCGACTGCAACATGTTTCATGCGAGAATGAAAAATAGGATTGGAACTTAATTGAGTTGCGCCTATGTTATCACAGTATATCACAGGTGAGGAAGATAGAGCAACGCCAAGTTCATGAAGTAGAGATTGTACCCAACAGAGTTCAGCAGCAGTGGCAGCAACGGAGCGATACTCAGCCTCTGTTGAAGACCTGGCAATGGTCTTTTGTTTTGTTGAACTCCAAGAAATTAAATTACTCCCAAGATAAACTAGATAAGCACTAGTGGATGAATAATCATCTTTATTGCCAGCCCAATCGGCATCTGAAAATGCATGAAGTTGATCAGTGAAGGCATGAAGATTGGAGGGCGAGTCACGGTGCAGAAGAAGGCCTTTGTTTAGTGTACCAACAAGGTATCACAGAATTCGTTTAACAAGAATCCAGTGATCATCGGTTAGGCTGTGCATGAATTGAGACAGTTTGTTCATAGCAAAGGACACATCTGGTCTTGTAAGGGAAAGATACTGAAGACTCCCTACCACTTCACGATAAACTGTGGGATTATGTAACGGTGAGCCATACAGCAATGAGATAGCAGAGGCAGAGCTTGGAATCGAAGTGAGCACTGGTTTTGCGTCCAACATGTTGAGACGAGTGAGCAGGTCAGTAATGTACCTGCGTTGAGAGAGTAGAATACCATGTTTGTGAGGAAGAACCTCAACACCCAAGAAGTAGGACAGATTGCCAAGATCATTAAGAGAAAACCGTTTGGCAAGGCTGGAAACAAAAACTGATAGAATGTTGTCACTGTTGCCAGTGACAATAATGTCATCCACGTAAACCAGCAAAAAGAGAACATGCTGAGCACTGTAAAATGTGAACAGAGAAGGATCAGAGTGGGAATTGCAGAAACCAGAAGCCAACAGAAATGTGTGCAATTCATGATACCAAACTCGGGGCACCTGTTAGAGTCCATAAATGGCCTTGTGAAGTTTGCAGACAAATGACGGTTTGTCACGATCAACAAATCCAGGAGGTTGCACCATGTAAACGGTTTCAGAGAGATGACCTTGAAGGAAAGCATTGTTGATATCCAGTTGTTTAAGTGACCATCTGTGGCTGACAGCAAGACTAAGTACCAAGCGGACAGTGGTTGGCTTCACAACGGGGCTGAAAGTCTCATGATAGTCTACATCGGGACGCTGATGGAAACCTTTTGCAACAAGCCGTGCTTTAAATCTGTTTATGGATCCATCAGAAAGTCTTTTAATGCGGTAAACCCACCTGCAACCAACAACGTTAGTGATACCATCAGGAGGAACAAGTTTCCATGTGCCATTGCATACTAAAGCATCATATTCCTCAGACATAGCAGCTCTCCAGTTTGGATCTTTAAGTGCCTGAGAGGGGGTGGAAGGTTCTGTTGGAGAGATGACCGGTTTAGTAGTGTGAAGACTAAGTTTCTGGATTGGTTTGTGAATATTATTCCGGGACCGAGTGATCATGGGGTGTAGGGAATGTTGTGGTGGTGGTGGAACAGGTAGAGATGGATCTTGTAATGAAGGATTATGGTGAGAGGATGAAGCAATTACCTATGAAGTAGATATGATGGAAGGGATTGCTCCGACATGGGTTGAAGGACTTGATGAAGAGACCATAGGAGGAGATGCATCTGCGTGGCATTGTGAGGAAGGAGCAGAAAGAGCCAGTTGCTGTGGGGTTTGAGATGAGGCAAAAATAGGTGAAGGCATCCAGTTAGAAACGGGGGAAGGAAGATTTAAGGGTGCAGTAGGATAAGATTTATAAGGAAAAACTAACTCAACAAATTGCACATGCCGTGAAACATGTAGTTTGTTATTGGATTTGTCAAGGCATAGATATGCACTTTGAGAAAGGGAGTATCCAAGAAAAACACAGGGTTGAGATTTCGACTTTAAGTTTAGAAAAATTGGGACTCTTGTGAAAAATGGACTTATATGGTGAAGACATGTTTAATGTGGGAGTAGGCATCCTGTTAATTAGGTAAACGACAGTGGTGAAGGCATAAGTCCAAAAAGTAGTAGGAATTGAGGCATGAGAAAGAAGGGCAAGACCAGTTTCGACAATGTGAAGATGTCTTCGTTTAGAATAACCATTATGTTCAGGTGTATGTGGTGGGGACGTGAGATGACTAATTCCATGTTCGGAAAGAAATGGTTTGAGAGCAATGTATTCACCACCATTATCAGAATAAAGAGAAATAATGGTTTGTTGAAAATATTTTTCAACAATTGCTTTGTAGCGTCGAAACACTATTTGAACATCAGATTTGTGTTTTAATGGATAAAACCAAATGTATTTTGTAAAATGATCAACAAAAATAACATAGTATTTATAACCATCGTGTGAAATAATAGGAGAAGTCCAAATATCTGAAAATACAACTTGAAGAGGACGCGTAGTGTGCAAAGTAGACACAGAAAATGGTTGTTTATGACTTTTATTACTTAAGCAAGCATCGCAGCAAAAATTCTTTTAAGAAGAAAAATTTAAATGATAGAAGGACATGATATGTTTAAGAATTGTGGAGGCTGGATGACCAAGGCACTGGTGCTAAATGGACATTATTGTTTTGACAGTAGAGAAGGCTAGAATGGGAGGAGTAGAAGAGGTCGCAACTGGCCATTCATAAATACCATCCTTAGTGTCGCCCTGCAGAAGAATGTCCCCCGTTTGTAGGTCCTTCACATGAAAACAATGAGGAAAAAGTTCAATCGACACATTGTTGGTGATACAGAATAATGCAATAGATATTAAATTTTTTTGCATTTTTAGAACACAAAAAACATCTTGTAAGTGGAAAGAAGAGTTGGATGTGGGAAGCGATACTGAACCAGTGTAACTGATGGGAAGGTTGGTACCATCGCCTAGCATAACATCATCATGACTAGTATATGGTGTATAGAGGGAAAGATTATTGATGTCGGTAGTAACGTTATGGGAAGCACCACTATCCAGTAACCATGATGTAGCGATGGATGGTGAGGAAGAAGAACAATTGGCTTGAGGATTCCAGGGGGATGGCATACCATTGGAAGAGCTGGCAGAGTTAGGACCATGAACAGGAACTAATTGAAAAGAAGGACAACGTTTAGCGGTGTGCCCTTGAGTGCCACACATCTGGCAATGGCCCAAATAAGGATGTGCAGGCAAACGATTATTGTGACCTTGATTGGGAAACATAGCAGGGCGAAAGTTTGCAGTAGATGAGGAACGAAGATTGTTCCTAGTAGGAGAAGAAAATGGTCGCCAATTGGTTCTTGAGGGTTGCCAATTATTATTGCTTGAGTTCTTGGTGAAAGAGTTGGCAGTAATAGGACCAAGACAAGAGGATTGTGACCATGTTTGAAGTGATGCTTCAAACAAGAGAAGTTTCTCATAGAGTTCATCAAAGCAGATAGCAGCTTCGCGAGCTTGGACAGCCCGAACAAGTTCTGTGTAATCTTCATCTAAGCCAACAAGGATCTGTTCAGTAAGATCATCAGTATCCATAGGAGCACCAAGAACAACAAGTTCGTCAGATCTTGCTTTAATGAAGTAGACAAAATCTGTGATACTCATAGAACCTTTTGTAAGATTCTTTAACTAGTTTTTCACCTGGCGAATACGTCCATGTGATGGTTTGGCATATGTTGTGGCAAGAACATGCCAAACATCATGGGAAGAAGTGGTGTGGGCTACAAAGGAAATAAGCAGAGGAGAAAGGTTGCCAACAATGGCATTCAAGAGAAGTTGATCTTGCCTTACCCAGAGACTATAGGCAGGATTAGGAACTGTGATATCATCTGTTACAAGGATTGATGAGGGACACGACTTGGAGCCATCGATGTAACCAAAGAGATCATAACCAATAAATAGTGTTTCAAATTGAATTTTCCAAGAAGCATAGTTGGAAGAGGTGAGTTTGAGAGGAGCTTGAGCAGCTGTGTTTATGGTGATAAGATGGTTTTCTGTGTTTGAAGGAATGGAAGTTGACATGGTGATGGGAAAAAGGAAGAAACAGAACCGAAGAGGAATTGAAAGAAAAAGAGAAAAAGAAAAACATAAAGGATCAGAGACACTCTGATAACATGATAGAACTGAAGCTTTTGGAAAAGAATTGCTTAGTTATATTATTAATAGATGACATATATATAGATACAAACCTAACAGAGTTCTCTACGTTGCAGGAAGACTAATCCTTTAGGAATACAAGTTGGTGCAGTAATGGAGTCCTAATGAATAACAAACTGTAAGAGCTATACATTGATTTATCAAGATCTAGGTCTGGCCTGGCTTCTCTGCTAAGCTAAACCTCCACATTTTGTGCTGGGTGACAAAATTTACCACGGGAAGAATGAATTCAATCTCATCATTTTAAAGATTCATTTTAATTTAATAATTTTATGAAATGACTTATATTATTTTCTAACATATCTTCTTAAGTAAAAATGCTTTAAACTTGAAATTTATATAGACTTATATTACCTCATGTTTAATTTTTATCAAATAAATAAGGATGATGAGATTCGAACTCGTAACCGTTTGATCAGAAATACTTTGATACCATGTCAACAAATTATCTCAACCCAATAACTTAAACTTAATTTTATTATTGGCATAATCATTGACATGCCACTTTCTTTTTACCCCTAAAGTTCCTCTCTTCACCGTTGTGAATGTTATTGTCAAAAATCCACCTTCTACTCGAAACAAAACAAATCATGGGTACCAAATCACATTCGAAATAAAGAACCCAAATGGAAGAATGGGTATTTCTTATGGTAGCAAAGGAGATGCTACATGAGCACACAAGAATCACATGATTGGAACAGGCAAATTCCCGAAGTTGGATCAAGATGATGATAGTTTGAAAAACTTTAAGTTAGGTTTAAAGGGCACAAAGAAAGCATTACCCGAAGATGTTGAAATGAGAATTGATCAGGATATAAAGGGAAAAAAAAACATGTCTCTTTATCAATAAAAATTGATATTCCTATCAAAATGAACGTTCTTGGGGGTTTAAGTTATGGAGTAAGGAAATCAATGTTGTTTGTACTTTCAAGGTAAGCTCCTTAGGAGCAGGTAAGGCTGTTCTATCTCAAAAATGTCAGTCCAAGTTCAAGTAGATGGTGCAATCATGAATGATGATGATTGTAATTGCGTAAGTGACCATCAATGAAATGTAATTGGTCTGCGGTTTTTTCTTTCATTCGAATGCTATTATATGTGGATTATTCTAGTTTGTTGGATCGTGGGCTTCACATATATTTTTGTTTTTCATTCTTTTGTAGGAAATTTAATCATATGATATTTGATAATTAATGGCTATAGTCTAAGTTGCCAACTTTTTACTGTCTAGATGACGTCCCATTCATCCAGAATTTTTAGTTACTGAACGTTAAGATTGTGAAATTCAGGGGGCGTTTGTTTCTTGTAATATCAATTGCTTTACGCCTTCCTTCCAAGTCTCAATGAAACTTTGACATCACTTGTTGATTTGGTTCAGGGCAAAAATAATTGCACTAATCTTTGTACCAATTTAGTTGTGATGTTACAGTTGATTTTAGATCCATAGTACATATCAGACGTCACAAATGTTTAGTTTTTATATATAGCTCGTATTTTATATAATTCGGGTTAAGATGTAATAAGGATAAAAAAAGAAAAAAACTAGCATGCATATTATGCTTATATGGAAAGTTATACTTGAATTAAAATAGTGTTACATACTTGTTGAAGCACTTAATTTGATCAAGATGAAAATTTTTTAATGTGAAGAATTAATTTTTTGTTTTTAAAGTTTTATTGCTTGGTGTAAACAAACAGAATGCAATCAATCTTCTAAGATTTTAACAACACCACTTTAATAGGATGCATTTCCTTTAAATCTACGACCTAAAGAAATTAGAAACTCAATATCTCTCTATGTAGGACCTGAATTTAAACTATAAAATAGAGGGGAAAAGACAAAAGAAGTTAAGAAGACTAGTAGAAAAAAAAAAGACAAATGAGTTATTGTTGGTTGAAGAGAAAACTCCAACTCAACCCATATTTATACTGATTCTTGGAACAAAAAATGATGTAGAATTAATCACTGTCATTTTTCCTTAATTATATGCCGTAAAAAGAACAAAATTTTCTTAATTACCCGCCATAAAAAAGAATAAAAACATGATAGTTTTTTATCTTAAAAACCAAATGTTTTCCTTTAAAAATAAATTTTGTTTGGGGAAAAAGACTATTCAACCTTTTTATTCATAGTTATCGCAACCTAACATTGCAACAACCTAAAATTAAAGAACATGTTATCTAGTTTTTAAGGGATTATTTATGTTAAAGAAAATGTGTTATTACCCCTAAAGCATTCTACGTAAGGTAAGTTGTATTGCTGGTTTTATTTTAAATTGTTAATGATATGTTGTGCTATAATAGTGGTCTATTTATAAGGTGATAATGAGTTTTGTTGTTATCTATTTTTTCTGAGGTCCCACGTAAACAAAAACATAAAAAAAGGGATAGAGTAAATACAAAAAAAAAAATCAGAAAAAAGTTGGAAGAGAATAAAAAAATATATAAGTAAGAGGAGTATACCAAAACATCTAGAAAATCATCGAAGATTGGTTGAGGAAGATCAAATATACAAGATTTAAAAATTTGACAAAATATTTTTTACTGATGAAGGTCTTATTGGCAAATAAAATTTAATTTGAGGAGAGAAATTCAATTTTTGATGTTTAAGGACTCAATTAGAATTTTCCAATATTTAATTGAATTTATCAAGGGCTCAATTGCAAGAAACATTGATTTTTAAAGTCAATTTAGGCTTTAATCGAAAGAAATTAAAGTTTAGGAGTCAAATTCCATTTTTTAAGAGTTAATTTGGTCAAATTAGAGGCTTAATTGCATAATATTGAAGTTTGATGGACAATTAGGACTTGATTGAAGAGATCAAAAATTAAGGACCAAACTGAAAAAGGTGTGTGAATGTAGGGGCTGAAATTGACCAATTCAGGGGCTAAATTAAAGAAATTGAAAGTTTTTTGATCAATTAAGGGTTAAAATGCACAAATTCAGAACCAATGACCAAAATAAAAAAGACGGCCAACTTAGGGGATGACAATTGAGTTTAGCGGGGGTGAAATTACAAGAAATTAAAAGTTTAGAGGCAATTGTGTTTGTGCCACAATTGGAAGAACAATGACTTAACTGAAATTTACTAAATCTCAAATTAAAATCCCTAATCCCATCTAGACAATGCGCCGTTCAATACTTAAAGAAGAGAAGGTGAATGACATGTCGTTCGGTCGACTTGGCATCTGTTTTTGACAGTTTTGGCTGATCGAGGTGACAACTTCAAACGAATGAATGTGAAGCTACAGACCTTTAAATTGAGTAAGATTGGATTCAAATGAAAGATGTGCATCCCTTCTACCAACTGCAGGTGATCTCAGGTGATGTTGACATCAGAATTACTCCTACAAGGCCTCAAAATTAGGCAACCCAGTTAGCTTTGACAGTTTTGGATGATCGAGTTAGCAATTTCAAACGAATAAATATGAAGTTACAAACCTCCAAATTGAGTAACTTTGGATTCAAATGAAAGGTGTACATCCCATCTACCAAGTTTAGGTGATCTTAGGCGACAATGACATCAGAATTGCTCTGACGAAGCCTTAAAATTGAGCAACTCAGTCAACTAGAGCTAAAACACAATGCGTAAAAAAACCAATTTTCTTTTCGTGTGTTCACACTTCAAGACAAATAAAATTGAAATCAACCTTTTTAAAAACCCAAATCTAAGAAAGAAAGTATACATTACATAGACATAGCAAGACGTGAAAAACTTGTATTGATTGCTAAGAATACAATAACAGTGTCGTGGATATGGATTCAAAGAAATTTCACCATGTTTCTGCTATAACCTCAGGCCAATCAACATGCGATGTTGTCATAACATAGCAACTGTGAAACTAGAATCATACCTCGAAAATCAGGATGTACTGATCTCCTGATGCCTTCCCTACTAAACCTTTCCTTTGCTACTACTCTCAAACTTGCTAAGTTTTTGTTTTTCAGCTTGAAAGTTTTCCCTAATTCCTTTTGCTCTGTCCTCTTCTGTTTCCTTCCCCCCGCCCCTCCATTTATAGGTAAAACCAGGTTTGAATCTCCTTCCGAAAATACTGTAAATCTTGAAAAATTAACTCTTGAAGATTGGGGTGGACCTGGGCTTGAAATTGGGTAAGGCGCTGGCCATTAATATTTTGATGGACTGATGGATAATGGATAACCGATGGGCTACCCATAATTTGCAAGCCCAATCTAAAATCTTAAATTTTGAAATAACAAACATCTCCGTTCCAATCACTGTTTAAATTAAAGAAAACAATTCAAGAGTTGATTAAAGCAATGAATAAACCTACAGAGAACATGAGGGTTGAAAATTATTTTTTTTTTTAAATTAGAAAGTGGTTTTTATGAAAGTAAATTCATAAAAAGTATATTATTTTCTGATATTTGATAGTTTTATGAAAAATGAGTTTGAAAACGAATTCCAACGTTTAGTTATGTCATAAAAAATAAGCTGAAAAATAATTTATTAATTTTTTTAAGTTTATTTAAAGAATAAGAATTAAAACTGACATATAAAAAAGTTGAAAGAGGATGAAATTAAATATTTTTTTCAATTTTATAAATTATTTTAAATAAAAAAATAACAATCAAAATAATTGAGACAAAAAAATGAAGGATAAAAAAGTTAAAGGAAGGTAAAATTGAAAAAAATATAATTTCATAAATTATTTTAAATAAAATGAATAGCAATAAAAAAAATAAGGATCAAATTTGACAGATAAAAAAATTGAAAGATGATAAAATTGAAATAAAAATTAATTTCATAAATTATTTCAAATAAAATAAATAACAATCAAAAGAATGGGGACTAAATATAATAAATTAAAAAAATTACAATTAAAAAAAATTAGAGAAAAATAAATAAATAAAAAAATAGAACCAGGGTTGATAAAAAAATTTAATTTAAATCAAATTCTAAGGGACATAATTGAACAAAAATAAAAAAAAGATTCAAAAGATTGAGAATCAAATTTGATATAATCAACAAATAATATGATATTTTTGATTTTTTTTACAAATTTTAAAATGTATATTCTAGCCAATATAAAAAAATTCCTAAAAACAAAATTATACCTTTTTAATTAGAAAATATGTTTTTATTAATTATTTTTTAATGATAAATAAACGAGAAAGTTTGAAAAATTCGTAGTCTTTTATCAAGAAAGCGAAATGCCGTTACATAAAAAATTCTTTTGAATAATAGGATTAGCTAATATACACGCTAGCTCGAATATTTACGTTAATCTTTTAAAAAGAAAAATCTCTTGAACAGTAGAATCATGTAGCTGTACACTTACCTTAAACACATGAAGTAATAAGAATCTGAGGCTTCCTGCAACTTCTACGACTTGAAGTGGAGGTAATTTTATTTATCTTTTATAGTTGTATCCATTTACTAAAACTCTATAAACCT
>Ga0325410_1009681_pt1 | contig 10254 bp, 9 predicted proteins | sample PopdelMetagenome_16_FD_206182 | JGI IMG/M metagenome (GOLD analysis project Ga0325410, IMG submission 206182) | Populus deltoides microbial communities from Bellville, Georgia, United States - Xylem-PdIQD-R3 | ecosystem: Host-associated > Plants > Phyllosphere > Stem > Wood/Secondary xylem...
TAGTAGTGGTTACTGTTTGAGGATAAAAATACAGATATAAAATAAATATAAATATATTTAATTGAATAGATATCAACATATTTTCGGATAATTTAAAATAAGTTTTTATATTTTGAAACAAAAGGTACATAAAAATATGTTATTCTTATTCAATTGTTTTTGTCTCTTATGTAACAAAATAAAAACCAAATACTATCACAAAATGATTAAAACATGGATATTCTAAATTTTAAAAAATAAAGTAAATAAAATTAAACATTTTATTTAAAATTAAGATGGTTTCATCTAAAAAAGTGGAATTTTTTCTATATAAATATACACGGACATGGGGAGACATGTACTCTAAGTAAAAACAAACTCTACCTATTAAAACAAAAAATAAACTAAAATAAAACTTTACACTAAGATTAACAGAAAAGATGTGGTATTTTTATTTTACATCAACCCGTAAATCACTGTTTATTTTAATAGAATTTTTTATTTTTTATTTTAATATTTAATTTGTTAGAAATTAGGCTTATGATTTGTTTCGATTTGTTTTTTAAGAGGTTATCTCAATTTTATTACTCTATTGACGGATAATTTGGGTTAATTAGGGTTATTTTTTTGTTTTCTTATGAGATTATCTCGTTCTCATGACATAGATTATATATTTGGTGGGTTAATCCAAGTTGACTTGGATTATTTTTTATATTTTTTTAATCATTTGTTTTTTAATTTCATGTTTTAATATTTAACTTGAGTTTTTTATATTAATTTTTTTAATTTTATATTTAACCACTCGATTGATTATGAATTAAATTTATAATTTATTTTTATATGGTTATTATAATTTCATAACTAAAATTATAAATTTATCAGTTAATTTAAGGTGACTTAAGTTAATTCAATATATAATCATCTCAAAATTATTATTTTTTTAAATGTTATCCCAAAGATTTTTTTATCAAACTATATTTTAGTATCAATCATATTAGATTAACATCTAAGAAAAAAAATCAATAAAAAACATTAGCAACGCTGGACATTTGTTTTAACATTAAAAAAATTATCTACGCTCGAAATAATATGGGCCGATTATCTAGTATTTCCTATATTGAAACTTGAATATCAAAAGATTCAAGGGAACGACGCCGTCGCATCAAGATCCGCATCTGCTACTACTAATCAATACGACATCGTGTAGGCTACCCCCTGAAACAGCTCTTTCCCCTCACCCAAGTCCTGAATTCCCAGAACACAAGGATTTTACAGAACTCTCAACCTCCATAGAAGCTGTCTCCGTATCTTCTCCAGGTTTTCTCTAAATAGATGCCATCAGAGGATTCAAAACCCGTGAAGAAAGAAGATGTAGTAAAGAAAGAACAAGGAGGAGAAGGAAAAGAGGAAGATAAGAGCTTGAGTGCCCTACTCCAAGCCCGGAAAAAGAACCCAACAAATGCTGGTTCTTTAGCTACAAAAACTGGGTCTAAAGCTACCAAATTTAAGAAAGAAGAGCCCCAAGATGACGATTTTGATGAACCCATTAAAGGAAAGGGCAAGGGTTTTTCTGGTTCTAGCTCTAAACCAGTAGCTAAAGTGAAGTAAGAAGAAGCCAATAGCGATGATGATGATGATGATCATAAACCCATCTTCAAAAAGACCCCTGCTTCCAAGACTGATAAGGTGATTTGGTTTTTTTTTTTCTTTATTACGTGTGTTCCTTTTCTAAAAGTTAAAATTTTTGGTCTTGCATTTCATAAAGGTGTAGGTTTTATAATTTTTGTTCAGTCCCTGTGGCTTGCTGACAGACAGAAGTAGTGCGTGGAAGCAAATCTTTAATTTCTCTGGTACTGAAATGGTGAAAAAGATGTGATTGAAGTGTAAAATTTTAGGATTATTTTATTTTATTGTTTTTAATTTAGATAGAAGAATGGAGTTATTTGATTGATGGGTGTGGTTTTGTACTATTTTGCGGATTGGTTTGAGATAAAGGAATTGAACAAGAAGAAAGTAAAAAAAGAGGAAGATAGTAAGAAGACAAAGGCGTCTGTGGCCGCTGAGCAGAATGTGAAGAAGAGGGAGAGGAAGGTTTATGATTTTCCTGGACAGAAGAGAGATCCTCCTGAGGAGGTAATGTAGTTTGGTTGATTTGTTTAGGTTTTTTCCTTCTGATTTTCCTGATTTTTAAGCATGTTTGTTGCCTTCTATTATTGCAGAGAGACCCATTAAGGATATTTTATGAGACTCTGTATGAGCAGATTCCGGATAGTGAAATGGCACAATTCTGGTGAGACATTCTGTCTTTTTTTTTTTTTTGGGTGATGAACCTTCTTTAGGGTCCAGTCCCTTTGTTATCACACCAAAATCTCGGTCCTGGAAATTGGGAAAGAAGTTTGTTCTTAGCTAAGAAGGACCTGCTTATCACCTACAATGCCTTCCTTGACCCTCTTTGTACCTTTAATGAGGGCACCATGATCTTCCAAACTCTGAATCTATAGTTATTTGAATTTATCATGCTGGCTTAACAAATGATGGAATTGTTTGAGCTTTGATGATAAAGAGAGTGGTCAAACCACCCTAACTAAATTTACTTGAGAGTTTTTTTATACGAAGTGGATAGGGAAGGCACTGGATAGGTTATATTCTCAACAGTAGACATAAAGGCGTGCCTCTTGGTAAGCAGATAGCACAATGTTTGCATGATTTTTCTGCCCATGCACATATGTTTCACATTTTACATAGGAATTGTACGGTGCAAGGTTGTAAACAAGAGTTTGCAAAAGGCTTGCCATGGCATAGAAGGATGCCGAGCATCGGTGCATAAAATCAGCTAAATGGATCTTGATACAAAATAGAAATGTCGTAAATGTCAGCTTAGAACCATAAATATACTGCACAAGTGTGTACATATTTAGTCACCTTATTTTTGGTTCAGATTTTTCCTATTTTTAATGTGCCCAACAAGTATTAATGGGTCTAATTCCCTATTCAGCCTCTCATTTGATGTTTGGTTGTTGAGGATGTGTAGACCATATGAGAAGATTGTGGACAACTTATGGTGCCTGCAATGTAACCATATGATGAATTGTGTAGAATCTGTTGCTTTTGCCAACGCTAACACAAAGATTTCTTTGATAATGTATTAAAACAACATCACTGTCTTATTTCTTGTAGTTGTTTATATTAGATTATAGTAAAAGGGTTTGCTCCCTGAATTGTAGTTTTATTGGCATAAATTCACAGATTATTTCTAGGACATGGCTTCTTTATATCCAGGTATCTTTAATAAAGGTCACAATGTACTATTTTCATGTTGGACGTTTGAGCCATTTTTTTTAATGAATTCCCATGAATTTGACACAAAATATGGCGTTTGTCTAAAAGCAATCACAGCTTCTTTTTTCTCAAAAATAGTGGTAGGTTCAGAAAGGGGAAATACAGCTGTTCATGATCATCTCATAACGGTCATGGGAGGAATGCATATATCCTTGTCTCAAATGTTATTCTTGTTTTGTTTATCATACATGGTATCTGGAACTCTTCAGTTCTCTGAAAAGAAGTTGACTTTGCTCTTGGGTTCATCGCCCCCAGGTTTTATCTCTGCTCCATCATCTGCTACACCACTGAAAGTTTGGGTATGGTTATTTGTATAGTGTAGCAGATGAGCAGTTTAATTCTCTGGCTAATCACAACCCCTTTTCTTCTATAATGTATTGCAGCGCGGCCTCCTAAAAACATTCAACAGTTTAGACTTTCAATAAAGTGAAAAGGTATGATACTGGTTTATGAGTGATCAGATGAGACTGTGTTGTGAATGTTGACTCTCCTTTTTGGATTTGAAATTTGACTATCTTTCTAAAGATCGCCCATCTAGTTAGTTTTTAGGCCAATCAAAAACAAGTATACAGATCATGTCATGTAGTTTGACTTGGTCTGATTGATTTTAGCTGATTTTAGCAATCCAATCCATGTGGGCTATTGGGAGTGCAATGGTGATGTTCATCCCTTCAGAACTATTGTCTGCTTTATGATCTTGATACTTATTTTTTGCGTGTATTAGGGTGCATTTTTAAACATTGCTGCATCTGACTGTAATTGCAGGTTGATGGAATCTGGTTTGCATGGAAGTGGCCAAGAAAGTTTATGAGAAGTAACAGAAAAACAATAAGCTCACTTCGCCGGTGAAAGCAGCTAGTGTCACTAAGAAAATTCAGTCTGCAACTGTTACAAAAAAGACACCATCATCTGCAGTATCTTCAACCAAAACGAAGACAACAGTCTCCAAAGTATTGTCTTCAACTGAAACGAAGGCAACAGACTCCAAAGTTGCATCTAGACAGCCTAAGAAACGCAAGGCCGGAGATGAAACCTCCGAATATGACATCTTAATCACTAGGAAAAACACAAAGAAGCAGAAAACATCTTAAACTAACCAACATTTTCTCATTTTTTAACTCTCTCGAGGACTGTTATTGTTTTGGCTAATTTGCAGTTGCCAGTGCTGCATTTGTGGTGATCATTTGTTTATCTTGAATATTCCATGGTTTGATAAAGCATTGGCCAGCGATCCCAGAATATTGAGAGAAGGCTCCTTACCATGGATATTTCAATTAATTGAAGCTTTTTTTTTTCTGGGAATTTTCTGTCTTCTTTTGGTACTATTCGTATGATACCAATTAATTGTAGCTTAGCTTTGTTGTTTATCAGAACGAATTAATTAGTTCTTGCCGTATAAAAAATATTTTAACAAGTTTTTATTTAAAAAATACATTCTTTCTTGATGTAATTTTCCTATCTCTTCTTCTCTAAATTGAAAAAAAAAATGGAATCCACGAAAAATATAAGTTATTAACAAATTTAGAAATAGAGATTGAATAATGATTTTTAAAACCGCAAGACTAATTAATTAAATTTGTTAAACTACAGGAATAGAGTTGTAATTAACTATTTAGAATTCTATTATATATATATATATATATAATTGTCTGTGGTCTACCCAGAGAGTGGCTTGGCTACATGAACATGGCTTGCCTTCAGACTACTAAGAGCATGAAAAGCTTGCGGTGGAACCAATTTCCATACTGATTTTTACATAAATGCACTCAAATCACTTCAAAACCCAAAATTAACTTGGGGTAGAACCGTGGGCATTCGTGTAAAATCAATATTGAAATACAGTATAGCATGGATAAATTAATAATCTTGATTAAATAATATTTGTGTTGTATCTTAGTTGAGATTTAAAGTTTAAGTGATATCTTAAATTAAATGATATATTGATTAACTAATAAGCTTGCATGGTATTAATTTATAGAGATTTGACTTATTTAATAATTAATTTTGAAGGAATTTTCAAAAAAAAAAGTAAAACATTAGGGGGGGTAGAATTATAATTGCGTTACGAGGATGCACTGAGATTTTAAGGTAATGTACATAAAACTAGATTGAGACATTTTCCCAGAACCATTGATTAAACAACGTGGAAGAATGAGGTAATTGGAATTGGGGTTTGCGTGGTATTTTTTATTTAAAAAATATTAAAATATCTTTTTCATATTTAATACTAATATATTAAAATTATAAAAAAAAATATTAAAAATATATATATTTAATATTTTTTTCAAATCAAAATATTTTCTTTTAAAACAAAACATGAATTCCAACTTCCAAGCACCTCCGATATCAAGATTATTGCTTACGATTGCAATCATCGTTACTTTAACGGCCATTGCTCGTGTCGTCATGTCTCCAATCAGCTTATTCTGCCCCGGCTAAGCTGAAGCTGGTCAGCATTTGAACACACGTTACTATTGGAGAGTCACATCACTCCTAGCATCGAGGAATTATTCAATTGCTAAATTTCGTGGATTTTTTTTATAAAAAAAAATAGAATAATAAACATAAAAATTTGTGAGAATAACATCTTTAAAAGAAAATTAAAAAAAATTAGGACTATTTCATGTTTCTAAAGCATAACATGGTCAAACTTCAATCATCCACTTCAAGTGATCGGCCAATTAGATCTAATTTTATTAATTGGTTGACCGTTTCACACAAAAATTATAATTTTACAAATTTTTTCCTTTAAAATATATTTTATGAGTCAAAATATACATCTTTATTTAATCTGTATACTAAATAATATACTCTAATTAAAATCTTAAAAAAATTATTATTCACACGATAATAAATAATTCTGAATAATCAGATATGAGTTTGTCATAACTAAATAGGAATTTGCCCCAAAATAATTTCATGAATGGTCTGACATATGTATTTATGAACCAGTGAGATAGGTCGAGACTTAAGAGGAGGTCTAATCGCTCCAAATCAGAATAACAACTCAAAAAAACTATAATTCTTAATCCAATCATTAAATTACACTCAAATTTTTACAGGAGTTTATGAATGTCGTTTTCTCTATAGGAGTCATTATATTGCTACGCGAACCATCGGATCTTTAGATATTAAAAATCTTGTTGAGTCTCTTAATTTTAACAGTGTTGAGATTTTTCTTATTATTTTTAGAATCGGTCAAACCGGTTTCACTGACCATTACAAAACCGGTCAACCGACTGAGACAGAAATAGCACGATTTGACCATTTCATGCTTCAAAAGCATGATATGGTCAAACCATGCTATCTTGCCAAAACTTTTTGCTCTCATGTTAATTCATCAATTTTATTTTTTAATTTTGTGTGCTAATTGTCCAATTTATATGAATTTTGTTCCTTTGTTGTTAGCATAGCTATAGCATCTTATGATAGTCCGTTTATTGGATGATTTTACTGGAGTTAATTTAAGCTTTTTTTTAAAAAAAAAATCTTTGAAACCATGTTCTTTTAAAAATATATGATTTTTTAAATCTTGGTAAGGTTCGAATTAATGAGTTCTTATATCAAAGGTTTTGAAGATAATTAGTGAAGTGATATTCATGGGGTATTATTAATATACTGAGCTCAAGAGTTAGGTGTTGTTTGTGATTGTGTTCCAAAAAGTGTTTCCAAAAAACTTGAAAGTATTTTTTTGTTTAAGATTATTTTTTATGTTTTTTTTATTGTTTTAACATATTGATATCAAAAATAATTTTTAAAAGATAAATAAAATATTATTTTAATATATTTTGAAGTAAAAATTATTTTAAAAAACAATCAGTACCATACTTCCAAATATTATCTTAGCCAGTAAAAAAATTCTCATTCATTTTGTTTTCCTAATTCTTTTGTTTCTAACCAATGCTAGTAGATGTCAATGGCATGAACCACTATGCTATTCTCTTACACCAAGCTTTACCCAGTAACTAATGGGTAAATAACTTTGATGTTGTGAATTGATAAATCTAAAAGTATTTTTTTATATTAATGTAGGTATCTGGATTAGTTTGTATATACTTTAACTAATCTCACGAGTCCTAAAATTAACGATCATATAAGTTTCAAATAGTCTTAAAATTTATAAGACTCGAATTAATAACCTATAAAAAACAAATATAATAACTTACCAGTTAAAATTCATCCTCGTATTTAAATCCAAATGTATTGATTGATATACTTGTTGGTCCAAATTTCACGAGGTGTCAGTTTATCACATGCTCGATATATATATATATATATATATATATATATAGAGAGAGAGAGAGAGAGAGAGAGAGAGAGAGAGAGAAATTTTGGAAAAGGGGACACTCTCCTACAAAAAGTTGAAATAGTTGTGGAGGTACGCCGTGTCTTGTTTCTGAAGCAGGAATTCAGGGAGCTGGTGGTGATGGTGGTTGCTGATACGTTAACTCACCCACAGAAGACCACTCTTTTCTCCTTTTCTTCCTTTGGGCTCTTTTTTTAATAACCCATCTCAGGTGAAAAACAAAATAACCAATCCAAAATACAGTTTTCGAAAGCAAATTGCTGCGGTGATGGTTTTAGTTTCCGATCCTCCCTTCACTTGAAGTGTGTTCGCATTCAATAACTTGCTCGGGTCAGATGATTATGGCGGCAAAGCTTTTGCGTGGTAGTGGCGCTCTCTTGCACGTAGCAGTGAATCTGCCACTCGGTCCCCTGACTTTGGTACAGGTTTTTTAAGATAATTAAAAGCAAAATCACGCTACTCGCTAATAAAATTTAAATTAAATAAAAGATTGAAATATAATTATAGAAAAGAATTCAGAAAAATAACCATGAAAAAAACGTAACAATAATTTTCAAATCTGATTCGAGCATGTTTTTGTAAAAGAATTTACAATAAAAAGACCGTGTGAGAAAAATATTGGAGCGCTAGAGAAAAATTATTCTGTTTACAATTGTGAATTAATAATTTTGTTCTTCATCAAATCATTTAGGAAGACTAAATTTGAGGGTAAAATGATTTCTTACATGTGATTCATTTGTCGTTTATGCTCTTATTAAAGGTGTAAAGATCTCCCTTTTTTTAAACAGTAAAATATCTTCACTAACCTTGAAAGAAAAACAATTAGATAATTGGTTTTTAGGGTTTTTTCTTTAATTTTTATTGCACAATAAATTTATTAAAATAACCTTAGTTTCAAATTTTATTCAAGCTTTCTTTAGGGCCATTTTGTATTTTCAATTGGTATTTTTAGTTGTAATAAGGTTGAATGCGGGGTAAATTGATCTTTTACAATAATTAAAAAATATTAAAAAAATTATCATGCTTGAGCGAGAAGCCACGGCGCTTCAGCGTCGTTCATCATATGACGGCTAAAATTTTTTTTCCCCGTTGTCATTGGATTTCTCACGGCATCCTCTTCCTCTCCACGCGATGTATGTTGGGCTTTCATAGACGGATTGTCACTAGAGCTGTTTTCTTTTTCTCTCTCTTCTTTCTTTCCTCGAGATTCGCGCTTAGTATTTAAAATTTTTGGATAGTTTCTTTGGATGGGTATATTTGAGTATCAATCCTTATTTTTTTATTATTTAATTTTTATCCTTAACCCTTTCGTAAGTTTTTATTTTTTAAAAATGCATCTTTAATCTAGGTTTTTTATTTTTTGATTTTTTAAATTTAATCTCAAGTCTTTTTTATTCCTTCATTTTTTTGTTGCCTCTTTTGTAAACTTTCAATTGTTTTCAATTTCACCCTTCAATAAAAAAATTAATTTGTTTAATTTTTTTTTAGATCTAGTCCTAATTTTCTTAATGGTTTCTTCTTTAAATCTTTTGTGAAATTGATTTTTCTTTTCAATTTAGCCTTTCAATCCAAATTATTCATCCTCTACTTTATTTTTTTTTCAAATTTAATCCTCGTTATTTTAATTATTATTTATTGTTTTAAATATTTCTTTTGTGATTTTTTATTATTATTTTTTTCATTTGACATTTGATTTATTAAAATCTAGGTTTTGTAATTCTTTCAAATTTGGTGCTTCCAATCAAATAGCCAGGTCACGGGTTCACATCATTTTTACTTTACATTGATTTTTTAAAAAATAAATTTTATGATTTTCTTCATTTTTTTTCAAGGTTATTCCGATTTTATGACATGGCCTATTGGTTTGGCGGGCTAATCTAAGTGGCGTCACACTTTTTTTAGCTTTTAATTATTTTTTCTTTTGCATTCTTTTGTGTGGTTTCAATATTTGATATGTTATTGATTGATTTTTTTTTTTGTTTTTTCATGTTTGGTGCTTTCAAACAAATGACTCGAGATGTGGGTTTTAAAGGCTAACAAGACTTGACATCAATTTTTTTTTTACTTAATTTTTTCTCATCTTAGAATTCGACATTGGTTTTTTTAAAATATAGGTTTCATGATTTTTTTTTTATCTTAGGTTATTCCAATGTCATAACCTGACATGTTGGTTTAGCGGGTCAACACAGGCGAGCTCAAGTTATTTTTTTTCTTATAATTGTTTTTTTTTTATTTTCAACATCCAACAGTTGATTTGTTAAAAATTGTGTTTCATGGTTTTTCCAAACTTGTTGCTTTTGATAAATAATTTGAGTTACAGACATGACAGTTAATACATGTTGGGATTATTATTTTTTTATTTTTTTTCTAATCCAACACTCATTTTTCTCATTTTTTCTTTCTTTAAAATATGCATGTATTGACCGAATGTTTTGTTTTGTTTTTGCTGGTCATATAGCTAATAGGGTTTATAAAATGTGTTGATGAAATTTCAAGCCGAACCGACTTGTTGGAAATATTTGTTAAATTCAACTTAGCCATCTGCTGTCCATTTTCACCTGAGTTATCATGCATCCTCACCACAAAAAGCAACGCCACGTCAATCAATCACACGGTCCAGGGAATGCCCA
>Ga0325410_1009688_pt1 | contig 10248 bp, 8 predicted proteins | sample PopdelMetagenome_16_FD_206182 | JGI IMG/M metagenome (GOLD analysis project Ga0325410, IMG submission 206182) | Populus deltoides microbial communities from Bellville, Georgia, United States - Xylem-PdIQD-R3 | ecosystem: Host-associated > Plants > Phyllosphere > Stem > Wood/Secondary xylem...
TTTATATCTTAGGAAACCCTAGGTCTCTATTTTACAAAATAGTCCTCCATTAAGTAGACTGTTTACATTTAAGTACTTCAATAACTATTTTTCTAAAAAAGGAGAAATAGCCTTGCATGAAATCTTCAAGATTTGACTTAGAGGAGCTAAATTGCTGAAATAAAAACTTGGATATCGGTTTAGATGCTTCGGAACGTAATTTGGACTCGTTTCTTCACGAAACCTGTTTGCTAGCAGAATTCAGATGTCATCTTTGAAAAATCATATCTCCCTTATATGAAATCAATTTTGGCTGAAATTTGGAGCGTTTATAGAAATTTGAGTCATGAATTCAAAAAAATTAAGTTTGCATCAATTGGACTTCTATAGCTCCAGATATTCAAGTTGGAATAGCTGAAGGTCAACATTGGCAGATTGCGAGATTTGACTTTGAAGGCTGCGATTTCTATGCTCTTCCTTATTTTATTTTCTTGCCTTAGATGTCCAGAAAGGTATGGATGTTAGATTTTTAATGCCACTGGAATCACTTCATTTCAACCTCCAGAGCTCACGCTCTGCACAAAATATCGACTGAAGGTCAAATCTGCCAATTATCTCCAATTTACTCCTTTTTGCATCTTTCATCCAAAAGTGCCTTTAAAACATAAAACAAAGAATATCAAGACATTTTATTTATAAAACATAGGCAAAACACTAGTAAAATGTGGGTGAAACTATTGAATAATATGGTTGCATCAATAGGTGGTACATGCTACATCGCAAGCCTATCATTTTTTTTATCGCAGAAAATATATAAAGACGATGTTAATTTGGGTTTTAAAAAAAATCTAAGATTTTGGTCATTGACTCAAGATAAAAAATATTAAAAAGCAATGAAAAAGAGACTCAAGCCAAACCTGGCAAACCTACTGAATCCATGACCTGAGACATGATATTAAGAGAATTCTATACAAAGAAAAGGTAAAAAAACAATGAATACCAATTGTAAAAAAAAAAAATTAATTAAAAAAAATTCCTTCAATTATTGCCTCAAACTACATGCTAGAGGATGAAATTAATAAATTTAATTTAATTAAAAAATAAAATTTCTTTTAAAGAAGCGAGATTTAACAAAGACCAGAAAAAAACTCTAGGCAGCCCTTGTTATTTTAAAAAGAAAGATAAATCCTATAGAAAAAGAGTAAAAAAGAATGTTAGAGGATGAAATATGAAAAAAAAAGCTTATAAAAAGAGAAAAAAAAAAACCAAGTAAGCATGAGTGAACCTTGTAAACCCGAGTTAAACTTTCAAACCCACAATTCGTTAAATTCTTGACCCGGGCTCAACCCAAGAGCTCAACATTTAAAAAATTAAATGTTGGAGGATGAATTGAAAACAATTCTTAATTTAATAAACTATTCTAGAAAAAATTGCAACAAAGAAAATATGGATGAAATTGAAAAAACCCTTTAATTTCATAAAGTGTTCTGAATTTTAAAAAAATTGTAATAAAGAAAACTGAGATGAAATCTTAAGTATAACAAACTTTAGGGGTTGATTTGATTTTTTTTTCTTCTAATTCCAACATGAAAATAGAGCAGGAGAAAGGGAAAAGAAAAAACAAAAGGCCACACACGCCACATCAGTCACCATAGTGTTATGCGCGTCGCTGATTCGTGAAGAGGACACCAAGACGCTTTGAAAACTGCCTTGGAAACACAATTTTAGCCATCAAATAACGCCGCACGCTTCGTCCAAAGAAGAGCTTACACTATTCACCTGATTTTTTTAATTTAATTTATTTCTTTACCAAATTACTCTATGTTCTTTACACCCTGTAGCTACTAAATAACCACATCTTAATGATAAAAGAGCCCTTGAGTCAAAGACAAATGTTTTTAATTTTTAAAAGTAATGAAGTAATTTATTTAGAAATTAAATCAAAAACTAAAAAGACTCTTGATCCAAGTGTTTTGTTTTTTTATCTTTTAAAAACAATTAAGTAATCACAAGTAAAGAAAATGTGAAAAGGAAATCCAGCCCCTTCCTTTTATATAATAACCAATAATATATCCTACGAAAAAAACTATCATATCCCTAGATGCAAGACATGCTACTTTCATTGTGCAAAACCATGTTGAAGGGCTGATTTTTTTTTAAAGTATGGAGTAAATAATATAATAATAATAATGTGTGTTTGTGTGTCTATATATATATATATATAATTCTTTGTCGTAAACTCTTGTTTTGTTTAATAGTATTTTTGACCGGTGTAATGATCGGATTGGGATTGACCATTGCCGTAAATGATTGCGGTCTTCTCCGGGCTTTTTTTTTTTTTTTTTTCTCAATTGTGGGTAATATAATAATTACACAATTTAGGAATACTTGGGTGTTATAGGGCATATGATCATAGCAAGTATCTGGACCATATAAGTAATTTTTGCAACATGCCATCACTAAAATCATGAAGGCATGGATAAAGGTTTATAGCCTGGCACTCTAAATTTTTTTTCCCAAATATCATTTATAATCAACAAAATAGTTTACTAATAGAATGAAACTTTCCCTTTCCTTCTTTAATCCTCCTTAAAAACCATAAAGTTCCAATCTTTTTCTCATTTTCTGCTTTATGAAGGTATGGTGTTACTTTCACATCCTTCTTTGGCATTCTTCTTTGTCCAGTTTCTGTTTGTTTCTTGGAAAAATAAGAACACAGGGAAAGTGGGTTCCTTTTATTTTCCTTTTCTTTTTTTTTTTTGGGTTAGAGAGAATGAATGGCATTAACTAGACCAAACCCGCTCATGTCTTAGCTTCATGTGAACTGTTTTTTTGTTTTTTTTCATTTTTAGTTCCTTTTTTCGCCGGTATACTAAACAAGGTGGGTTTAATAACATTCAAGCAAACAAGATGGGTTTTGTAAGCTTTGCTTTTAGTTTTGTTTACTCTTTCTTATATTGGTTGTGGTGTTGGTGACTTGTGTTTGGTTTGTTGAAGTGGAGAGTGTAGTTCTGTTAGGTACTAAAGAAGTACAATTTCATATTTGATTATGGGATCTGTCAGTATATTCCTTTATGTGAAACTGCTTAAGCAAGTATTGGCCTTTTATGTTTTGCTTAACTCTCTCATTCTCATGTTGGGATGATTGTAATGTTTGCAGGTTTTGGTTATGAATCAAAGTCAATCAATATCTGAAGTCTCTGAATCTATGACGAATATGGATTGGAAGCCGAACAAGAGGCATCTGGTGTTCAAATGTCCATACTTCCTTGTTTAGTACTTTATAAAAAAAATGGTGTGGTTTTGAAATGATTTTTGAACCATGGTTGAGATTTTTTAGTATTAAGCAGAGTAAAAGAGTGTTTTGATTTATACCCATTTGCTGGAAATGCACAATGGACGCAAAGATCCAGTCTTGTGATAGAGTTCTTATTGCTTTGATTTCACTTGAAGAGAGTTTTAGGTTGCCTTTTTAAACTGTTGGAGCAGTTTTATTAGTTTAAAGATGCAGCAATCTTCTGGGTTGCATATGGTTTTGGAGTGTTTTGGAATTGCTTGATAAAGCTTGATGGAGTCCTTAAGGAGGAAGAGAAAGGGCCTAGAAATTTTGCCTTCATCTGGCAAGTCCCTCCCTCCATTAACAGTTATTTTGTCGCACTTTTCATTGGGAGATTATTCAAGGCAGAGGAAGAAGTACAAGGAAGGTGAGGATAATGAAGTTGTAGGTTCTGGTAGAAGTGTAGTTAAAGGTGTTTTCACTGTTCCACCCTGCAGGAGCGTCTCTGCAGATCCATCTTGTAGGGGTCTTAAGAGGAAAATTGGCTGTATTGATGCAGCGACTCAATTGGGCAGGAAGAAAAAAATTGAGGAAGAGTATGACTTGGGTGCATATATTGGGCAAGGAAAGTTTGGGTCAGTGGTTCTGTGTAGAAGTAAAGTGACTGGAGAAGTGTTTGCGTGCAAAATGCTGCGCAAGGGAGAGGAACTTGTGCATCGGGAAGTGGAAATTATGCAGCACCTCTCAGGTCATCCTGGTGTTGTGACATTGAAGGCAGTGTATGAGGATTTAGAATCTTTTTATCTTGTGATGGAGCTCTGTCCCGAGGGACGGTTGCTGGACAAGATGGCTAAGGAAAGGCAGTATCCAGAGCACAGAGCTGCTAATATACTAAAGGAAATTGTTTCAGTTATCAAATATTGCCATGACATGGGCGTTGTTCATCGGGACATAAAGCCAGAAAATATCCTCCTTGCAACCTCTGGGCAGATGAAGCTAGCTGACTTTGGTCTTGCTGTGAGGATGTCAAATGGTAATAATGATTTTGTTAATATTTCTGTTGTATTTCGCTACATCCAAGCACATTCACACATACCCGGATATACGAGTGTATGTATTCTATACCTTTCAGATCTTTTTTTTTATTTCTCAAATTCCTTTTATTTTTACTGTTTACTGTATGCACAAAGGTTTTCCAATATCTTCCGCATTCTTCACGTCTTCAATACTGGTGTCATTTCCCCTGTTATGTTTCTCTGCAGACTTGATTATTTCTTGTGTGCTTTGATAAGTAAACTTGTGTTTCTTTCCTGCAGGTCAGAGCCTCAGAGGTGCAGTTGGAAGTCCTGCTTATGTTGCTCCAGAAGTTTTAGCCGGTGATTATTCCGAAAAGGTTGATATCTGGAGTGCTGGTGTCCTGCTTCATGCTCTGTTGGTTGGTGTGCTTCCATTTCAAGGTGATTCGTTGGAAGCTGTGTTTGAGGCCGTTAAGAAGGTCAACCTTGACTTCAAAAGTGAATTATGGGAATCAGTATCTCAACCTGCACGGGATTTGATTGCTCATATGTTGACGAGGGATGTTTCAGCAAGACTAACTGCTGATGAAATACTTGGTAAGCGTCTTCGCCACTCTGGCAAACTTGATTAAAGAAATGGTTCTAGGCCTGTCTCTCTAACTTCAATTATCAGAATGACAATTGATTCAAAGAACATTATCAGTTGAAAGAATACCACTTTTTTGAATCAAATTCCCTTGAAGATAGCCTAGCTGCATCTCACCATTTACCATGTTCCAGTAAATGCTCCCAGTTTTTTTTTTTTTTCTGTTTGAATTCTAAATCTTTTATAGGCCAATCTAGTTTTAGTGCTTGAGAGGATAAAACTAGGAATCAGATCATCAAAATTAAGAGAGCATTAAGTTAAGCTGATTTACCAGCTGAGGTGGAACCAAAAGCCAAGAGTTAAAATAAATTGTGTGCACTGTATTGTTATATAAGATATGGGGTTTATCAGAAAAGGAGAACCATCAGGCCATGTTATGGGTTTGAAGCCCTTTTTGCTGCTATTTAGACAAGAAAATGTTAGTTTTTGTTTTTTTCCCCCTTCAGTACATGACCAATTTTTAGGACCTTGGTGGAATTAATCAAATTTCCTCAATTATCTTGTCCAGTTGCATCAATGCCTGCAAGTCTGAGTTCAACCTGGATGGTGACATGTTTCTGATGATGTTTCCAGGCATTCATTTATTTTGATAGTCATGCAACATGACGATGTCTGAATATGTGCGTGCACAATATTATGACATGGACATATGTAAAGAATTCAGACTGATTTAGTGCTTAAGAGGATAAAACTTGGAATCAGATCATCAAAATTAAAAGAGCATTAAGTTAAGCTGATTTACCAGCTGAGGTGGAACCAAAAGCCAAGAGTTAAAATAAATTGTGTGCACTGTCTTGTTATATAAGATATGGGGTTTATCAGAAGAGGAGAACCATCAGGCCATACTATGGGTTTGAAGCCCTTTTTGCTGCTATTTAGACAAGAAATTGTTAGTTTTTGTTTTTTTCCCCCTTCAGTACATGACCAATTTTTAGGACCTCGGTGGAATTAATCAAATTTCCTCAATTATCTTGTCCAGTTGCATCAATGCCTGCAAGTCTGAGTTCAACCTGGATGGTTATGTGTTTCTGATGATATTTCTAGGCATTCATTTATTTTTGATAGTCATGCAACATGACGATGTCTGAATATGTGCGTGCACAATATTATGACATGGACATATGTAAAGAACAACTGCCTCGCTACTAGTTTGATTTGGACCTGTGCTGTATTTCATAAATCTTAATTCAACTTCCAAATGGTGCAATTCTCATGTCATTAATTTGCTAACATCCAACTATTTGATGCTCCTTCAGCTTTTACTTCTTTCAAGACTGAATGAAATCCAAGTGCTCTATCTCCATGTGTAATTTTATTACAGTATTAGTGTGTATGATCAAATGCATGATTTTGCAGGACATCCATGGATCGTGTTCTATACAGAACCAACACGGAAGGAACTTACCCCAAAATCAAAGTTTCAAGACCATGTAACACTGACTTCTCAACAACTAACTCTCGCAACTGAATTGGAGTCGGATCGATCCAAGATAACAGCCAATGGCTTTCTCGGTGATGACTGTAGCCCACTTTTATCATCTGATGGTTCAAGGTCAAGGTTGGAAGAGCACGACTGTGGATTGATTGATGCTCTCACAGCGGCAATATCACGAGTGAGGATATCTGAGCCAAAGAGAAGCAGGTTGTGTTGGCCTACAAGCCCTATCCGGCAAGAGTGTTCCTCTAACATTAAGATTAACAACCTCTGTACAGCATTTTGACCCTCCAGTGTAAAAATGCTGACTCAGCTGCCAGGCATTGCTATTGTTAGTTGTAACTGGAATTCGAAGACAACTGTGGCTGGAGATTTCTTGCAACTTAGAGAAGGAACTAAAGACCGCAAACAATAAAACACCTTTCAGGTGAAAGGAAGTGGTAACTCATTTTTTTTCCTTTATCTGTAAGAAAGTGGTATTTTATCGACGAGCTCCTATTTTGACTTCTCTCCGTATCTAGTCTGACCTGGAATGCTAGGAAAATGTGGCTTCTAAGCTTCCTGTGTAAATAGCATTTCTTACTACTTGTTATGTTTACCTGAAGCTTCAGTTCAACGTTAATTTTTTCAACAAATAAAGCCTAACATGAAAGCTGTGTGCGATTTCGAGTTGCAGAACCACTTGTCTTTGTCTGGATTGATTTTGGTTCTTTAACTACATGTACTTTTTTGAGTGGAATTCTTGGGATCTAGTAGTTGATTTTGAGTAGACTCCAAAAAGTGGTGGGTGGGGGGTCCCAAAGCAAATATTGTATCAACTTGAAAGAACATTTAACACGGAAATCATTAGAAGTAACTTCAGGTTTCAGTTTTTGTTAGTACCTTTGGATCTTCTCTTTCTGCACATCTCTCTCTCTCACTCTGTCAATGGCTTGTATTTTTTCTTCCATGACTTCCAAGTTACCATGACCTTGGCTAAAACTTCTTTATTATATGTAACTGAATTGCATAAAAAAGAGCACTTTACATATGTTTTCTTAACCAAAAAAAACCGAAATATCCAACGAATAAAGTAATTGTAGCAATCATAATTGTGTGGACTTTTGTACTGGCAAAATCTGCTTTTAGAAGTCAAGAAAACAATAAAATATTGCATCGTTGATAATTATCCATGAAATTAGACTTTCAAGTCAAATACCATATGTTTCAACGCAAACAGATGAACAATTGAACGAAAATGTTAAATTTACCATGGACAGTACTCTTCTTAATTCTTATAAGTTGGGGCTAGTTTAGGATATGTGCAGAAACTGCATATGCAAGTTATTTCACTTTTTATAAAGCTATGCAAGTTACAGACATATACATTCACATGATTGAGTCTATCCTGTCCCTTTTTTAATCTTTTGTTTTGTTTACTTCTTTTGATTGTCTTGTTTCCATTCGATTCCTTTTTAACCTGCAATTGGGAGGCTTCTTTTCGACTCAACTCCATAGTTTTTATGCTAGAGAATTTATGCATGATATGGGGATCTGATGATCTAATCTCCTTGTCACGATTTCTCACTTTCGAGAGAGAGAGAGAGAGAGAGAGTCCCATTACATCATGGCTAAATCAACTGTAGAACTAAGCAGACCCGCAAATCCCACTCTCAAAAAACCTTCATTTCCTAAAAAACGCACGACCATGTCAGTCTTTTGTTTATACTCCCCTAAACTCTCTATCTTCCTTCTAGCCCTTTGTGTTTCTCTCTTCACTCTCTACCACATCCAGTCCCTCAATGCCCGGACGACATCTTCACCTCCATGGTCTTTCGTGCACCAATGGGAAAGAGTCACCAATTGCACTCAAGAACATGAATCCATGGCTGAAAAACTCCGGCAATCGGTTACATTTCTCCCACTTAAGGACTTACGTTATGCGGATAAAGCTCTTCAAGGTCACACGTGGTTCATGAGCTCCATGTATGATACTCGTGAAGAGGGTGAGGTGCAATATCAGCAGTTTCCTTCAGAATCATCAAAACGTAGGCTACTTTGCTTGAAAGGAAAGGAGAAACATGATGGTTCCTGGAATTCCTATGCACTTGCATGGCCAGAAGCCTTGCCTTTCAATGCCACGCTTCTGAAAGGCCTAACTTTTGTATCGTATAACCATTATAACTACGACAACATTTGGCATGGGTTATCAGCTATGGTACCATTTGTTGCTTGGCATATAAGAAATGGGTGTGAATCGCCTAGTAGATGGATTTTGTACCATCGGGGTGAGCTAAGGTTCGAAATGGGTCCATGGCTGAGGACCCTAACAGAGGCCACATTCGGTGGAGCCCCATACACTGAAAGCTTTGAAGGGGTTAACGATGGCCAACCACTTTGCTTTGAAAAAGCTGTGGTTATGAGGCACAATGAAGGAGGCATGTCAAGGGACAGGAGGACTGAGACTTACGATTTGATGAGATGCAAAGCTAGGATGTATTGTAATGTAAGCTTAGAGGGCCGTATTCCTGAAGTAAATAAGCAAGGTTTGCCAGTGATTGGCATGACCTTATTCATGAGGACTGGTTCAAGATCATTCACGAATGAGTCCGCAGTGATTGGAATCTTTGAAAAGGAGTGCGCTAAGGTAGATGGATGCAGGTTGATGGTGGCATACTCCAACAATCTAACATTTTGTGAGCAGGTTAGTGAAATTCTATATGTTTATTTCCTCTCTTTCATTCACAAGAGCCTAAAACACATTAAGTAGATTAATTAGTTAGTGGGATATGTGCTAATCCCACTTAAGAGAATGCCATTGACAACCTTAATTAAGGGGAAAAGGGTTTTAGCAGAGCACTCAGGACTATTGATTTGAAGACGTATAGACAGATTTATGCTCATAAAGTGGCTCATCATAAAGGGTTTTAGCGGTTATTTTTTAAAGTGTCAAAAAAATTTATTTTTAACATTAACATGTAAAAATAATATCACAACATCAAATAAAAAAACTTTATATTTATTTAAAAATGCTTTTAAAATCTAAAAACAAGGCTATAACCAAATATACTTTAATTAAATTACTGACCTATAATGAATCCAAAACAATCGGTGATTATTTTCAGGTGAAGATGATGAGCTTGACAGATATTCTGGTATCTACTCATGGTGCTCAATTAACCAACATGTTTCTCATGGACAAAAACAGCAGTGTCATGGAGTTCTTCCCCAAGGGATGGTTAAAACTTGCTGGCGTAGGCCAATATGTTTATCATTGGATTGCTAGCTGGTCTGGGATGCGACACCAAGGCGCATGGCGGGACCCTAACGGCGATGAATGCCCCTACGCCGAAGATGACCGCCGGTGCATGTCAATTTACAAGAATGGCAAGGTTGGATTCAATGAAACTTACTTTTCTGAGTGGGCTGGAGATGTTCTCAATGAAGTCAAAATAAGGAAGTTGGAGGAGGCAGCAAGTAGAACCATTGCTTCAACTTCTGCTTGTGCTTGTGGCTAGCTGGTAAATTGTTCCCCTCTAAGGCAATTTCTTGGTTTCATTTCTTACCTTTTCACTGTATACTTTGTCATGGGACAACAATATCAAACCAGCTAGTGAAGCAAGTTTTACCTTAGAATTAATTTGCACTAAGCTTTGAGTTTTTAATTTCTCCACTGTTTTCACATACATTCCCTTGAATTCATTAATACTGTGACCTCTTCTCTAGGATCCTGATCAAAAAACGCATTTTAATGCCTAAAATTATCAGATAAAAGCTGAGTACCTTGTCACACAAACTGATGATGATGGGTCTATTGTGTTTCCAATATATATATATATATATATATATATATATATATATATATATATATATATATATATATATATATATATATATATAAAGATATAAAAATAAA
>Ga0325410_1009689_pt1 | contig 10245 bp, 3 predicted proteins | sample PopdelMetagenome_16_FD_206182 | JGI IMG/M metagenome (GOLD analysis project Ga0325410, IMG submission 206182) | Populus deltoides microbial communities from Bellville, Georgia, United States - Xylem-PdIQD-R3 | ecosystem: Host-associated > Plants > Phyllosphere > Stem > Wood/Secondary xylem...
ACCCACATAACTCAATTTGAGAATCGCAATAAACGAGCCGGATACCACTTTACAAACATCAATCCATCAAGCTATACTATAATCCAAAGACGAAGGTTTCAAAAACCATCAGCCTTGTGCTTCAATTTGAAGAAATGTTTGATCATTGTTAAAGAAAACGTGGCTTTGAAGTTTGAACTCATAAAGCAGCTTAAGAATAAATGCCCTCATATTTTTTCTGGTCACTTGATGAATGTATATTAAAAAAAATCAAGTAAAAAAAACTAGACCTCACACTACAGGAGGCCATCTGATACAGAGTCAAGCTAAAGGTTTTCGCTTAGTAGTTGACACCATGTGCAAGTCAAGAAATGGTGTGGTTCCAAGTTCTTGAAGTAGAGAAGAAGGGAAGGGAGGGGATTGCCTTCAAAATGAGTAATACAGAATATGCTGCCAAAACAATTCTAGTTACCAGTTGGTCTACCTGAACACGCAAGAGAGAAAGTTTGATGTTACTCTGCAGAATGTATTTTATAGCTAATTAATTGGTTATATGTAACTTGATTTTATTCATGTAAAAATAATTACTCTTATAAACTGAAATACAATGAATATTTAAAACTAATATGCAAGTTTTTATCACACAACATACAACATGTAAATTGAATCGACTTGCTAAAGAATTTCACATCGAGAAATTATAAAAGACTGAGTGAATAATTCTTAAACTTAAAATTACTAATTTATTTTATATAAAAAAATATTATACTTTAATTCTGAGCACACCAGTGGATAGAAATTTTTGCTGAGCATCCTCGCTCTGTAAATAATTCGTTATTTTGGATTTGTGAAGAGTACTCGTTATATATAGAGAATAGTGTAGCACTCTCGAATTTATAGCGCGAGACAAGAGGGAATGGCGGGTAAAAGGCTTGACAGTAGCACTCCAGGGTTTCTTTCTTGATTTGAGTCCCCCTCCTCGTTTCTCTTCTTCCCTTCAGACACTGAAATCACTTCCAGTCATTACAAAACAACAGACTCGAAGATTTACTAAAAACTCAGTTGTAATGGAAGCTCAAAAAGACAAAAGCCTATGTCCACTATAACCACACTGATTCCTGCAGGTTTTCAAGGTGGACTGCCAGGTAAAACCAAGAAAGAACTCATCTTTATTACTAATTTTCCTTCTTTTTTGAGTTTTTTATAGATTTGTTGTACTGGGTTTTCAGTTTCAATCAAGTTAAACCTGGTTTTCTTGTTTTTTTTTTATTAATTTGGGGTGGTTAGGGAGAGCTTTCAATTCATGTATGCAAGGCCTTGGCAAGAAGTGGTTGATTTTTAATCCAAAAGCGTCAATGGGCAATTGTCATTGTTGGGATTGTTTGGAACTCAAGTATTCTTCACCATGGAGCTTAAAAAGTTTGGATTTTTAGCGTATCAATTGTGTTATTTACAACCATCTAGTGTGATCTTGTATGTTTTTTTTTGTTGTATTTATGCTAAAGAATTTTGTTTGCAGGCACATGATGTTCACGGTGATGATAAAATTGAAGAGGTTTCTAGTGCAGATAAGTCTGGGGTGGGCAAGGGTAACATTCAAGATTGTGCTTTCATGTCATGGAGGTTCATTTTGATGGTTGGCAAAAGCAGCGTGGCTTGTATGCCGTTCAAGGGTGAGTTGCTTGCCAGTTTCAAGTTCTGAAAACGGAATAATTTTGGGTGAGCTAGCAAAGGTTAGGGAGATGGGATTTTTAGTTCAGATTGCTAGCAAAAAGAAAGATAGACTAATTTACTGGGCTGTGCATATAAGATAAACACTTGCTTTTTGTTTCATACAGCTCTCGGTTTCATTAGCTATGGAGAAAAACATACATTACTTGCTATTCTCCACCATGTTTTTACCAAAATTGTCAACAATGTCTAACTAAAGTTGTGAAATGCGATGTGTTTGAAATATAGGTACTTGAATTTTAAAAAATAATAATTATTAATTGATTTAACAAAATAATAATAATAAAATATTCATGACTTTTTATTTTAGAGAGCATGAATGTGATAATATTTTTATTTTTTTTTTGTTAATTGACTAAAATAAATTTTTAGCTATTTTAGCTAAAACTTGGCTAAAATTTAAGAAAGTAAGGGTGTGGATGTTCTAATGTATAACAATATTTCTCTTCTAGAAGGATTTAGAAGATTTATTATTGGTAGATTGTGTGAATTGCGGTTTAAAGTTGGAGACTTGAATGCTTGTATTTTGCGACAATCTAGCATTAAAACAAATATTTAAAGTTGGAAATAACACCTGATATTCAGGTAATTTTCGCACAAACCATAAATAACTCTAGGTCTATTTAACAGGATCCTTAAGGCTTCTGAAAAAATTTAAATATATTATTTTTACTATATATATGTGTTTCGAAAAACTTAACAGTTACTACATTAGTCTAGCAGGATATGGCTCATTATAAGCTATAAACATCCACTAATATGATTAGTTGACTAGCCAGTATTGTTGCAGAGAATAATCAGATAGGTGGCTCACGCTACATCGCGGGCCAGACCAAATTATTTCAACGCAAAAAAATAATATTCGAGCAATAATAATCTGAAACAAATTGGGATAAATTTACTAAAATGCGGCCCGGGATATGAGACCGAAACAACTCGCAGAAAGGAAAATGAAAAGAAATTATAAAATTCAAGACCTAATAACTTAATGTCAAAGATGAAAACAAAAAATATAATGCCGAAGAAAAAAAATCCGAGTCAAGTAGGGCTAACTTGATGAACCCAAAACCCCTGATATGAGATCGAAATAAAAATATTTTCAAAAGGACATAGAAAACAAACAAAGTTCAACAAAAAAAAAAGAACCCGATGTAACTTTACCAACCCGCTCTTGGAATAACCAAACTGAATGAAAAGTGGAAAAATAACAAAGTTCAAGGGTAAATAATTTAATACAAAATGATGATATTGAAAAAAAACTGAGGAAAAAAAATTATAAGTCAACCCGGGTTAACTCAACTAACCCGCCACCCATGACATGAGATCGAAGTAAAAAAAATAAACTTATAAATGAAGGACCTAACAAAAAAAACCGAAGTTAAATAAAAAAAACATTAAGAAAGAAAATGCAAATCGACTCGGGTTAGGGTGACCAACCTGTTCTCGAAATAGCAAAACAATAAGAGATGCAAGGAAATAACGAAGCTCAAGGTTAAATAATTTAATGTAAAATGATGAAATTAAAAAAAATTAAGAAAGAAAAATTGAGTCCACCCGGGCTAACTCAAGCTAACTTGGATTAATTTGACTAACCTATACTCGGAATAACCCAACAGAAAAAAAAGTAAAAAAATCACATAGCTCAAGGGCCATTAATTTAATGTTAAATAATGAAATTATAAAAATAAAATAAATTTGTTAAGAGAGTTGAGGGAAAAAAATTTGAGTCAACCATGGTTAACTCGATTAACCTATTACTTGGGATATGATATCAGGATAACAAAATAAAAAAAAGAGAACAAACAATGAAGTTAAGAGCTTAATAATAAAATGTCAAATTATAAATTTGAAAAAAAAATCATTTTTCAATAAAAGGATTGCATTATTGGAAAGCAACCAAGAAAAAATAACAAAGTAAAATATTCAATCGTAAAACAATTAAAAATTCAAATAATGGAGACCAAAAATAGTATAAAAACAAAATGAAAGAAAATAATTAGGGTCTTAATTGAAAAAACATAAAAAATGATAAATAAAAAGTAATCAAAAGAATAAGGACCAAAACTAGATATAAAATCAAATGAAATTAAATGTTTTGGGATAAAATTTTGAAAAAGATAAATCAAGAAAATGATAAGAATATAGCAATAAAAAATTAGGACAAAAAATAGATTAAGAAAACAAATGCAATAAAATTGGAAAGGATGGAATTGCAAAAAAAAAAATCAAGAAAAGTATAAAACACGAAAATAGAGCAATCAAAAGTAGAAGGGTCAAAATGGAATAAAAAATCAAATTGAATAAAATACCCAAGGATAAAATTAAAAAAACAACTTCAAAAAGCATCAAAAGCTGAATAAACAATGATCAAAAGAAGAAGGGCTAAAATTGATCAAATCACAAACCGGATGACACAATTATTTTTTTGAAGGCTAGGCATGAATTTCTAGGGAATGAGAGAGAGAAAAGTGAGAAAAGAAAAAAAATAAAAAAGAATTTAAAAAAAAATCGAACTTAAACTTAGTTCATCATCGAAACTAGTGGACGATATCATGAGATTGAGATTACCCTATAAAAGACAGACACGAGAAAATTACAAAGCAAAATCCTACATCATAAGAAATTAAAACTAAAACGATAAGGATTAAAGCTTGCACAAAAAAATAATTGAAAGAAACTAATAAAACATTAAATTGAAGAACAAAATAAATGAAGAAAAAAAACAGTAAAAAAACAAGGACTAAAATTAGAAACCACATAAAATGAAATAAAATTCTAAATGATAAAATCAGGAAAAAAAATACTACAAAGGATAAAAAAATAGCAATTAAAAAAATAAGAACTAGACTGGATACAAAAATAGAATGAAATTAAATAATAAGAGATGAAATTAAAAAAAATATTTCTAGAACTATTAAAAATAAAAATTAAAAAAATAAAAATTAAATTTAAAACAAATATAAAGTAAAAGATACAACTAAATTTTTAAAGGATTGCGTGAATATTAACACTTATGGGAGAGAAAAGAAAAGGAGAAGGAAAAAACTTCATAGCCATCAATTATCACTAGCCTGATTACACATGTCACTCCAACAACTGTACCGCCACCTAACATGTCGGATGAGATGATTATTGATAGTTTTTAGCTATTAGAAGACACCCTACACGCCTCGAGAATGGTGCATGAAACGTGATGTGCAGATGCCTGAACAATACGTGTCAACTTCTTTAATTCATCTATTAATATTTTAATAATGCAAAGTATTAAACAAGACACAAGAATATAAATATTAAAAAAAAAAACACTTGGAAAAGGGAAAAAACACCCTCCCAGGCTAGCCTTTTTTTTTTTTAAGTCAAAGATTATATATGTTATTTTACTATGCAAAAATTATGTCCTTGCAAGAGGTTAATATTTTTGAGCTTTGAAGGGTAACAATCTTTAATTAACTGTGCAAATAAATGGGAAAATACACAAAAACATTTGTACGAAAGGCAATTTTTTTAGCTTTTAAGAGCAACAAAATATTTTTACTATAAATTTTAAAAAACGAATAACTAAATTACCTCTGATGAATTTACAAATAACATTTGGATCCCTTACAAAAGATTATTTTACTCCCACTTCCAAAGCAATTGTCAAGTGCAATGAAAGACAAAATGACCAGTACATTGTCTGAATCTACTGTTTTTCACCTCACAATACAATACAAAGTAAATAGCTCGTTGAGTCCTTTTAGTATTTTTTGTAATTTGTAATAAAGATGGAAGAAAATGTCATCTACAGCTCTTCATTGACGAGTAATAATTCGCTAATAACTTTTACCTCCAAAAATCTCTTTCAGAATCACTCGTTACACAGTAGGAAGAAGATAGAATGAACATTGTATTTTAAACTGTAGAATTACTCCCTCTCAAATGATGAAACTTAGTCTGTCTCCATACCAGAAATGGCCTCGTCTAAAATCTCTTGAAGTTCCTTGACTCTCTGCCTTGTCAACGCAACGCAATCCTGCAACCTCAGCAAGCCACTTCTTTGTAAGCATCAAACTAATAAACATCTCACTATTCACATAGTGTCTAACCAAGAAACAAGTGATGATGCAAACCATATTAGGAGTTCTAACCAAATGGCTAGAAATGTATCCTATACGTTAATAGAAAGTTTCATTGGTTTTATTTGAAAGGATTGAATATATCACTTCCTAGCTATCTGCTCTTGTGTACTGTCTTTAACACATTTGGAACAAGAAAACCCAGCCAAACAGATCTACCTCATTAAACATCACTTGTGTTAAGGATTAGAATTCCTGAAATGTCTGGGCATTTGAAGGTTCTAAAGAACAGACTGTTCTACTTCCTATCTTAGTGACAACTTAAGTGGATGCTTCACCATCAAATTATATTTTGGGAGCCATCGATCTATATTATCAAAAGCACAAACTAACCTGGACAGCTGATGTATAGGCAAAAACTGATCCACCTGGCTTGTAAAAAGATACAAGTCTGGCAGATGAATCCAAAACCACAGTTACAAGAGTTTCCATGATGGACTCTTCCTCTGCAGTGGGGTCTGCCAAGATGTAATTTTTATGAAGTATGCATGTTAATGAAAACGGAATGCTGCTCAGTGTGAGCTTCCTCTTTTCCTTGTTGACAGGCTCCTTCTCCAATTTTGCTCCCTCATCTTCCTCCGATACAAGTACTATTTTTCCATCATCATTTAAGGAAACTATGGGGATTTGCACTGCAACATATTAATTTTCCATAATAAATAAAGACAGCTACAGATACAAATATGAATGTTAAGCAGAGTTTAATTTGTACAAAAATCACATCCAGTGAAACAAACTAACATTATAGAAAGTGTTCGAGCTTGGACTGAACTCATAAGGAGAAAAGGCAACAAATTACCATTGCTACTTTGCCTTGGGAATAATTAATAGCTGTATAACTAGAAAAAAGGTAGAACTGGGTGTCACCGCACATTTTCTGTCATTTGTTAAGTGATGAAGGCTTATTGTGTACCAAATATATGGGAAGCCATTGATACCATGGAAATTATCTGGAATATAATGCTATACAGAATTCTCAAATCAAATGATTTTAAATCAACAAACCAGATCAGATTATTTCAAATCATCAAAGAACCATGATCTTCATGATCGACATTTTTAGGCCTGTATGATATTCACAAGAAACTGGCTTTCCTTGACATAATTATTTGGACATATAGAAACCAGAGCTACTTCAGTAAATTTCTATAGAAAGAAAACAAAGAACTTTTGGAACCTGTTCTTGCATATCTAAACTGGGTTTTACTAAATCCTCAACTCTTTTGAGTGGTTGAGTTTTGAAGAATACACGAGCGTTAACCCACTGGAGAACCAAACACATATCCAAACATTAAACTAACAAGAAATGAAATAGAAAAATTTCCAATCAATTTTGCACATAAAAAAAAGAACAGATCGGATCGGATAAGAATAGAAAAGATTCTCAAATAAAAAACATTGAAATAAAAAAAAAATATATAAAGTTAAATAAAGTCAAAATTTATAGATTATCTCGTCTCTTATGCTATCTATTCTTATATTTAAAATTGAAAATAATTTAAAAGATGTAAATATTAATCTTTATACATTTTTCTAATATAAGAATACATTTACATTTTTTTTTTCCAATGAAAAAAAGACTTTTGTATCATAGCAAATCCAATACACCTATCATTTAATTTGAATTAATGAAAAAAAAAAAAACACTGGAATAGATATAAATAAATCTACACATATGTTAGAATTTCAATAGCTAATGCAAAATGAATCAAATTCAATCTTCCAGTGTCCATGGAAAGTGATTTCACAGTAAATGAATAGCGGGAAACATGTTGCAGAATGAGGTATATGGGCTTTTGGCAAGTATTCTTGTTAGTCTATGCCTTGTTTCATTTTAACTGGCCACAAGTTATGTGAACATGAAAAGGATGCAGTCTTACAATGAGAGAACGCGGCAACAGCTGAAAGTAGTGCAGCATCAAAAAGAGCACCATCAGCATCCAAACAATAGATGTCCTTCAGGAGATACGACACATTAATTTTTCATTCAACAGGAAAAAAAAATATCATAGTTGTCAAAGTATGCCAAATCTAACTCTTTTTGGAACAATATAAAGGAAGAAAATCTGATCAATGCCCAATATACATTAAATGCATTTCTTCTTTCGAAAGATGGAAAAGAGAAAAACAGGCAGTGACGCTAACTATTTTTGGAACAATATAAAGGGAAAAAATCTGATCAATGCCCAATATACATTAAACGCATTTCTGCTTTTGAAAGATTGAAAAGAGAAAAACAGGCAGTGACCACCTTAATTTTGAAGCCAAAAATTAAGAAAGAAGGTGAAAACCAATACCACTAACCAGGTAAGCCATCCATGCAGCTTTTCCACTGACCAAGGACAGTTCCTTTAGATTAATCATGCCAGAACTGTAACACATCAATGATAGACAATGCATGAGGAATATTAATGAACAAGTTATGAATCCACTAAAAACAAATAGAGCAAGTTGGTTTCAATAGGCTAACAGTTTTTTTTAACCAACACAATAAGCTAAAAGGTGAAGCTTATGTGATACACACATCTCTGCATGCAAAATGAGGCGTTGGGGGGAGTCAATAGAAGCAGAAAACTTCACTTGCCTTGATATGGTATCAGATAATTGCTTCGATATCACTGGTGCTGCCTCAGCAGGCCTACCAGGCCTAACAATTGGAGAACAAATTGGAGGCATGTGGAAATCAATAGCTGAAAAAAACAAGATTCATGTATTGACGTCCTATAAATGAAGCAAGAGAAAAATGTACAAATGCGTGAAAATTAAAAAAAGAGAAGATAAACAAAATTCAAAGTGCATGGCTAACAACCTATGCAGCCCTCCTCTGGTGACTCTGTTGAAGGGGTCATCACTTCCATTTTTATGGCAGCCAACATGGTCTGCGCAAGAAAGAAAGTACATGACTTTGAATAAGATGACTCAAACATGCACATTTAGACACACATAAGAGGGGGAGGAGACTAACAGTTGAACCAATCTTTGCCAATGCTGACCCATGGGCAGATGCAACAGCCCCTACATATTAATAACATTCAGTTCAATCATCAAGATTACATGAGCAATATCTAGCTAGGAACATGATAATGAGAGAAAGTAAGACTAAAACAATGCTAAGCCAACCAAGGGCTAATGTTGTATCTCTAGCTCTTCCAAGAGGCCTTGCATCTGGGCGTATAGATTCTGAGAGATGACGCTCAAAATAGCGAAGAGGGAAGAGGTGTCTGAAAGCATCCACCTCCATCTCCGATGACAAGTCCCCAGAGGCATGTGGCACCCCCATTCTACTCTGTTCAACTTATTTCTGAAAAGCTCCCTTAGCTCTTGAATACGGAAGGCAACCTATAATGTAAAACCAAATTAACAATCCAACCAAAGTACATTGTTTTAAACACTCCCATATGTCCAGTAACCAAGATTTCTATATTTTCAAGCATTCATCCAAGCTAAAATATAAAATAGCTTCTCAAACCCGCTAGATAATTTCACAAAACACAAGAGACTGATCTCTCCTTTATCCACTATGAATTCAAAACCAAACCAAAGTAGCTCATATACACTCAAATTTACACCAAACACAACAAACCCACATCCCAAGTTCCTTTTATTTGTACAAACATTGAAAAACAATACAAAAGCCATAAATTTTGTTTCTAACAAAACACAGAAGCTTATTTAAGTTCAGGTTCTTAGCACAGGCTGTAGTATCATTGTTAAAGAGCTAAGCAGCAGTGTAAAGTCTGAATGAAAAACACACAGAAATGGAACAAAAAATCACAACTTTCTCATCTTCCTGCACACTTCATTTCCACCCAATCAAACAAAAATGAAAAAGAAAACAAATGAAAACCCAGAATTTACTTTCTATTTTCTAAACATGAAACTGACAGAGAAGAAAAAACGACCAATCAATGAAAACCTTGACATGGGCTTACAGCTTTTGTTGTTACCTGTTGTTAGCTATCAAGTTTGAAACTTGAGCAGAGAACCAAGTTTACATGTAAAACTCGAAAGCAGTGTGAACTGTGTACTTCGGCAAACGGAGACTAGAGGTTTAGCAGAGTTTATTTTTCCGACCGGGGTTTTAGCCCATAAACCAAGAAGCCCTAGTTGATCTTTCTATGTCAAAACCAACCCAAAATTTGAGCCTTCATAAATGTTTTTTTTAAATAATAATAATAATAACTAACAAAATTTGAGCTATGTTTTCTTTTCCATAATATTAATATCGAATTATGTGTAGTAAAAAAATAATTATTGAACACAAATAAGTATTATTATGTTTGAAACTTTAATGTGAATATTGTTTTTATAATTTTCAAATTTCATGTATAATAATCAAAATCTTGTTTTGTTTTATTAAATTGCAGTCCTTTTTTCTATATTTATTTTACTATTATCTTATGGAAATTACCATTTCCTT
>Ga0325410_1009694_pt1 | contig 10243 bp, 9 predicted proteins | sample PopdelMetagenome_16_FD_206182 | JGI IMG/M metagenome (GOLD analysis project Ga0325410, IMG submission 206182) | Populus deltoides microbial communities from Bellville, Georgia, United States - Xylem-PdIQD-R3 | ecosystem: Host-associated > Plants > Phyllosphere > Stem > Wood/Secondary xylem...
TCATTCACAATTGAATTAAGAAAATAAATAAAATTAATAATTTCAACCAATTTCGTTTTTTTCTTGGCATATTAGGCATTCAAAACTCCAAAATTACCTCATAGAAGAGGGTCTTGAACACTACAGAATGAAAGGTTATATATTATAGTGGCTTGGTGAGTGCTTTACTTCTCAGCAAGAAACCAACATAAACAGTCCCCCCAACGCCCTCTCTACACAAACTTGAAATACCAGTTGGTGGAGATAGGATAGTGTTTCCCTTGCTAGGGTATGTGAAGAAAGCACAATAAGTAAAGTGACACGACACCTAGCATCTATTCATTAAGTGTATGGAAATCAGATAAGCAAATTACACAGCCGGTCGATGTTCAACTGCACATTAAAGGTAGGAGAAGGGCCATGATTTGAGAAAAGAAAGGAAAAATTGCAGGTTCTATTTCCACGCTTCTTCTTCAGAATCATTCTTCGTCTGCTGGAGATTGATATCCATCATCATTTGACTGATTGTCATCAGATGATGCCTTCTTGTCTCTCTCGTTTCTTTCCTGCCACCTTGCCCATATCCACTTCAAAACAATGAACCCTCCAAGTGCATACACCTGAAAGCAGATTAGCTAATTCAATTAATTGAAAAAATAAAAATAAAATTACTGCATCCGCTGTCTTGGTTCACAGTAGAGTGAAAGGTGAAGAGAACTGGTCTCATGGCAAAGGAGCTATGACCAGCACTGGCTGCTCCCATTACAAGGGATACGGACAAAACAAAACTAAAACCTTAGCATTCCATTCCTCTTGAAAAGACAAGCAACGGGTAATTCTATTAGTTGCTTGAGACTTTTGAGTTAAAATTCCAACAGAAGGATATATATGAAGATTATAAGGATTACAGCCCCACATCACAACATCACAAAATTAAATCACAAGTGTCTTAAAGATTATTTACACGGCACAATTAGGTGGGATCTTGTACAGATGCAAAGGGAACTGGAGTTTTCAAAGCAAGAAAGATTTAAGGAGGATGGAGAGGGAGTGGTGACAGGAAGTTCAACGGCATCATAAGTATATATGCATGCCAGCATACATACCAGCATACAAAGGTGTTTATGTTCAAAAAAAGAAGAAGAAGATGATTTGCCGCAAGAATCAATGAAAGAAAATCAACATCATTGATTAATAGTAGCTAGAGAAGGTTGAAGATAGTGGACATGAGAAACTCAACAAACTATAGTACAGAAGTGAAAACTTAGAAAGGAAATTCATTAAGTCACTAACAACATGCCCAAAGAACAAGTCAGTCAAAAGCTAAACTAATTGAGGACCACTGGCTTCGCATAAATGACTATATAAGCTTCAAGTACTCCATAATTTCCATAGCCTGAGTGGAAGAGAGATGTACACTACCACTTTTTTCCTATCTAAAGAAGCTCACGGGTTAGATGAGAATACCATAGCCTGCATTAAGAAATTCCCTTCCTTTCAAACAGTCTCTAACCTAATTTCACAATCACGTTAACTTCACTACCTGTTTGAATTAAGCTACCATATTCTCTCCTAACAATAACCATAAATTCATTCAGATTTTGTCATGTAAATCCAAGGTTTCATTACCCAAATCTCAATCAATCCATAAACACTTTAATCCTTCACTATTTATCAAAGCAAACACCTTTCAAATGCCAACATTTACATTACCCAGCATAAGAGCTCGCTATCAAATAGTTTCCACTTTTGAATGGTAAATGCTTAGCATCTAGCAAGAAGACCATGCTGCAGAAACAAAATATCTTGAAAATAAACTTAACAAACTCCCTCGTCTTCTGTGATACTTGACCACTCTTGTTTCCTACATTTCTAACAATCTATGCCCATACACTGCAAAAATAATAATAATCAGAATTCCTTTCTTACTCATCTTAGCATATGATTTCCCATAAAACTACATGCATGCCACTATCATTGGAAATAAAAAGATCCCTAATTTTCACCCCAAAAAAAATAATTTTTTACAACAAAACAAAAGCCCTACACCTCAAATTTAAATGCTATACGATTTTTTGGTGAAAATTAGGGATATAACACCCCGAGACAAGACACAGAAACATCAACATACCTGCCAAATGATCACAGGATTATGAGTCCTTCCACTGCCCTCTTCAACCTCAACCTCAATCGATGAAGGAACTAAAGAACGAGTATTTGGGAAGCTGACAATATTGGGTTTCTGAATTCCACTCTCGTTTTCTCCTCCTTCAGTAACTACTGCTATTTTCGGTTCCTCTTTAGCCAGAGGGACTGGCTTGTTAAAGAAAGGAACTTTGAGCTCAAACTTCGGAAAAATTGAAAACAGATTTCTGGGTTTTTGAGAGCTGTCTTTTTGGGTCACGATTTTGCTGTTTTCAGTTTCCGCCATTGTTTTTTGAGAGGATTTGGGGCGTGGAAGGATTGTTCAGGGTTTTTGGGGTTTTGTAGTTGAGCGGAGAAAGCAGAGTAGAGCACGTGATGAGTGATGGGAAAGAGGTAATATTTTAATAAATGGTAAAAAAAAAAAATGATAATTACGTTAACTTATGCATTAGATGTGCCTTTTCTTTTCTTTTTCTTCCACAATTCTTATATTTTGTGAAATATAATGTCAGCATCTTCGGTCAAGTCAAAGCAATGTTGTTTCTAATAATATTTTTTTTAATAAAAAACTTAAATGATATATTTTTTTAATCACAACGTTTTTCACCCGTTAATTTTATTTATATATTTTAAATTCAGTAAATTGTACCTTGTGTTGATTTAAGAGGGAGGATGAGTGTTTATACATAACCTCTAGAATGAAACGAAATCTAATAAAGAGAATAGTTTTGTCAAAGCAAAGTAAATACAATAATAAATTATTATTATTATTATTAGCAGCAGAGTTTTACTTGAAACAATAAGGGAAGTACTCACTGGTAAAAGGATTAAGGGATGCTTAATTCCAGGCTCTTCAACTTCAACCTTCAATGGAGGAGGGGCTAATGGTTTAGGATCACTGAACTTTACAACATCAGCTGGCTTATTACCTGTAATCTTCTCTTTCTCTTCCAACTTAATAGCATCAACATCAGCTTTGGGTGATAGGTTAAATATTGGAGGAAACTTGAACTCAAATCTTCGAAACACCAGAAACAAGCTCCTGGGCTCTTTTTCTTGGCCATCTTTCTTGCTCCTAGCCTTGTTGTTCTCAGCCATGGTTGTTAGCACAGAATGATTGGGTGCAATTTCTTTGTTTCTCTGGCTCTGTTTGCGCAGAGAAAACAAATTCAGGACTTCAGTAATCAGAGCAGTAGGTTTTGGCTTGGTTTCTTGAAGATGCTAGGCCCGCGTCTCTGGAGAATGTTGAGCATTCCTTATGCTTCTAGTACGATCTTTGCATTTTCATTTTCATCTCTCTTGTCGGCTACACTTTTAATTATTATTTTTTATTGTTTTATTTAAGAGTTTTACTCGTAGGACTAAAATCTTTTCCATTAGAGAGAGAGAGGGAAAAAAAATGGTATAAAAAATTAAGTCCTGAGTTTTAAAAAAATTGTGTTTTCTCATGCGGTGCCACTTGGACCCGCGCTTTTTTATCTTTTAATTTTTGTTTTAATTTCATCGTGTTTTTATTAAATTAATAAAAAGAAGGGTTTTTTTTATTTTTTATTATATAATAAAATAAAAAAAATAATTGAAATTAGTAGAGTTTATAGATCGAATGGGGTCTATTCAAATTAATTATGGTTAATCTAAACTGTGTTTTTAACTTGTCAAATAAAAAAAATTACGTTGAAATAAATTAAATATAATATAATTTAAAATCTGAATATGAGTATTAAGTTTAATTTATTGTATTATATTTAAAGTGTTAGATAAATTTTTACTTTTTGGCAAAAAAGAAAAACGAATTACTTCTCCATGAAGTCAATCAATTACCCATAATCCATGGTAACATGTCACATGCTTTATGGAAATACCACGTGCCAGCTTAAAAAAACAACGTTCGTTCCATACCATTTTCGATGACGCGAAACAAAACTATAAATAAACAGAGCGAACCAGCAAGGGAAAGTACCACAATAATCACGCAATCCCTCTGTTCATTTCACTACCGTCAACCCACTGCTCCCTCTCTCTCTAGAGAACCCTGCTCTCTCTCTCTTCTTCTTGAGATTCTTCGTATTTTCTCAGAAAATGAATCCGCACTTGAATCTTGAAGAGAACATGAGGTTGGCTTCAGTTCTTGAGCCATCAAAACCAGTAAGTTGTACTCAAGCTTACTTGCTTTTGCCTTGATTTTTGAGCTCTCGCTATTTTCTTTCTAATAGCTCAAGAAAGCTCTCTTTGCTTGTTTTGTTAATGTTATTTCTTGTTTCTTGGTTTATTTAACCCGTCAAAAATAGTACTTTGATTTCTTGATTGGTTACCAAGAAAATGCAAGAAAAAGTATAGAAGACAAATAGTGTTTGGGGTTTCTTAATCTTCATTGATTTGTTTCATTGCTGAGAAAATGTTAGGAACTGAGACGTGTTTGGATTCGTTGTATTCTTCTTTACTGTGGAGATCAAAAGGGAAAAGATTAAAAAAAGTAGCGGGGCTTAGCTTTTAGAGAGAATATGAGCTATGATTTCTTATATTCTTCTGATTTTGGATTTTGCAGAGTTTCTTTCCTGCAAGGACAAAGATTGTTGGCACACTTGGTCCACAATCTCGAACTGTGGAGATAATAACTAATTGTCTGAAGGCAGGAATGTCTGGTATTGCCCCCATCTGATCTTTTTAACATCTTAATATTGAAAGCTCTCCCCACCTTTTTTTTTTTTGGATCCTTTTTTTTTTTTGTTATAGAAAATTGAATTCATTAGTTCCAAAATTTATATCTGGCTTAGGGGAAATGCAGGTTTCACTTCACACTAAGAGTCAAATATTGAAAGTAGACAAACATTTTGTCAATCTTTAGTCTTTGATTTTCTTTGAGGCCAAGCAGGCTATAATTATAATATTCCTATTCTTGGGGGTTGATCTAAAATGGTTTTCCGTTTTTTTAGTGGCACAGTTTGATTTTTCATGGGGTGATACTGAATACCATCAAGAGACATTGGATAATCTGAAAGCAGCTGTCAAGAGTACCAAGAAACTCTGCGGGGTAAACTTATCTTTATTAGATTCAGTTTAAGCTATATTACTACCTAATTTAGCTATCTAAAGTTGATGCAAAGGCATGGATGGAAATTCGCATCTTACCGTGGCTGAATGATAACTAGATATGTGTTCCTCATCTTTACTTAATTTTTGTGTGTTTAAAAAAAGGTCAATTTCTGTGTCTTTTATATCCAAAAAAAGTATGCAGAACCATCTAATGCGTCTCCAAAAGTTTGAAGTTTGGATGTGTTGAAGAAGTACATGATGCATGTTGAAATGTATTCAAGTGGTTTTGGCACTTGACACAAATACAGCTCTCGTACTGAAGTGATCTCAACTTTGATAGCTCCATCTTTAACATCCTTCAAGTCTTTCACCAATGCGCTTGAGATAATGAGATTTTTATTCTCCTCTTGCTGGGTTTTCACTTTATTTAATAGCCAAATCTTATGACTTTCTTTACTGTCTAATTTTTTTGGTTTTAATCTCAGGTAATGCTTGATACTGTGGGTCCAGAGTTACAGGTGATCAATAAAACTGAGCGCCCGATTTCCCTTCAGGAAGATAGCTTTGTTGTCCTAACACCAGATCAGGACAAAGAAGCCACTTCAAGTCTGCTACCCATAAATTTTACTGGGTTGTCGTCGGTGAGTAACTGTTTTACATGCTGTATAGACTAATTCCGGTTTCATTTGGCATTTGCATCTATGTTTGGAAATGTTTGTGCAGTTTCTTTAAAACATAGCTATATGTGCCTTGTGCATGTCTGCGTGCATGTCAAGTATTTTTGTTAGCTCTACGTTTCCTAAGTCATCCTTTGATTCTTTTGAAATTTTTGCAAGTCATTATTTTTTTTTCCTTTTATGACATGGGTTCATGTCATCTGTCAATGCCTTTGTACAATTTCTGTAGCTGGAGTTTGGTATGGTCTTTGCAGGCAGTGAAGACGGGAGACACAATTTTTATTGGTCAATACCTCTTTACAGGAAGTGAAACTACTTCTGTGTGGCTAGAGGTAAGTAACTTCATTGAGGCATGTCATGTCACCTACTTTTCACGTCAAGCATGCCTTTCACAGATCATAATCATATCACTTATGTAGGATGAGAAAGCAATTACTTTGCTTGCTAGCTGCCAACCCGTTTCAATTAAAACTATTCTTTGAACAAACAAGCCAAACTTGTACTCGAAAGATAATGGCGTGATTCAACTTCCAAAAAAGAACATTTTCTTAATTCAATTTCATGATGATGCAGGTCACTGAAGTAAATGGCGAAGATGTGGTTTGCTTGGTAAAGAATTCTACTACCTTGAGTGGGCCACTATATACTTTGCATGTCTCTCAAATCCATATTGATCTACCTACTCTCACTGACAAAGATAAGGAGGTAATTCTTTCTGCTTGATGAAATAATTTGTTGTTTTAATTGAGTATGCTGAAATAATTTGTTGTTTTAAAAGAGTATACTGATACTGTGTTTGGTGTTAACCTATTCCCATTTCTTAACACTGATCAGTGCTGGCTTCCATCATTTATACTGGAATAAAGCCTCATTCTTCTTACCTCATATGTTACCCTAGGGAACTAACGCTTCAGAATCATATTATTGTTTTTATTAACGAGTAATTTTGGTGCCAACTATATGAAAGATTGGTGACATGCTCCCTTGAAAATTTAGTGCTTACTGCTATTGTGATATCATTAAGTGCTTTGATGAAATTTTCATGATCAATATCAGGTTATAAGCACATGGGGTGTTCGAAACAACATAGACATCCTCTCACTTTCATACACCAGGCATGCTGAAGATGTTCGTCATGTAAGGATTTTCCTGCTGAGAGTTATTGTCTACTATCTCTTTTCATTGTAAACTAAATTACTTTGACCTCTTCCCATCATTTTGTCCTTATCATTTTTTTCTCTTTGTGGTTATCAAGGTTTGCTGCATCTATATTTTCCTCACTGTCCCCTTTATAATATAAAATTAAGCTGGTAATGCTTTTATACAGGCACGTGAATTTCTTTCTAAACTGGGCGACCTCTATCAGACTCAAATTTTTGCGAAAATTGAAAATGTAGAGGTGAGCTGTGTAATTTGTCTGCTATCATATGCCATTCCTTATCGTACTGTGCTTAAATTCCATTTTAGGTTCCAACAGCCATATTTCTAATGTATTTCCTGCAGGGATTAGCTCATTTTGATGAGATCCTTGAAGAAGCAGACGGTATCATCCTTTCTCGTGGAAATTTGGGGATAGATCTCCCACCAGAGAAGGTAGCTGTGAAATCTGATTTGATGAACTTTCAATATGTGCAAGTTATCATAGGCACCTGTCATCAAAATATACTAGTCTGTTAGGATTTCTTGTTAACATGTGATATTGTAACACAACAGTCTGTAAGGATTGCATAATAGCAATTTATAGAAGATAAATGGGAAATGGAGAGTGCTACACTACAACATACTTTAAGTTGTCACAACTGTACAACATGCTGTATCAATCTTTTTTTTTTACGGGTTTAATTTTCGTATTATATTTTTTCGAGTGGGACATCTAAGTAGCTTTTGGAGGCCATTAAAAGTACGACTTCCTGTGATGCCAATCCTGCCAATGAGGATAGATATAAAAACCGACTGTAGGCAATTAGCATGTTGTTCCTATCTGGTTTGACACCATCAGTAAACATGCATATGCATTTAGGGCTAATTGAGTCCTGAAATGGAAATTCAACTACACATAATCCAACCAGACTGTCTTGCTATCTGCATTTTACAGGTGTTTATGTTTCAAAAAACTGCTGTTTTTAAGTGCAATATGGCTGGAAAACCTGCTGTGGTCACTCGTGTCGTAGACAGTATGACAGAGAATTTGAGACCTACTCGTGCAGAAGCAACTGATGTTGCCAACGCAGTATTGGATGGTAATTTTCAAAATTCTTGCGTGGATTGCGTTTCCCAGTTGTAAATTTTGTTGCATGTAATTATACTGTTCTGGACAATGAAGTGCTAACTTCTTACACGAGAATATAGCAGTCTTGATTCCTCATTTTTCTAGCCTTGCTAAGTAAGCTGAGAGTATCATATATTATGCAAACCACAGGCTAACAGAAGTATTTTAATGTGTTTTTCTGTTTCTTCAGGGAGTGATGCAATTCTTCTAGGTGCAGAAACCCTGAGAGGATTGTATCCAGTTGAGACCATCTCTACCGTTGGGAAAATTTGTGCTGAGGTAAGTTCTCTCTTGTTTTCCTCGAGTATCCCTCCTTGCCTCCATTTTCTCTTGATATTTCCAAACCTATCCCCTTGATTAATTAAATTCCCATCTGCAGGCTGAGAAGGTTTTCAATTATGATTTGTATTACAAAAGAACTGTCAAATATGCAGGAGATGCAATGAGCCATTTGGAGTCTATTACTTCCACTGCGGTATTTTCATAATGTTTCAATTTAGCTTTTTTGCTTATTTAGTTGAACACTGTTTCCATTCCTTCCTTACAAATTGTTTATTCCTTCCACTGTGGTATTCCTTCCTTCTTTACTTATTTTTATCCTTGCCCTTTTCTGGTTATCAAGGTACGTGCAGCTATCAAGGTTAAAGCTTCTGTAATTTTGTGCTTCACTTCTACTGGAAGAGCTGCAAGGTTTTTCTTTCTTCATATTTTTTCCTCTTAATTTCTTTTTCTGGCGCTATGTTTATTTGAATACAAATGCAAGTGATTAGGTATCTTGGAAGTCTATTTTGAAAGATTTATTAAATCGGGCAAATGAACTGTTGTTTAGATGACACGCCAATTTCTTCAGAACTTGAGACTTTCTAATCTTCCATGTATTAATACAGGTTGATTGCAAAGTACAAACCCATAACGCCTGTTATATCTGTTGTTATCCCTCGGGTAAAGACTGATCAACTGCGTTGGACCTTTACTGGTGCTTTTGAGGTATGTTATTGCTTAGATTGGTTATATCTTCTTCCAGTGCAGGGGATTTTCAACTTTTCTTCCTCTAATTGAATTTGAAGCTTATCCTCTAATAATTTTCTGGCAGGCAAGGCAGTCACTCATTGTCAGGGGAGTTTTTCCTATGCTTGCCGATCCTCGACACCAAGTAAGCATGCATTACATTACATGATTGCAAGTTTATGTTTTTATCAGTTCCCACTTTTCTTCCTCTTCTTCAGAATGACAAGATAAGAAAGGTCTTGTGGAGTGAATTTTAGTGATCTAATATGCTATTTCTTTGAATTTTTCCAATAATTGATATTTGAGATGAAGGTGAAAGGTTAAAGGTCATATCATGACCATAATTTTCAGATATAGATTTTATTTCTCTTGGCATTCCATCAAAGTGCCTTTGCATGCATTTCAAAGGACGAAGGGCAAATATGGGGTCTAGATGTAGGTGTGCGGACCATCATTCTATGTCTGTGGTTACACACTGACTATTACAGGGAAAATAGATAGAAGGTATACAAAAATATAATCAACGCGGTTGTAGCTCTTTCACACAGAACTCGGGTCATCTTGTGTCACTAGAGTTTTTACTCACCCTGTTTCACAGGGATTTTCAACTAAGAATGACAGGGGACACGTCATCATGAACTTAAGCTTATTTTTTAACAAATGGGAACATGGTTGGTTTTGCAGGCTGAGTCTACAAATGCAACAAATGAATCAGTTCTGAAGGTTGCTCTAGATCATGGCAAGGCAGCTGGTTTTATAAAGCCGCATGACCGAGTTGTTGTTTGCCAAAAGCTTGGAGATTCATATGTGGTGAAGATCCTTGAGCTTGAAGATTAAAGCCAATGTGCATCTCATTTGGCTTGAAATCTTAGTTTTTGGCGGCTCCCATCTATATGCTATAAAATAAGAAAACACAGACATGTGTAGCCGAGTATTTAGTATGTGCAAGGTAACTTGTCAAATGGGGAAATTCAAATGGGGCTAAAGATATTTATGGTTTGATGGCATTTCTTGCCCCTCAACTATTAGGGGTTGTGCAACGTTAAAACATGTACTATTTTCATTTTTGAAGCATTATGTTTTGAATAAATATTATCTCTGTTTAATCTGCTCATTATCATTGATAAAAAAA
>Ga0325410_1009697_pt1 | contig 10242 bp, 11 predicted proteins | sample PopdelMetagenome_16_FD_206182 | JGI IMG/M metagenome (GOLD analysis project Ga0325410, IMG submission 206182) | Populus deltoides microbial communities from Bellville, Georgia, United States - Xylem-PdIQD-R3 | ecosystem: Host-associated > Plants > Phyllosphere > Stem > Wood/Secondary xylem...
ACCTTTCTAACATAAACAGACCAAATTTAAAACAACCATATTTGCTTACACAAAAGTCCAATGCAATCATGATTGGACAATTCGGGTTCTTCATCATCTTGGAAGTCGAATCTAAAGAGAGAGGGTATTGTACGGTCGAGGTCCTTTGTTCCTTCCAAAGCCAAACTATCAAATGCTAAAGTTGATGTCCCTACTGGTGCTGAAGGTAAATCTGAAACTCAACCTAAACGTACTCTTAATGTTAAATGTTTCAGGTGTTAGGGACATGGACATTATGCTTCAAAGTCCCCAAACAAGAGAATCATGGTGATTAGTGATAATAATGATATTGAATCTGAAATAAACATATTTGATTGTGAAGGCATGCCACCATTGGAGGATAGTGATGGGGATGAGTTAGCATTATCGGTTGAGGAGTCCTTGGTTATAAGATGAACGCTGCAGGTTCAAGTCGTTGAGGAGTCCTTGGTTATAAGATGAACGCTGCAGGTTCAAGTCGTTGAGGAGTCCTTGGTTATAAGATGAATGCTGTAGGTTCAAGTCAAGGAAGATGAAACTAATCAACAAAGGGAGAACATCATCCATATAGATTGCAATGGCTGAATGATAGTGGTGAAGTGAAAGTGACTAAACAGGTTGTGGTTCCATTTTCAATTGGAAAATATGTTGATGAAGTTATGTGCGACGTGGTACCATTGCAAGCAAGTCACGTCTTGTTGGGGAGACCATGACAATATGATAGGAAGGCAATTCATGATGGAGTTAAAAATAGATATATCATTGTAAAAGATGGTAAAACCATCACTCTTGTACCTCTTATACCAAACAGGTGTATGATCATCAAATAAAGCTAAAAAGTGAGCATGAGGTGATGGGGAGAGAAAATCAAGGTGAGGAACAAGGAGAGAAAAGACCATCAGATTTGGCCAGAACCCAAAACACGACTACAACCCATTTGGCAACCCATCCAAACATAAACAAATATTCGGCCAACACTCCAAACAAATAAGACCATTCAACCACTACTCAAAAACACTCAAATCTGGCCGAGAGTTGAGCTAAGACAAGAGGAGTGAAGAAAGTTTGGAAGGGTGATGAGAATTGTGTGGAAAAACTAAAGAAACCTAATTTTTATGCTAGAGAGGGTGAGGCCAAATCTGTATTTTTCACTAACAAGCAAATGATTTTACTTGTGTATAAAGAGGCTTACTTTAATACTAATGATCTTAATCATATTGTGCCTAGTGTTGCTATTTCTTTGTTGCAGGAGTTTGATGATATGTTCCCCGACGATACTCCTAATGGATTACCACCACTGAGGGGGATAGAGCATCAGATTGATTCATATCCGGAGCTTCAATTCCTAACCGACCAGCCTATAGAAGCAATCTCGAAGAGACGAAGGAGCTTTAAAGGCAAATTGATAAGCTGATGGAAAAGGGATACATTCGTGAGAGTAAGAGCCCGTGTGATGTACCTGTGTTACTTGTGCTTAAGAAGGATGGGACATAGAGGATGTGTGTTGATTGTCGAGCCATCAATAACATAACGGTAAAGTATAGACACCCCATTCCTAGGCTTGATGACATGTTAGATGAGTTACATGGATCTGTATTTTCTCTAAAATTGACTTGAAAAATAGGTATCATTATATTAGGATGAAAGAAGGTGATGAGTGGAAAACAACATTTAAGACGAAGCATAGTTTGTCTGAATGGTTAGTAATGTCCTTTGGACTTGCAAATAGAAACGAAAAACCCTCACCCAACAAATATTGATTTATGAACGAGAAGTATAAGGATGATGCCACGAAGCCAGTTGTTATTCGATAAGTCATTTTTAGTTCTTTAGAGAACCATGGAAGGGGGATTATCCTACCAACACACACACACAAAGTGCGGCAAATAAAATTTTTTATTAATCTGAATTGTCTAACTTACATGTCGAGTTATGCCTTTATTTATACTAACTCTAGACTTAAAGAAACTCTAATGGAGCCTTCTTAGATGGATTTATATGAGGCCCACTTATAATTGACCTAAATAAGTAATAATAACTTAAAGAGTAAGAAGAAAATAATAAAAATCCAAAAATTATTATCCTAAATATGCTAGAATCATATTTGTCACCATTAAGAAGTTCCAAATAGACTAGGAAATCTGATCTAAAGGTAGAATTAATTATGAAGTCTTCTTTCCTTATTGTAGCTAGGATGAATAAGGAATCCTTATAAGAAAAGGATTTTGAAATATTTATGAATCATTCCCACACTTGTAAATTATATTGCAATCCATTAAAGATCTTTGTAGGACTTGGAGATTCCCAAAACAAGCTACCATATCCTTTTAGGAAAAGAATCCTAGTTAAATAGGAAGTCCACAAGTCAAAATGAAGTAAATAACAAAATTCATACAGTCTCTGTTGACCAGTATTGCGGTGCCTTCCCAAACTCTAATTTACTTGAAATGTTAACCCAAGGTAGGAAAACATGTCAGGAGACTCTACGTAAAATTTCAGCCCGATCCAATGGTCGAATTGAGAATTATGATTGTTGTCGTAAACCTGGATAGTTGCACATTTTACATCAAAATCCGAATTTGACCTTGCCTATATTCATGAGAGTATGAGCCCGTGTACTGTACCCGTGCTACTTGTGCCTAAAAAGGATGGAACATGGAGGATGTGTGTTGATTGTCGAGCCATCAATAACATAACAGTAAGGTATAGACACCTCATTCCTAGGCTTGATGACATGTTATATGAGTTACATGGATCCTGGATTTTTTCTAAAATGGACTTGAAAAGTGGGTACCATCAAATTAGAATGAAAGAAGGTGATGAGTGGAAAACAACATTTAAAACGAAGCATGGTTTGTATGAATGGTTAGTAATGTTGTTTAGACTTACAAATGCACCTAGTATGTTTATGTGTTTAATGAATCATGTGTTGCGTGCATTCATAGGTAAGTTTGTGGTTTTGTATTTTGATAACATTTTGATCTATAACAATAAATTAGCTGAGCATCTTGATCATTTGTGTGATGTACTTACTATGTTGAGTAGTAAGAAATTATATGCTAATCTTAAAAAGTGTGCCTTTTGCATGGAGAAAATTGTGTTTCTTGGTTATGTTGTAACTGCACAGGGTATCAAGATGGATGAGGATAAGGTTATTGGCCTGCACCCAAATCGGTAAGTGAGGTAAGGAGTTTTCATAGATTTGCTAGTTTTTATAGGCGTTTTGTGAAAGATTTTAGTACAATAGTTGCACCTTTGAATGAAGTTGTTAGAAAGTCATTTGGGTTTAAATGAGGGGAGGAACAAGAATTGGTTTTTGTTCTTTTGAAAGAGAAATTATGTTGTGCACCTATTTTGGCTTTACTTGACTTTGCAAAAGCATTTGAAATAGAACGTGATGCGTCTGGAATGGGAATAGGTGTTGTTTTGATGCAGGATTGGAGACCTATTGCGTATTTTAGTTAGAAGTTAAGTGGAGCGACCTTGAACTATCCCATTTACGAACAAGAACTCTATGCATTGCTAAGAGCACTTGAGACATGACAGCATTACTTGTGGCAAAAATAATTCATAATCCATTCAGATTATGAGTCCTTGAAACATCTGAAAGGATAAGGTAAGTTGAATAGGAGATATGCAAAATGAGTTGAATTCATTGAAACTTTTCCTTACATAATCAAGTATAAGCAAGGCAAAGAGAACATAGTAGCTACTAATACACTTTCACGCAGGTATGTTCTTTTACACACCATGAATGCTAGATTGCTAGGCTTTGAAGATGTGAAGGAGTTGTATTATAATGATTCTAACTTTGCCGAGATTTATAATGCATGTGGACATTCGGCTTTGGGTAAGTTTTATTTGATGGTTGGTTATTTGTTCAAAGAGAATAGATTGTGTGTTCCTGCTAGTTCTTTGCATGAATTGCTTGTTCATGAAGCACATAAGGGTGGTTTAATGGGTCACTTTGGGGTTGCGAAAACCTTGGATGTATTGTATGAGCATTTCTTTTGGCCAAAGATGAAAATGGATATGCAATCAATTTGTGAACAGTGCATTCTTTGTAGAGAGATAAAATCTAGAGTACAACTGCATGGACTATATACACCATTGCCTGTGCCTACTAAACCTTGGGTAGATGTCTCCATGGACTTTGTTATAGGTTTACCTAGGTCAAAGAAAGGTAAAGTCTCTATTCTTGTTGTGGTTGATAGGTTTTTTAAAATGGCGCATTTCATTGCATGCCATAAAAGAGATGATACATCTCATATTGCAAACTTTTTTTTTTGATCAAATGTAAGAAGTATATAGATCAAAAAGAGCAAGACTAGCTTGCGATACAAGCTGGAAACCAGCAGAACTGTACATACACCGGCAAAGGGAACAGACTCCCTTGATCATAGCAAAATACAAGAGGCGAGTGCTGGGGAACATGCTCCCCATCACAAGCCAACCACAAAGTTAGGATCCCCTATACACGGATCCAGAAAAACAACCTACCATCCAAAACGCTTGGGAACCAGGCTCCTACAGTGACACATCCTCTCATTTAGCCGAACAAGAAGATTTCTAGCAGCAGACCAACAAACAGACAGGACAACACAGGCCTCATCTGGAGGGCCTCTCCCAGGAGAACAGCCGGCAGCAAAAGCAGCACCAGGGACTTCAACCCGCAAGGAACCACTCCTAGCAATAGCAGCCCATAAACAAAGCATAAACAGCCCTTATGCAGAGCAAAATAAAGAAATAAAAAGCTTAAGGGAACATGCTCCCACTAAGCCAAACAAAGAGAATCCAATAATGGGCCAGCATCAAGCCTAAACCACTAACATCAAACCAAAAACATGCAGCCTAAACCCCATAAGAGGGCACACCAAGAATGCTATCTCCCCTACTGTAGAAACCTCATCAACAAGGCAGGAACCAGCCCCCACCAAAGGGACCACAAGCACCTCAGCACAACAACCTGCCAAGAAACAGCAGCAAGCAGAAGGACCCCACAACAGGGCTTAAAACACAACATAACATCCAAAATCCGGCCAGAATAAAGCACCAGTATGAGACCCCACAACAGGGCTCTATCATAACAGGAATCTAAACCAGCCCCACCAACAGGGCCACAAGCACATCAAGCTTCCAAAATTCCAACCAGCAGGCCAAAAATCCTACAACCAGCTGACAGAGGAATAAGCCCCTGCAAATTAAAAGCACAGAATGAGTAGCTATGAAGGAGTGCCAGAGCTACTTTTGGACATGAGGACTATGGTCGGGTCTTTGAGTTTGCGTTTCTCAATAGGAGTGCCATCAGAGGTGACAGCAACTCGGCTTCTTGTAAGATATTGCCTCCTTGTAGTCACTACAGTAGGAGTTGTTTCTTCTTCATCAGTGCACTTAGTAGCCGGGCTAGAGGATTGTTTGGTACCAGAGGCAGCAAGCTTTGATCTAGCAGCATCAGTTGCCTTCGGTGCAGGAGGAGACACTACATCAGGAGTGGCTTCTGCTTTAGTAGTGCACCTAGGATCCAGGTTCTGCTTGGGACCAGACACAACAATCTTTGATCTTTTACTATCAGAGTGGCCTTGAAGAGGATCAACAACATCAGCAGCAGTAGGCGGTGCAGGAGGGTCTGCACTATCAGACTGTTGTTTCCTAACAACATCAGCATCCTCAGAAACACGAGGACGTTTCTTCTGCTTGGGGCCTCTGTTGCATGAATTGGTAGAATGGCCTATAACCCGACACCTAGTGCAAAACTTGGGGAGGGATTCATAAGTGACCTGTTGGGAGAGAGGCGTTCCATTGGGCAACACAACCTGGACAGCATGTGGGAGTTCCTGCAACAGATCCACTTCATCCAGTATCCTAGCATAGGAGAGCCTAAACATAGTTGCTGTAGGGATGTCACAGTGGATTGGCTTCCCAATCATGCTGCTAATTTTCGAAAGACACAAAGGAGTCCAGCATCTTAAAGGCAAGTTGGGAAGTGTTGGCAGCTTTGTCATGTCATTGGCTTGAAAATCAAAGAACTCAGGCATGATTTTCAAAATCAATGGCCGGCCAAAAACAAAGTAGGGGCCAGCACTCAGGGTTTCAAGCATTTCTAATTCTGAATTGAAAGCAAATATTAACCATCCTGAATCCTGCATTGTGAAACGGGCTTTATGTTGCCAGTGCTTACTAATGAAGTGCAAAAGAGACGCATAACCAAGGAATTTCCCTGCTACATACCCAATTAAACAAAACCGCAGCATGGGCATGGCTGCTCCTAGGTCAGCCTCACTAAGATGACAGGATTCCAATTGTGCAAAGTCAGGGAAATGGACAAGCAGGGGAGGAGATGGAATTGGGTTACCTAGTGGAATAACTGATGCAGGGCCACTATAAGCTGCTGATGATGGCGTGGCCGGAGCCCTAGAATGATCATTAGAAGAGGGGCCACCACTAGGAGGTGTAGAAGAGGAGCAATCTTGACCCGAAGATTGTTGAGAAGAGAGAACAGGAGAGGAACCTTGGGTCGGGTTGCTTGGACCCGAATGAGGAGAGCCCTGATGAAACCCAACTAAACACTCCTTTGAAGCAAGATGAGTTCGGGGATTCTTAGAAGAACCTTCAGTGCAAGCGCTAGGAGAGACGGAGGAGTTGGAGTTCCTCTGCGTGGGTTTGCTCTTGCGCTGTGCTGAAACCCTAGTAGCACCGGAGGGTGAAACAAAATCAACCAGGACCGCCTTCCTTCTAGGCGTAGAAGAGAGCGAGGTGACACCATGGTGAATCGGTGAGCGACTACGGGACAAAGCCCTAGTCAGTCGAGGAGCTGACCCATGGCAGGGGACCTGGAGGCTGAAATCACCTTGGGTAGTCTTAAAAGACGATGTTTTAGCCTTTGATTTAGTCATTATTGACAGAAGAGAGACTTTGTGGTAAGACGAGAACTAGAGAAGAAGCACTGTACAATGAGTTGAGAACCAGGCACATCAGTATCTCTTACTTACAGTCGGGAGCTTCTCTCTCTAGAAAACCTTACTACTCCTAGGAGTATAGTGTCAGATCGTAATGTTAAGTTCCTTAGCTACTTTTGGAAAACTTTATGAGGAAAGTTGGGAACTAAACTCTTATTTTCAACAACATGTCATCCTCAAACAGATGTACAAACTGAGGTAGTGAATAGAACATTATCCCAACTTTTGCGTGTTGTAATTCAAAAGAATTTGAAAAGTTTGGCAGAATGTTTGCCTTTTGTTGGGTTTGCTTATAATAAAACTGTGCATTTGACCACTAGCTTTTCTCCTTTTGAAATTGTTTATGGTTTTAATCCACGAACTCCTATGGACTTAATTCATTTACCTTTTAAGAAAGGGTAAGTTTAAATGATAAAAACAAGGCAAAAATGGTGAGACAACTCCATGAGGGAGTTCGACTGCAAATAGAGAAAAGAACAAACGTTACGCTTCTAAAGCAAATAGGAGACATAAACAGGTTGTTTTCCAACCCAGTGATTGGGTTTGGATGCACATACGTAAGGAACGATTCCCTAACCAAAGAAAATCAAAATTACAGCCTCGTGGTGATAGTTCATTTTAGGTTTTAGAGAGAATCAATGACAACGCATACCAAATTGATTTTCTAAGTGAGTATGTTGTTAGTGCTGCCTTTAATGTTGATGATCTTACGTTGTTTGACACATATTTTGATTTGAGGTCGAATCCTTTCGAGAAGAGAAGGGATGATGTAGACTAGCCTAGAAACACCAGCAATGACCCATTACACATTCCAAATAGTCTAATGACTCGGTCCAAGACAAAGGCATTCAAAGAGGCATTGAATGCATTGGTTTTGAAGATTTCAACTAAGTCAGAATTGAAAGGTCCATTGGAGTATCAAGAGGAGGCCTTAGTACATCTTATCCATGTGCAAAAGGGGCCCAATACAACCTTATTTGGGCCATGAGGTGAGAACATCAAAGGAAACAAAAGAATCCTACTACAACTTGGAAACAACGTGGGTGGCTACCTTTTCCTTTTGTTTCTAGGATTAAGGGGCTGCATGGCAGGCTATAAATAAGCCTTGAATTGGTTCTGTAATATTTTACTTCCTTCTCTTTCTCTCATGGCAAAACATGGATTTAATATTAGGGGCTTTATTTTATTTTTTTAACTACAACCTAAGGATTATTTGGGCTTAATTAATACTTTGTTTTTAGCTAGGATTCAAGGCTTGTTTGGATCAAGTAGGCTTTTTAGTTTTAGGGTTTTTGGGTCAGTTTTGAGTGGACCTCATATAAGTCCACATAAAGGGTCCATTAGGGTTAATTTTTCAAGAAATATTTAAACTCATGTAACCAAAATTTCGGCAGCCTTTGATCAATATTACTTCTAAATTTTTTAGTTTTAACGTGTGAGAGTGATTCTTGCATTCTTCAGTTCTTGAATGAACTAAATTTGACTTATCGAAAATTAATTAGCTTCGTGACATCATTCTATTCATTCCAATAGTGTTGGCCAGATTTTATTCCTAAAAAGAGGAGGATTATTTAATGCTTTTCCTAACTTATGAAGGAAAGTAATTAAATCACCAACAAATGAGGAAATTTGTTTTCTTATTTGTCCAAGTTAAACAAGGAAATCCAAGCCAATCAAGGACATCAAAGGGGGAAGCAACAAAAAATTTTCAAATCAGATTTCTCCTAGTTCATTTGGGACTTCTTAATGGTGACAAATCTGATTCTAGCATATTTAGGATGATAATTTTTGGATTTTTATTATTTTCTTCTTAGTCTTTGGGTTATTATTACTTATTTTGGTTAGTTGTAAGTGGGCTTCATATAGGTCCACTTAAGGGGTCCATTAGGGTTTCTTTAATTTTAGAGTCAGTATAAATAAAGGCATAATCAAACATATAAGGTTAGACAATTTAGATTAATAAAACTTCTTGTTTGCCGCACTTTGTGTGTGTGTGTTGGTGAGATAATCTCCCTTCCATGGTTCTCTAAAGGACTAAAAAACAACTTATTGAAAAACAACTATCTTCGTCGCATCATCCTTATACTTCTCTTTCGCGAATCAATATTTGTTGGGTGGAGGTTTTCCATTTCCAATAGTGTTGGTGCCTAGGTACAAGTTATCTTTGTGTCACACTCATATCAAACCTGATTTACTTGGCTTTCTGGGAATTAGTATCTTTGCGTGTGGGTTTTGTGACCATATGATCATGAGTTTCTGATTAGTACTTAAAAGTGCATTTTTATCAAGGTTTTATATCATCATTTTGCACTTGAAGTATCAATAATTCCTTAACTAAAGCATGTTTTATAATAACATATCTAATAATATAAGATACCTTTAATTTATGGTAAATGTTCATCTTAAATACAGGCCTATCATATAAATGAAATGATTGATTGATGAGTTGAAGTACTGAAATTGAAAGGACAAAGAGATGGCCAAACTTAGAAAAGAGATATTGGTGTAGTCTAAATTGGAACACTGTTTGGTAATCGGGTCATATCTGGAGTTGTAGATCTTGGATTTAGGTCTCCCTTATATGGATGGAAACCTAAGACATAGGCCTACAACATTCATGTGGAGTTCAAGATTTAAGAAGGCCGTTTTCAAGTCCAAATTGTAGCAACAACGAAGAAGTCCGAATTTATCCTGCAGCCCAGACACTGTTCAGTGTTTAGCCCATATCTCGAGTTCAAGAAGTCCAAATGATCTCAAATTTTTACCCTGGAAAGATGAGATAATTTCCTAGAACTTTCATGATTGAAGTATGTTCAAATTATGACGTTATCAATGACGTTTTTGGTAGACAAGAAGATAAGAATTGTCACCAAGTCAAGATGTGGCCACCCATTCATCAATTAGTCAACAAATCAATAGTTTCGAATTTTGGCCTATAAAAGGAGGCATTTGCCATGTATTTAGGCATCTTGGTGTTCAGATCAAGATCATGCTCTTGCTCTCTCTTTTGTAATACTTAAGTTTTGTTTATATTAATCTCTTGTTTATACCTTTCATTTCCTTTTCTTTACTTAGTTAACTTCTTTCTCATTTATGTTCTTATCTTGTTTATTTATGTTTCTTTCTTTCATTATGTGTAGATAAGTTAATTATGTCAAGGTGAAAAGGGTACACTAATGGTGTAAGAATAAATATAATATAAACTTAACATGGACCTTAATGTTGGATACTAACATGCTTTATATTTGTTATCTTGTTCACTTTTAAT
>Ga0325410_1009699_pt1 | contig 10241 bp, 4 predicted proteins | sample PopdelMetagenome_16_FD_206182 | JGI IMG/M metagenome (GOLD analysis project Ga0325410, IMG submission 206182) | Populus deltoides microbial communities from Bellville, Georgia, United States - Xylem-PdIQD-R3 | ecosystem: Host-associated > Plants > Phyllosphere > Stem > Wood/Secondary xylem...
TCTTCTAGTAAAGCCCTTCTAAATAAAAAAAATCATTAAAGCTTTTTTTTTTCTTTCAATAAAGCCTTATTTTAGGATGTTTTGATTGACATTTTTTTAACTATATCTTACCCAATTCAATCATTAAATATAGTATTTCTATCCTTTTAAAATATAAAAAATCATAAAATTGTTGAGGGTTGATTTCTTGATGATAACTTTATCGTATTAAAAATGATATTTTTATCATAATATTTGTGGAAGTTGATTTTTTTTGTTTCCTGGAATTTTTAATGATATCTTGATGTTTTAAAGAGAACATATAAAACTCATATGTTATTGAACAAAAACAAAAAAGGATGGAGAGTAAGGAAAGAAGTATGAATTAAAACACCCTATAATAAAAGAGGGTTGAGACGAAAGAGAGTGTTAAATATTATAAAAATGAATTTTCTCTCGTCTTAATAAGGTATTTTTATTCACCAGCTAGCAAATTGATTACGCTCTCAAGAGGAAGAATAAATAAATAAATAAATGCCAGCCTCTCCTGCGACGGATTCCTCCCCCATGGGTCATTGGATCGCAATTCACAAGTGGGTCCTTGTAGGTTGCTTTCCCGGCCCTTGCTCGAGGGCAATAAGAAATGGGTCTTAGCCATGCTCAACTATTATTCATAGAGGTCCAATTTGAGGACACCGATCAATTTCCTATGACTCGGACCAGAAAGCCCACGGGTCTAGTTTTGCTGGACTTAAAGTATATCCGGACACCCTACTTTCTACTATTTCCTAGATGTCCTTTTGATTTCTAGGGTTTTTAATTATTAGGTACCAGATGTGTCAGTTCTGGCAAATCCACATTGCACTTTCTTGATTCACAATTTATTTTTATTAAAAGTAGTTTTGTTATTATGTTTTAAAAGTATTTTTTAAAAAATATTTTTTTATTATTTTACTTTAAATTAATAAAATATTTTATAATGTTTAAAATCCAAAATTGTCTAATGCCAATTGAAAAATAATATCCCATGCGCCTATAAATTAGAGATTGATTAAAATAAACGAGAAAACAACATCGACCAGCGATAGCAAGGATTGCAGGTGGTCGGTGTTCATGTAGATAAATCAAAATAATTTTTATTTTTTAAAAAATATTTTTAATATCAATATATTAAAAAAATAATAAAAAAATAATTTTTTAAAAAATCATAAAACATACACAACAAGAAAAAAATTCTCATTAAAATTTGCCGCGAGGCTCCTTAAACTTGACGACTTAAATGAATATTTTCCTTTTGTTTTAAGATTTTAAGGTTTAACGACCACTAGCTTAACCCATTTAAAATAATTATAATTAAGCATCAAAATCAAATCAAATAATAATATATTTGTTTGGAAATATGATTTAGTTATTTTTTAAAGTGTTTTTCATGCTGAAATATATTAAAATAATATATTTTTTATTTTTTAAAAATTATTTTAAAGATTAATAAATGAAAATGATTTAAAAAACATATAATTTTTTTTAATTTTTAATAAAATACATGCTTGTATTTTGACTGGGCTGGCTCCAAATCCAAATGAATGGAAAAGGACAAAAGGGTGATTATAAAGAGGAGGCAATATATGTGGGACACAGCAGAGAGGCTGTGCCGTGTGGTGTAGAGGTGAGCACGTGCCTCCTTTGACGAACGGCAATGATTATTGTCCCTCTCTGTTCGTGCCGTTTCCCACCATCCATGTGCTTCTCATGGCTCTCGTGTTTATTTATTAATCTCTTAATTATTCTATTATTATTTGTTCCTGGGCCCCTCCCTCCTCCTTATTCACTAATTCATTTTTTTATTTGCTTTCATTTATTTATTTAGTGGTAATATGACCTGGATGAATGAGTCATTGCCGTTTTATCGATGCTACTTTCTTCTCTTTTGGTCAAAATCTTATTCTTTCTATTTTACTTGAAAATTAAGTTCAAGTTATCGCGTGGAAGGGAGGGAGTTTAAGCAACATGGTGCGTTATTTTCATTAGACTTTTTCAATCCAGAGTGGTTCGGGGTAGGTTTGTTTTCCGTCAAATATTTCCCGAATAAAAAATCTTTTCTTATAGTACTTTTTAATAATACTGATAAAAATAATAGTGGTGAGATGACAACAATAATGATAAAAATAATTATAATAGTGATGAAAAAAAAGTTATAATGGGATAATTGTGGTGCATAACTATATGATATTATAAGTTAAATATTTTTAAATAAATAAACAAACTAAATTTGAAAGTTCACTGTTAATATTTTTTATTAATTATTTTTCTGTAAAATAATTTATGAAAAATAAAAACAAGAAAAATACAAGACATGGAGTTGTAGATGTTGATAAAATCTTTATTTCTTAAGAACAAGGAGAAGCATAAAGGCATTAAAAAATACAAAATAATATGTCAAAAATTAGAAGATACTTCATCTATCTCTTAAGATAGTCAGTGGTTTCCATCTTGGCAACTTCTCGTCTTTTAATGCTCTGAGTCCTTTGCTCGCTGAGTTCATTTCAGAAGAATAGATAACAATACCACCACAAGCAACGATACCTCGTCGGAGCCGGTGGCCGCATACTCCATCGGCACAATAATAATACAACTTCTTCTTATTTCTTTTTAGACTAAAAAAACTCCTCTCAGCTTTCCTTTTCCCATTAATGCAATTGACATTTAAAAATTGGATCACCCTCTCATTTTACTATCAATTACCCTCTCAGTTTACATTATTAATAAACAGGTATTGTTCAATCAAGGTTAGGGTTGAGAGGGAGGGAGGGAGGTATTGTTGGATGACAAAAACTGAGATTCATTGATGATTTTTAGGTGAAAAAAAATAGAGAGGAGTGGGAGATAATTAAGAGAGGAAGAAGTGTACTTCTCATTCTATTATAGAGCCTAGAAAATGTATTTTTTAAATTAAAATAATTTAAAATCTTGTTTGTTTTATGAAAATTAGTTTTTTTTTTTAAATTATTTTCTAATTTTTTTTATATTTGTTTATTATTAGAAAATTTTGTCAATAAAAAATACTTTCTAGTAAAAACAAATTAGTCTGGTTTTAAGAAAAATATTTTCATTTTATTTTGGATGGGTTACACTTTTCAGAAGTTGTAAAAAATATCTTGTTATTTATTGATTATATCAAATTTGATCCTTAATAATTTGATTGCTATATATTTTGTTTTGAATCATTTTTTTGATTTTTTTTTAAATTTCTCTTAAAATCTGATTTAATTTGATTTTTATATCAACTTTTGTTCTTATTCTTTTTATTGTTATTTATTTTTCTCTTATCTTTTTTTTAATTAATTTTTTTATCTATCAAATTTAATCCCAATTATTTTTATTTATTTTATTTGAAATAATTTTATAAAATTGGATTTTTTTTCAATTTTATCATTTTTTATATGGCGGATTTGGTCCTCATTCTTTTTATTGTTGTTTGAAATAATTTATCAAATTGGATTTCTTTCTCGATTTTATCCTCATTTGGCTTCTTTATCTTTCATATTTAGTCTCTATTCTTTTAATAAATTTGAAAAAAATAAATAAAACATTAATAAGTTATCTTTTAGCTCATTTTTCATAGCATAGCCAAACACTAAATATATTTTCTAACTCATTTTTCATGATATTGCTAAATATAAAAAAAATAATCCACTTTTCAGGAATTTACTTTTCATCAAACAAATAAGGTTTAAATGAGAATAACTTATCACTAATTTAATGACAGTAACTTCAATGGATTATTTTATTGATAGTTTCAAAACCATAGCAATATTAAATTAGTTTTCATAATAAAGAAATAAAATTAATTTTTTTTTCTAAACCAAATAACTAATTTATAATTAACAAAAAATTACTTTAATAATGATTTTTTATTTATAAGTTTAAGACTTCATGGCCAATAAAAAATGATATTTTTTGGTCCATCTATTTTCCTTTATCTTTCTTTTCAATCCTTATGGTTTTTAGCATTTTTGTTTTGGTTTAAAAGTTTATTTTGTTTATTTTTTACTCTCAAGGTTTAAAGAAAAAGAAAAAAAGTTCAGAAGAAGATATAAAGTCATCAGATTACGAAAAAAAAGATAGAAAGTAACCGGATGGTTACATTTTGATGAAAGAAAAACATAATTTTAGTGTCAATGTGTTTCATTCAATAAGATGAGTTATATGGAGTTGGTTTTAGACCTTCAACTTGCTTGAAAAAGTACATAAAGGTAGAGAGAGATTTTTTTTGTTTCATTATAATTTTTTAAAGCAGTTTAAGGAAGTTTGAGTTGAGAGATTGATTTATTTAGGTGCTAAAGATGTTTATTAGATGTTTTTGGGTCAAATTAGGTGAAAAAATAGATTTTCCAAACCAAAATACTTAGTCTTGATTTCCTGGCTACCCTTTTATAACCGGAATCTAAGCAAGTGGACGACACATTATTGCTTATTTTTTTTATATAAAAAAATATGGATTTAACGACAAGTTACCTATCATTTAAAAAAGATTTTTTTAAAAAGGCATAGGTATACAGGCCAAGGTTGGTAGGCTTATGTACTTGAACTTTGTTGTAAAGACCTAAGTGATTGAGTCAATCAGGTTTTTATTGATTTTATCTTGTAATATTTGGTTGATTTTTAATCAATCTTTATAATTTATTTTGGTTTATTTTTTATGGAGTTATCGTATCTCAAATAAATATCCTGATATTGGGTTTGTACTTGATTTTACAAGTATTTATTCTTGTTATCATATAGCTAAATCAAAATAGTTTAAAGATAAAATTATTAAATATAGGGGAGTCCATGACCTAAATTGTGAATTTGACGAGTTAAGTTATGAAACTTGAATCGATCTAATATGTTATTGTCTCAATTTTTTTTAAAAAAAATATGTTATTTTGAATTTTTTAAAGTCAAATTATATTTTTATCAGTTATTCATGCTGTGTTTAAACTTATCAAGTTAATTGGTTCATGTCAAAATAAATCTAATGCAGTTTAATTTGAAATTGAAATTAGAAAAAAGAATTGAATTAGGAGGTTATAAAATTTACTCACGAAACTAATTTAACAAGACTATCAAGAAATTTCTATAAAAGTATGGACCGGATTTTTTTTTTTTTACATTTAATTGTTTTTTTTGTGTCCATGACAATTGGCATTACCATTTACCACCGACGTCTCTCTCACACGCTCGCGCGCGCGCGAATAGACGCACAAAAAGAAACAACGGTGGACGAGGACCAGCGACGACTGTTGACAGACAAACAACAAATGTGCAATGTTTTTATTTTTATTTTTTCAGTTTTTAACTGGATCCTCGTAACTTTTGGGATTTAAAGTTAATTTTAAAGGTGAAATGTCCACAGACAAAAAAAAAAATATATATATATATATTTTTACTATTTAGAGTAATAATCGTGGTTTAAAATAATGTTTTCAAAAATATATTAAAATAATTTTATTAAAAAAAATTATTTTTAACATTAAAATATCAAAATAATATAAAAATATAAAAAAGTAATTTTATTATTTTTTAATTTTTAAAAAACATAATTTCAAAAACATTTCCAAACAGTCCCAGATCTCTCGCCAACGAATATTCTTTGTCCTCCGTCTCTCTTTCAATGTCATTAGATAAGAACTACAGGCAGAGATAGAAACCGCAACTCAAACACACAAAATGGAAAGGAGTGTCCTAAAAGCAAAGCAGCTCCAACTCATTTAAACCTTCCCTTCCCTTCCCTCCCTCCCTCCCTCCGTCCCTCTCTCAAATTAAAAAAAATCAGAATCAAAAGAGAGAGAAAGCAAAAGAAAAGAAGGGAGTCGGTGAGAGATGAAGGGGAAAGGAGGGAATGTGGGATCCAGATTTCCTTTGAGCTTTTGGGAAGTTGGTGCTGCTTCCTCTGTTGTGTTGGGATTCGTTTTGTGTCTTTTGGGCGTTTACCTAACCATGCCTGCATCTGACTATAGTTTCCTCAAGCTTCCTCGTACCCTCGAAGATCTTCAAATCCTCAGGTTTTCTTTCTCTTTATTTTTCATTTTAATTGATATCTACCTTTGCTGTTGCCTGGAATTGTTTTAACATTTTCATATTTTTTTAGGGTTAAAAAGAAAATTGCTTTACATTTTAAATTATTTAATTTCATTTGTTTTGTTCTACTCATTGCATTTGGGGTCTGAATTCTGAAATTACAGGCAGAGCTGACTGTGTTTTACCAATCGTGTTCTTGCCATAAAAACAAAAACAAAAGCAAAATCAAGATCCATGCTTTTTAAGTGAAATGGGGATTTTTCCCCACTTGCCTGTATCAAGGTATTGCTTTGCTTGGCTTGATATGAAAAAGGGGTATAATTCGTCATGTGGATACAACCCAATTGGATTATTCAAATCAGGATCTGTGGAAGGTTCATTGCATTCAGACCTTCATATGCAGGTTGTCTACTTATGAACTTCTGTTGCTTTGCATGTTGGGCCAAAGCTTAGAATATATATAATATCTATTATATAGGAACTTGAGCTGGTGAGAAATATTGTTGGATTTTGCTTGTAATGTTCTTGACATAGCTGTTCACTTGGGTTAAATGAGTCTTTGAAACCTCAACCTCTGTGGTACATCCCATGCGATCTAAAGGCGCCAAGACTTGGTTAAAATATTACTGGAAATCTGCACTGGCTCTGTCATTTTTTCTTACCGAAAGATAATATTTATATTTCCTTTGACTTGCTCATCGCATTTACTTTTCTTCAAATTACTGGAATTCCATGTTTCCTGGCCTTATGTTAATAGCATGATGTGGATGCTATTTTGCAGGGATCACCTTGAGACCTATACAATTGACTACACCGCACAAGTCCTGGTGGGGTACTGTGTGGTCTACATTTTCATGCAGACCTTTATGATCCCCGGGACTGTTTTTATGTCATTGCTTGCTGGGGCACTTTTTGGAGTATTTAAAGGTGTAGCTTTGGTGGTGTTCACAGCCACAGCTGGTGCTTCTTCTTGCTATTTTCTGTCAAAACTAATTGGGCGGCCTCTTGTCTTTAGTTTGTGGCCTGACAAACTTAGTTTCTTCCAAGAGCAGGTGAACCTCTACTCCTGTTTATCATTTGTTTATATTTGATGGAAAATTGTGATAAAATTGTTTCTTTTCACTATCAGGTGGCTAGAAGAAGAGGAGGATTGTTGAACTACATGCTTTTCTTACGACTAACCCCAACTTTGCCAAATACATTTATAAATGTTGCTTCACCAATAGTTGATGTTCCTTATCACATTTTCTTCCTGGCAACCTTGATTGGACTTATTCCTGCTGCTTATGTCACTGTTAAGGTATTTTACTCGCAGAGTATAGGTTTATAAATATAAATTTTGGTGCATTATTGAATATCTGGAGTGAATGCCATTGTAAAATGCATAATTTACATGTTAGGATCACATGAAGTTCAATGAGCTTTGGTCTGACGCTCCTTGGGATTTAATGTAATGTAGATGTTCTACAAAACATACCCCAGTGTAAGAGGTCTTTAAGTTTTAAATATCAAATGCAATGTAGGGTAATTGGGTAGGAATTGGTGCGAAGCTTCCGGGCAAAGTGTATGAATTTTGAAAGGTAGAATGTCATTAATGAAAAACTTATATGCCATTGCTGCTTTCTAAATATATCGGATGCCTGGTTAACTTGCAGGCTGGAATAGCACTTGGAGAATTGCAATCGATAGGGGACCTTTATGACTTCAACTCCATTGCCACTCTGTTCCTTATCGGGATCATCTCAATTACCCCTACATTAATGAGCAAGAGTAAATCATAGTAATGTTCCCTAAACACTTGTTGTACATGCGTCTTCAGTCACCTAGCCAGCCATTGCGGTGCCACGTTGTTTCTGTATAGCAGCTAAATGCAATACACAGCTGTCCCTGCCTGTGGGTTCCCTCGTGAATGCTGCAGATGACAGAGATGATCTTGGGAGGATGCCTGACTTGCACAAGTTCATTTTCCTGTTGGGGTTATTTGGATTAGAGGTGTGGGGTTGGTGATAACCTGTATAATTTGAATGCCTAGAAAAAAAAGTCATCAATCTCAAACATATGTGCATTTTTTCTGCAAGACATGTAGTTTTTACAAAAAGTTCTCGCCTGTTGCAGGGTTTATGCCAGTCGGTGCTGTCCAATTTTTTAAGCAGCAAATGTTGTTTATTTCAGCTGTATGTAAGATTTAGGATTTAAATAGAATGATATTTGTTCCTGATCATTAAAAATGTGAATAATATATCAAGTCTATGTTGATGTAACTGACTCCGTTTGTTTGCTGAAAAGTAGTTTTCTTTTGGAAAGTGAATTCCGGGGAAAGTGAATTCCAGAAAAGTATTTTTCGATGTTTGGTAGTGTAATGGAAAATAAGTTGGAAAACATTTTCCAGTGTTTGGTTATGTCATGGAAAATAAGCTGGAAAATAACTTATTAATGTTTTATTTTTTTCAAGTTTATTAAAATATTGAGGAACTAATTTTACAAATTAAAAAGTTGAATGAGAATGAAATTGAAAAAAAATATAATTTCATAAATTATCTCAAATAAAATAAATAATAATCAAAATAATAGAGATTAAATCTAAAAAATTAAAAAAAAATAAAAGGTGAATAAATTAAAATAATAATAATTAACATTTCATAAATTATTTCAAATAAAATAAATAACAATAAAAAAATAAGGACCAAATTTGATAGATAAAAAATTTCAATAAAAAAATGATAAGAAAAAAGCAAATAGTAATTATAAAAATAAGAACCAAAATTAATATAAAAATTAAATTTTAAGAGATGGAATTGAAAAATAAATACACAAAACAAATTATATATAGCAATCAAAAGTTTGAGGATCAAATTTAATATAATCAGCAAATAATGACATTTCTAAATTTTTAACAACTTCCGGAAAGTGTTTTCTGCCCAAATTTTCTAGGAAAACACTTTCCTGAAAACCAAGCCAAATTTTCCCTTGACTGGAAAGTGTTTTCCGTTGACCAACTTTTCTAATGGCAAACAAACACAGGAAAGTTTGGAAAGTGGTTTCCCGGAAACCACTTTCCGGAAAACAAACACAGCCAAAGGAAAAACACTTTCCTGGAAACTAAACCAAATTTTTCTTTCACTCGAAAGTGTTTTTCGTTGACCGGAAAGTGTTTTCCTTTGACTGGAAAGTGTTTTACGTTGACCAACTTTTCTAATGGCAAACAAACACAGGAAAGTTTGGAAAGTGGTTTCCCGGAAACCACTTTCCGGAAAACAAACACAGCCAAAGAAAAAACACTTTCCTGGAAACTAAACCAAATTTTTCTTTGACTCGAAAGTGTTTTTCGTTGACCGGAAAGTGTTTTTCGTTGACCGGAAAGTATTCTCTGTTGACCAACTTTTCTAATGACAAACAAACAAGGGAAAGTTTGAAAAATGATTTTCTGAAAAGTGAATTCCAAAAAACAAACATGTCCTAACAAAGAATTAAAATTAATAGAGTAATTGTACGTAAAAAGTTTCTTGAAATAAGTGAATGTGTATGAAAGGTTTTTTAGATTACAATAAATGTAAGTTTGCTTTTTATAGAATAAAAAACGAGAGAGATTGACAGTGAGATATTGCTATTTATGTAATTACATGATGTGAAGAGTTTCTGAAATGATTTTTAAGAATACACTGAACGTAACTTCACTGTTAATGAATGTGGAGGCTTTATGAAAGTGTTTTCTGGCATCACAAAGAATTTTAATTGAAAATTGAAAATTGAAAAGTTGATATGTGCATTTAATGAAATAGACTAAATGAAAGGGTTGATCTGTGTATTTAATGGAATAGAATAAAAATTATACAAGTCAATAAATTTTAAAAAAGTTATTAATGCTAAATAAAAATTAAAGCTAAAAGAGAAAAAATATACTCACATGAAGATATTTGATATCGTGTTGTGAGGTTCTCTACAATATTTTTTATTTAATTATATGATAATAAAATGAGATATTTTAAAAAAATACAATAATTAAATTAACTCAAAATATATTTTTTATAGTATATATTCTCATTTCTTATTAATATATTTCTTTTAACAAAAAAAAAATCTTGCTTTTAGCCATGTTGTATAAAAACGGAAAGTATTTGAAATAAATATCCAAAAGGATTACAAGAAATCTATAAGTGCTCATTGTCAACACCATGAGGTAAATATTTGTGGAATATAATAGT
>Ga0325410_1009702_pt1 | contig 10240 bp, 4 predicted proteins | sample PopdelMetagenome_16_FD_206182 | JGI IMG/M metagenome (GOLD analysis project Ga0325410, IMG submission 206182) | Populus deltoides microbial communities from Bellville, Georgia, United States - Xylem-PdIQD-R3 | ecosystem: Host-associated > Plants > Phyllosphere > Stem > Wood/Secondary xylem...
TAGTGTTGGGATTCGGCAAGCACGCTGTTGCCCTCTTCTAATCATTGTCTAGTTTAATTAGCCTCACATAATTAATATTGATATCATAATAGTGCTTTAATTGAGAAGCTTCGAATTCAATAGCACAAAGCCACATTTTCACATATAGTTTCACTAGTACTTTGTTCCATATCGTGACTATTTATTATTATTATTATTATTATTATTATGAATATTATAGCGAATTTATTTATATTTTAATTAATTTTATGAGTCTTAAAGTTAATCATTATGTAACTTTCTAGTGACTATCATATTAACAACCATGGGGCTCAAATTTAAAACCATAAGAGGAGCAAACTCTTTAGTCCAAGCTCTTACCATTATATCACTTACTAGATAATTATATCGTGACTATTTTAGTTAAATAAGTTGCATAACTGTGTTTTAAATTTTGATTTTATAAAAGTTAAAATAATATTTTTTTAATTTATATAAACTATTTTATTTATTTATTTTGTAGGTAAAAAACTCTTTTATAACATTTTTAATTAAATACATATTATTTTAAATTTATTTTTTAAAATTATTATTAAAAATATTTTTTTAAAACTTATTTTTGCTTACAACACAGCCATAAAATCTATGATATCAAATTAAACATCATTGAGATTTTGTGATAGTTTTTTCAGTTAAATAGTGCTTCTTGATAAATACAAGGTACTTAAAGCTTATAATTTTTTACCAAAAACCTCAATCCATGTTTTCCCTTTCCTTCTTTCTCCTCTACCTTTTTGCATCATCTTCATCCTCTGAAAAACCCATTTCTATTGACTTCAAAGAGAAAGAGGGAGGAGGATAAGTTTGCAAAAAGCCATTTCTACTTTCCATCTGTATCATGTCTTCCACTTTCTTCACTCGTTAGCTTCCATTAAAGCCGTTTATTCAAGCTTATCATTGTTTAAAGGTGCAACCTTTAAGCTTTTTTATGTAAACTTTTGTGTTGGGGTTTTTTAGGCTCGATAAAATGGCATCAAGTTTTCATGAATGGGAATCCGACCCTTTATTCTCAGCTGCTGAAGTAGTTCAAGACTCTTCTGACAGGTTAGATTTCACAATAATTTGCCACTTTTTTTCTGTTTCTATTTAAAGCTGAGAACTTTTGTTTGATTTTGTATGCGCTTGATTGGTTGGCGAACGAAAAGATTTCATTTTTATTAATTATTAAGCTGCTTTTGAAGATTTGGCTTCTGGGTTCTTTGTAAAATTTATCTTTTATTGGCTGGTTTGTGTTTTTTAGCGTGAATTTTCTTGTTTACTTTGATTCCTAGTACATTATGTTCTCCAAGTTTAGATTGGGCTATTTACTTTTATTCCTATTTCAAAACTCACTGTGGTAATGTTACTATTGTCTAGAAAAATTAGAATGAACTTTTTAGTGGCATTTCATTGAGTATAAAATCTAATTGAGGTAGTGCTAGTGTTACGCTCTAGTTCGGTTCGAGTTATTTTGTTCTTTTGTATTAACATGGGAAGGTTAATTAGTGGTGCAGAGTTTAATGTTGCTTTGAACTTAAGATTGATGTTTAATATTTAGGATGGAATCACTTTTTCGTCGTGTATTGCATCAGCAAAGTCTCGTTCAAAGCGAACATCCTGACCCAAGATTCCTTTCGTCGATAGAATATCATAAGCGTGATCTTGCAACCATCCTTGGAACTGCGAAATGGCAGGTATTTGCTGATGTAGAAGCTTCTTGCTTTTCATTTTCTGGTTTTCTTTGTCTGATTCTGGTTTTTGCCCTGACAGTTGGAAGATTTTGAAAGAGCTGCTAACTCATCGATCATAGCAAACAAATCTCAAACCAGAGAAGATGTCATTTCCAGACATAGGCAGTTTATTATGGCCATTAGGGAACATATAAATGAAGTGGAGAAAGGTGTAAAGGGCCCTTCAATGGGTGATTCCATGAGAAACTCTGAATGACCATGAAAGAGATTTATTAGCATCATTTCTTACAGGAGGAAATCCCGAAGAACATTTAAATCATTATGAAATGGAAGAAAGTAGCTCTTTGAGAAGATTCCTTGATCCAAACTTGGGTTCTAGTTTAACAGATAATGAAATTGTTGAACATGACAGCAGAGAATTTGGGAGGGTAAGAATTAATGGAGTTGGGCATGCTGAGCATTATCTTGACTCTGCAAATGAAGATAAAAGAAATATTGGTTCGCATTACACTACCAGAATAGGCTCAGATATGATGAACTCTCTGCCAGAGAACTCTCATGAAAGGCATGGTGGTGGTGATCACTGGGACGTAGAAGCCAATGAAGCCAAATCTAGGAGCTTCTTCCATGAGATCAAGTCAAGAGGGACATACAGCATTATGTTCTTCTTTGGTTTCTTGATCAATCTATGGTCTACCCATAGGAACAGAATTGCAAGGAACTATACAAAGAGGTTGAAAGATGGAGAAGAAAATAGGCATTCGCCTACTTACACTGAATCTTCTCATTCTGCACAGGTACTTGGATGATCCATGTTAATGCTGCTCTAACATTCGTTCCCAGAAAGTGTATTTATAACTTTTTTTTCAGGTAAGAGTCCATTTCTCTGGAATTGAAGCATGACACCTATATGAAAAGCTGTCCCAACTCCCAATCAAGGATTTTTCATTTTGTTTTTCTTATTCACAGAGCATGCAACTTTTTATTGTTTCTTAGTCTTTAAGAGTTAGAAATTACATGCATGTCCAGAGGATATACCACATACTACACAACGAAGTCTGATATCCTATATTTACAAGAACATATTTAAGCATGATTGGAGAACTTGGTATGCTAGTGACAATGTCTCTTCCCTATCAGTCATGTACAAGCTATAGATGCTTATCAGTTTGCTTTTCTTTTGCAGGTCCAGCGTCTAGGACTAATGTTAGGATCTGGATACAGAAGCTTCCAGGGAATATGCTTTAGGTTGCAATCAGAAGTAATGCTCCTGGGCAGCTACCTTGGTGCAAGATATCAAAGATTTCCCTTTAATTTCGAGTTTAATCGACATTCAATGAAAATTATATTGACAACAATTCTTACCCTCATATTTTTGGGTAAGTCAACTTTGCACTGTGAATTTCTGTTACCTTTTTTTTCCTCTTCTTGGTGTTTGTAATAGTCAATCTTAACTTTTAATTATTTACCATATCAACTTGAGAAAGGTAATGCCTGAAATCTTTTCTTTTAATCTTAACTTCTGCCTTCTCTAGCACGAGTTGCTTGAGTTTCCTTGAACAGGGGATGGCTTCTACCTGAAATAGTGGAAACTCAAACTACATAACGATTACTATGTTGGAACATTCTCTTTCTATTGTAGCACATTATTATAGACATTGAGTACAACTGTTCTACACAAACAATTGGGAGGATAGACAATCTTTGAATATGACAGGATTCTTGTGAAATTAATTTACTTGGAATTATGCTCTTGATGCAGGTATATTGGTGTCCAGAATTGCTTGAAGACAGTCATTTGCTGCTAAAAGTCTGCGAACAGTTGAATGTCCTGACCATCAAATATTGCATGGTCGCAAATACAATTTTATGTCTTGCTGACCGAAATGTGCAATTGGTAATGATTGTTGAAAAGGTGAATTTGCTGGTCATGTCATGACAATTGGTTTCCACTGGTTTTTTTAATTTGGACAAATTGATATTTTATTAATTTATAGGGTTTTTCAGATTTTTCTATAAATAGCAATTCGTGTCTGGTATTGTCATGTGGTTATCTGTTAGACAGAGAGACTACGTGAATACAAAATTAGAGCTAGCATTCTAGGCATGACAATCCGTTACTTCTAAATAGAGATTTATGAGATTTTTCATTGATGGTTCGTGTAGATTTCTGTTGGAGCCCGGACAACTAGACAGCTTGTTGTTTGCAACAACCCAGCCTTTAAAGAATTATTCAAAGTCGAAGAAGAACAGATCTTTAGGTAATAAATTTCCAAACAACTCTAAATTTATTTAATAGGATCTTAGGGATTCATGAATAATTTTGTTTTATTGTTTCTATTGCGTGTATGATATTCGAAAAACCCAACAATTATATCAAGAAGGGAAGGCTTTATTGAGTACTGGTAACGAATCCGAGCATTGAAGTATTGAAAAAACTCATAAATAAAAAATCTCAAATAGCCTTGATCATGAGACATAATTGTCATTATAAACAAGAACCGAAATTCCAACCGTAGTAATTAATATTAACAAAATAGAAGTAAGTGGGTCAATCAAGTGCCCGAACTTAAGGAAAAATCATTGTTGATGGTTCAAGACCATACATATTGATAAACGGAATTGTTATTTATTTGATGAATAAATAGATAGGTCGAAAAAACCATAATTATACTTAACAATAAAACACTAGGAAAAGCCCATATTGCATCTTTTGTTGATTAGGTGGCACCCAGATTTGAACTAGGAAAAAAGGATTTGTAATCCCCCGCCTTACCACTCGGCCATGTCGCCAAGGCAATTGAAATAAAAAATAGATGAAAATACCCCGCCCTTCCTTTTTTTCCTACTGAACTTTTTTTTTTTTTTGTTACTGCTTGACCAATCTTAGTATTCTAGAGTCGGTATGAATAATTAGAACTTGACCTCATTTTAGGCATGGTCTGTTTTTTTGTCATGCATCTATTTTCACAAATAAACTGTTTTAGGTTAGTTATTGTGAATGTTTCTTCACAATAATTATGATGATAATTATGAATTTTTAGGGTTTTATTTTTTTTAGCTGCCACCTAGAACAGCTGCTCTTTCTTTCCCACAATTTTTTTCCTCTGAAACAAAAGTCACTCATGCTATCAAGCCTCCTCCTTTCACTGTCAAACTCCTCCATTAGCCCACAGCAGCTCCATAAGATAGCCCTCCCTGAACTCCTCTACCAATAGCCATAGCAGCTACTGAAACCAACACCACCAATTGCTCCTTCCATTAGCCTCTCAACAGCCACGATTCGGCCTCTTTACCACACCAAAGGTCATTTATCTTCCTCTCCCAGCCACGGTTTTCACCACCATAAACCACCTTCCAACTGTAAACTGCACTAGTACAGTAATTGTGACCATCAGTCCAGCCACTCCATTTGTCCATCTCCTTTTCTCCTCAATCCTACCGGGACTACCATTGACAGCCAAGACCATCTTCTTCCCTCTTCCCCGTGACAGCCTCCACAACAGAATCAGCATCACAACAGCCCACAAACAAACTCAACCTTAACCCAGCACTGCCATTCTTCCTCTCGTGACCAACCACTGATTTCAACTGACCTCCTAACCACCACGTGATGAACAGTAGCAAAATCAGTAGAGAGAGGCGAAACCAAGAAAAAGAAATTGACTCGTGAGGAAGAAATAGAGGCAAATCTGGAGAGAAAAATAAAAACAATTGTTTGGTGTTGATTTTCTTGTTTGTAGGTGGCGGTAGCTTTCACCTCCAGCACAGGAAGAAAGAACAAGAAGGCATTTCAGATCCACACATTTTTCCATTTCACCACTGACGGTGGCATGTGAGACCTACACAACGTTACTGCTCCCCCGTATTCATTGCATTCCAGCAGCTTCTCTGACTACTTGGACCCTGTCTAAAAGGTGTTCAGCAAATTTTGGGATGATTTTGTCATGTGTAAACTTGTGTAATTTTTGGGTGTGTGAACTAATTAGTAAAAGAGATGGGTGTGTGTTGCATGGTTTTATTTTTAGTATTTGTTAAGATAAATAAAAAAAAAAGGAAAATACCATAAAATATTTCAACCATTTATTTTTCTTAAAATACTTGGATCATGACCAAGCATTTTTTAATTCCCATGTTTAACATGGAAAAATAAACAAAAAAAAAAAACTATCTTTTCTTTTTTGCATGTTTTAGTGTTATAAGAAATTGCTTGTGTTTAAGATGCTCAACTTCAGGGCCCGTGGGATTAGTCGAGGTGCGCGTAAGCTGGCCTGGATATTCACGTTAAACTAAAAAAAAAAAGAAATTGCTTGTGTTCTTAGCATTAAAAAAAAATGTGTTTTTATTGCATGCATTTTGTGGGCTTGGTAATAAATCTATGAAGTTGGTTAAAAACATAGTCGAAATAAAATGGCTCATTGTATTTATATTTTTTTAAAAATCATTTTAAATAAATAGTGATAAGATTATAGAATAAAATAGCAAAAACATTTTTATGAGGGCCTAATGTTTATTCTTTTGCATCTAATGTTTATTTTAAAACTTAATTTAATAATGTTTTATATAAATGGATTCCTGATAAGTATCAATTTCAGTATTTATTAATGTCAGTTTTTGGTATTTATAGGTATCAAAGTTAAAAAATATCAATTCTAATATTAAAAATATTAATTCTAATATTTATTGACGGGCAGAAGTAAAAATATTATAGATTATTAATTTAAAACAAAATTAGAAATATAATAATCTATAGGAATTTAAAATAAAATTAGCAATGCAATTTTGTTTAAGGTAAATGCTTTAGGGGTTATAATAATATTTTTTTAGCATAATTAGTATCTTCATATAATTTCTACACAGACACTTTCTTTCTAAAAATAAAATGTTAAATATCTATTTTTTTTTATAAAAAAAAATCCACACAACGTGCGAGCACGCATGTCCTCAATCCACCTAAAAGGGTAAGGCTGTGCACGCGCAGACTCCTTGGCTATTGGAGGGAGCTGTGCTGATCATAAGCAAGTTGAAAACCAACTCTTACTTCATAGATAGCAGTACGGTTAAGGATCAAAATGTCTTATGGAGATGTTATTTTAATGTATTGAGATTAACAAATCCTAGAAACTGCTCCCTTTCACAGCAATTATGGTTGGATTTGATTGCTTTCTGATATCTGCGACACAAATTTTCAAAACATTCTGTATTCCATATCTCCATAGAGGATTCATTGCGTTTCAATTTGTATTTCACTTATTTTCCCCTTTCTCATAATATCATCTTTAATTCAAAACAATAATATATGTACAAGGAAGTAAGCTTGAGCTTCGTTATCCAAGAATTTTATCTTGGTAAAAATGTTACTGAAGAAAACTGCAACTATTGTACGAAGTCATTGCCATCCTGCTGCAATGCCAGGAGACTGTTGATCCTTGCTCATACAAATGCAAACGTCACCACGACAGCATAGGGCTTCCAATTGACTTCAACTGTTAATCCCGAAAAATGACTTCCACTTGGGAGGCTATGCAAAGCAGAGACACTTTGATGCACTCTGAGATTATTAATACAAGCTCGAGCCCTGGAAACATGAATATTTTCAGTACTTCGAAAAAAGCATACAAAGCACTATCAACTGGCATTTTTCTCCAAGATCTATTACATAACATCGTTAGCAACATATAGACTCAGTGCCCTGGTAATAAAACGCATGCCGAGTAACCAATTTGTTATGTTAGGATAGTTGAGTATTTTTCATATTAAGGAGATTCCTGAAGATGCTCAAAAAATTATCCGAAAGGAGGACTAAATTACAAAATCAGACTTAAAAATGCATGATTAGATGTGCCCTCCCTTTGATTTTAGAAGCTTGATTTACAGACACCACCACTCGCTTTGTTATTTAGCCTCTTCAGTAAAATCCCATCCAAATTGTTAGTGAAACATGCTATTTATACTTTGTATGTCGACCTGATTAGATTTAACAAACTTGAAAATAAAAATGTTATTAAATTCCTTGAGACCAAATGTAGAATCATGTGAAAATTTACCAAACAATAGCCCATTCTCAATCTGACTTCTCGATCTCTCGGAATCTCTGATCCCATTCTCGGGCCTCAACATCTTGCTCAATTATGTCCTTGTCAGTGGTATAGACAATGCGATCCTGCCCAATGACTGTTTTTTGGGCCATATCGCGAGCACTTAGAATCTGGCAGGCAAAAAGATGAAAAGAATTATTTCCTAATGGATTTCATGCACACCAAACATGTTGTAGAAATAGCAGCGAATCTGTCCTCAAGAATTTTGTAACAACATCATCAGAGAGATCCAACACTCATATTGGGAGCAAGTTGAATAAACAAGCTCCTGCGAGAATGTAGTGAAATCACAAGATATCATAGAAAGTGGCAATAATTGCCACAGGATGAGAAACCTAAATATCAAGGTCAAATGATCACAAGCAATTTTTCCAACTCGTGTATTTTGAAGATATGATGCTAGAGACTGTCGGGCCATTTTCCTTTCGCTTGCATAAATCTAAATATAATATTTCATAAACAAATACATGTTGAGAAAAGTAACCAATATTTGATGAATTTGAATTTGATGAACCGCTATATACCATGCAAGAAGAACTAAACTGCAGAACTACCATTTGTTACCAAAAAGAGCTTCTGCTATGTATTTGCTAACCATAAATGACATTGTTTTAATAATAATGTTGACCCAAAAGATACCATAACATTGAAGGCACTACAAAAGGAGGGAGGATGTAAAATAAAAACATGCCACTAGATTGGATGCTTCAGCAACCAGCCGACACCTTGCAAGCCCAAAGGGTTCTTACAGTCGGGCAAGTTGAGGATTGATGCATGAAGACTAAAGACAAGTCATGACAAAGGATTAGAAACTAGGGTCTCTAGTCATTTGGTCTTTCTAGCATTCACAACAGAAAATTGTTAAATCACCCAATGACAAAGCACGAGTTTTTAAGTTTGAAATAGCATTCACAATCAACTATAAATGCAAAAGTGCAACGTACAAAAAGCATTTCAAGTGGCTACCTTCCGCCTCAGTGAAATATCAGGTAACTCAAGCATTTGAGCACATTGCTCCCTTGCTCTGTTTCTATTTTCAATTTCAGCATTCCTTTGGAGAACGAGGAACCAGCGGATCAATGGAATTGCAAAGAAAGAACCAGCATATATCTGCAAGTTTTTATTATTGGTAACTATTTAGACAAAAGCTGCTAGACGTAATCAATAATATTGAAGCACCAAGAACCTAATCTTTCTAACTAATATTGGATAGAGTAAATAAAGAACTTTAAAAAACTAGAATCATTATCATTAAGTATTGAAAGTACCAAGAGCCTAATGTTTCCAGCTTATATCGGAATAGAGTTGACACTCAAAGAGATAGATCTAGAAATCATCAGGATGATAAAGCTTAGTTTTTGCAAGTCTTTGGAAAATAAGTTAGCAAGCAGACCAAAAAAAATACTGAAGCCCAGAACCATTGATGAGTTCTTATAATGGGATTGAGAGAATTTACAATACTGCATCTTTCTTTACCAATACTCTTCAATTTATAGCCAACAAAATCATTTTGTTTAGAGGTGTGCAAAATAATAAGAGGACTGAATAGCACAGAAATTATGGCTTAAAAAATCAATCCATGAGAAAACAATCCATAAATACTTAAAGAGTGTAAGATAAACTGAACATGCATTTTTTTCATCTACCAGGCATGCTTTGTGACCCTAACGAGGTCTTAGGTTTAACAAGTTCATATAGCAGCTTCACAATGATGCTAGTCAGCACCCCTATTATAGTTTTTGATAAAATATATGTTAAAGAACCATCTCAACCCAAACGCTTAAATTTTGAAATGATGTTTCACGAATAGTTTTATTCTACTTTCTAACACACTGCTTTAAGTGAAAACTTTTTGGGCTTGAAACTTGCACAAGCTAGTTAGAAGGAGAGAATGGGATGATGAAATTTGAACTCATGACCGTTTAGTCATTAAGGCTCTGATGTCATGTTAAATAGTAATCTTAACCCAAAAGCTTAAGCTGTTAAGTAAGGTTCCAGGAATAATTTTATTTTACTCTCTAACAATACATAACTAATCTGTAATTGACTGTAATTTATTTATTTGCAAAGAAACATTAAAAAATACCTGAAGTAGAGGAAATATGCTAGAAACAAATTTAATGAATCCTCCATTTTGTGTAATGGACATGTCCCTTCAAATCAAGATATAAGTGGAGACTTAGAGAGATGAAACATAAATACACCAAGAAACATCAATTCTCAAGAAACCATACTGTAACATTGTTCCAAGAATGATCACTCCAAATAGATTAAGCCCGCCCAACCCAATGGCCATTGCTCTCTCTGATGAACTTGTCTTACTGCAAAAGGAAACTTCCCAGATCAAGGAACTTAATAACACAGACCACATTTATGTGGCAAGAACTAGCAAAGGAGGAACCTGAATTGCCATGTTTTCTCTCTGAAAAACTT
>Ga0325410_1009703_pt1 | contig 10240 bp, 3 predicted proteins | sample PopdelMetagenome_16_FD_206182 | JGI IMG/M metagenome (GOLD analysis project Ga0325410, IMG submission 206182) | Populus deltoides microbial communities from Bellville, Georgia, United States - Xylem-PdIQD-R3 | ecosystem: Host-associated > Plants > Phyllosphere > Stem > Wood/Secondary xylem...
TTGATGTGCATACTATCCCAGGTGCTTCCGTGCTCCTGTTAACAGCGAGACACATTTTTGTTGGCCACTGAGTTGAGTTGAGTTTCATTTACTTGTAAAAGCAAAGACAATAGTGTTCACAACTACCAGGATATGGTGAGGTGATTAATAACGTGGTAATAATTATATTTTAAAGTGATTTTTATTTAAAAATATATTAAAATAATATTTTTTATTTTTATAAATTATTTTCAATATCAACCCAGGAAAAAACATAAAAAAATTAATTTTAAATTCAAAAAAATCAAAATTTACCCATCTTCCATCTACAACGCATTACCAAATAGGGCTTAGAATTATTGATATGGAAAAAAGGATGTGAAATATTTATGGTCAAATTATGCGCAGTCACAAACATTTAAGTTCTTTTCAAAAAATAAAATTCCCTTTTTTTTCAAATTTACCCCCCTCTCTTTTTTTTTTCCTACATTTATATCGCACTCCCACTCTTTACTTTTTTTTTTATTCGAGGAAATTCACTTTTTAAAAAGTGTATTTTATAAATATAGATAAGTGATTAAAACTCCAATCATTCCAGATTTTTATAAAAAAATATATATTTTAACTCGAACTTAAAACCTACTATATAAATTTAAAGTCATTTGACATTACGCGTCACGCTCTTTGTAAACTCCTACTCTCTACTTCGCTCATTCTCTCCATCATTCTTTTTTCTCCGTCCCCCACTCAAATGCATTTTCGCTTCATCCATCTCTGTTTAGTCACTTTGACTCAAATCTCTTTAGAATTCAACTCATTCTCTTGTCCTCTATCTCTTACACTATATTTCACTTTCATTCTGAATAGTATTACTTCTCATTTTATTCTATCATATTTTATCTAAATTATCATTTAAGTTTCTCGTAAAAAAGCATGCATCAATTAAGAAGTAATTTAAAATTTTTATTTTACTATTTAAATTAAAGATGATGATGGTGTTACTCTCCAAGAAGTAAAATAAATGATGATGGTGACAATTAATATTAGTGGTAATTATTTAAAAATGATGATGATTATTATTATTAATTATTTTGGAAGAATAATTATTTAAGAAATCATGATGATTATTACTATCATTAATACTCAATTAATTTTTATTTATAAGGATTAATTTTTTAACACTTTTTATTTTGTTATTTTTGTGACAATTTGCAACTGCAATTTTCGCACAAAAAATATTAATTCTCTCCAAACAAAAATTTTTATTTATGATTTTTTTAAATAATAAAATAATTTTCTGACCAAAATTAGTCACAAAACTAAATCATGGCATATTTGTAGCTCTTAAAATTCTTCTGTTACAAAGCCGCCATAATAATTTTATGACTGCACTTTCTTTTTGTGAGCGAATTTTCAATCACAAAAGACACTATTTTGTAGTGATGGGCTAATATGAAAACATTACATGGGTAAACATAAATTTAAAATTAACAAGCATACAGGGAAATGTTCCAAAATCAAATAATTTTCAAAAATCATATCTCTATTATATTTAATTTTTTTGAGTAAAACTTCTAATGTTTCTCCATGTCTCCAAACAGGTCTCTATATTTCCAATAAAATCTTCATGTAAAAAAAAATCAAGTTCTTAATTAAATTCTTCAAATCTTAGTCATTGTTTATCTCAAAAGAATCAGGGATCATTTTCTAGGTCTTTTGTTACCATTTATCTCCATTTTTCCATGACCACTTAACTTAAAAGGATCGGGTATCCTTCTACAGGTCTTCATGGTCACTTATCTCTATGTCTCTGTGATCACTTATCTCCAAAAGGATCAAGGATCTTTCTTTAGGTTTTTGTGACTACTCATAGGACATTTCCCTCTAAATCCATTCTTGAAATCATACACAAGCTATAGTATTTACTCTTTTATTCTTCTTATTATATTATTACTATATTGCTTTTCTTACCAATTCTTACATTTGAGACACTTCTTAACAAGTTATACATTAGGGATAGATAAGTCCAGTAACATGACATGTATAAGACCTTTATACTAAAGGGATAAACAAGTTTGGTAACATGACATGTATAAGTTCCCGTTATTTCTAATAATTAAGTCTTTCAAATATGATAGTTTAAAATAGTTGAGGGGAAAAATGATGATGCACTAAAAAACACTTAACATGACCCAATCAAGCCCCTCTAAAAAGCCCAATCAAGGTTGTTTGCTAATAGTCTAATCAAGGCCTAAACAAGGAAAGAAAGAAGGCTATAGGAGGAGAGAAAGAGGGAAGAGAAATGGGTAGCCTGAAAGGCTCAACCAAATCCTCTCAAATTTATCCAACCAAAGCTATGAAGATCAGGCCCAATCGAGCCCAACTTTAGGTCCAATCGAACCCTCTCTTAGCCTAACTAAGGCTTACACATCAAAACGAAAAAGAAAGTTGGCTTCAGTAGGGAAGAAGAGAAAAAAATATTCATAAAAAGTAAGGCAATAAGAAAAAAAATGAGGAAAATGAAAGGTGGAAAGAATGCATCGTCGAAGCACCATCGTGCGTTCATCGTATGTACACACCACGCTATCATGAAGCTGCCAATAAGATGATCCAGACAACACTAAAAAAATACTATCATAGAAGCTCGTATCTCGTTGCACACAACGACCTCATTTCATATGTTGTTGCGTGTGTTACACACCCCAAATATTTTTTTTCTTTTTTTTCACTTTGATAATTTATTCTCTAATAATTCTTTAATTTAGTCTTGAATTTTATCACAACCAAGCCTAATTTTGGACCCAACCTAACCCTTTCCTTTTTAGCCCAACCCAACCCTCTATTCTCCAAGCCCAATTCAACCCTCTCATCTCCAACAAAACCCTTTTTAAGCCAAGCCTAACCGACTCTTATTTTAAACCCAACCAAAGGTGGAAAAAATAAAGAGAATGAAAAAAAAATTTAACCCAACCAAACTCTGCACCTAACCTACATTTGCAATGACCACCCTCTCTTACTAATAACTATCCTTTTCAATCAAACTGTCTTAGGCCAACTTTCTCACCAATGATTATATCTAAGCCTAACTTTGAACTAAATCTCTTGGCTTAGACATGCTTTACATCAATGACTTACTCTCAGGGACCAACCTATCATCTAATGGCAAACGTGACACAACAATCATTGATTTAATTTTTTTAAAAAATCAGATATTCTCCATCATTTTTTCCACTCCACTAGGTAAACTTATATGACATCTGATATTTATAAATACCATAGGTCACTGTGTAAGAAAATAGGCTTAAGCAAGTTCAATGGACTTCATTATGCTTTTGTTCCACATACAACATTGTTCTCCCTGACACATATTAGCTCTTCTCACATCTACATTTGACCCCTCTTACATTTATTAACTTAAGCATTTGGGGGTCCTCTATCATGATAAGACGTTTATTATACAAGTCAATCATCAATGTACCAGACAGACAAATATAGTCAAGACTCTATTTAAAGTTTTTCATGACTTCATCAATTATAATTTATATATAAAAAACTAACTTAATATTATGATATATATTAAGCTGGTCAAATCATTGATAGAATAGAAACATATCTTTAATGTGATTTATTATAGTTTTTTTAATTTAAAATAGATTTTAGTTAGATATATCTTCTATTGAGAGAATTGCATACGTTTGTTGGGTATATATCAAAGGCTACATTGTTTTCTTTTGGTGAAAAGTGGGGCTTAAAGCTCAAAAACTAAATTAGACGAGTAGTTACAGAACCAATCAAGTCATAATAAAAAATTAAATAAAGACCCCCAAGGTGGTGATGCAACCATATTATTCGATAGTTTCACTCATATTTAACTGGTGTTTTGTTAATGTTTTATATATAAAATGCCTTGATATTCTTTATTTTATGTTTTGAAGGCACTTTTGAATGAAAGATGCAAAAAGGAGTAAATTGGAGATAATTGACAGATTTGACCTTTAGTTGATGTTTTATGCAGAGTGTGAGCTCTAGAGCTTGAAATGAAGTGATTCTAGTGGAATTAAAAAGCTAACATTCATACATTTCTGGAAATATAAGGCAAGAAAATAAAATAAGAAAGAGCATGAAAATCGCAGCCTTCAAAGTCAAATCTCGCAATCTGCCAGTGTTGACCTTCAGCTATTTCGACTTGAATATCTGGAGCTACAGAAGTTCAATTAATGAAAACTCAATTTTTTTAGATTTCTGACTCAAATTCCTATAATCTCTCCAAATTTCAGCCAAAAACGATGTCATATGAGGGAGATATGATTTTTCAAAGATGACAATTGAATTCTGTCAGCAAACAGGTTTCGTGAAGAAACGAGTCCAAATTACGTTCTGAAGCATCTAAACAGATATCCAAATTTTTATTTCAGCAATTTAGTTCTTTAAGTCAAAGCTTGAAGATTTCATGCAAGGCTATTTCTCTTTTTTTAAAAAAATAGTTATTGAAGTACTTAAATGTAAACAATCTACTTAAGGGTTTTCCTAGGATATAAAAAGAATGAGAGAAGAGAAGGGGGCAGCCAGCTAAGAGGAGAAGAACGCCCCCCTCCTCCAAGAAACTCGAAATTATGCATTCTTTTTTCTTTTTGATTAGTTGTTCAACAAACATGCAAGGTTAAATACTTTTTCTTGGTTACAAGGGCACGGAAACCTTCAGATTTTAAGAACTGTGAGATTTATTTTACCTTTTTTTTAGTTTATATGATGAATATGTTTGTTCTCCTATGTTTATTTTTCCTATGATTGTTTATTTTAATTGCTAGAGCGGACTCTAAGTTATTATTATGTTTTCTTGATTAATCAACTTATCTAGTTCTTAAGGCTGCCATTGAATTAAATTACTAATACGGACACTATAATTGTTTGATAGTTAGGGTTAGTTACACGGCGGATCCATTAACTAACCAATGTTAAGAAGAGATAAATATTCAGAATATAAATTGATATTTCGTTTACATGATCAGTTCTGATTTCTGTAAGAGGATGTGTGTTTGCGAATAAGGTTTGTTCTCTTGATAATTTTCTGATTTTATTAAATTTTGTTTGATAGTTTTCTGTTTTCTTTTGCTTTAGCCTAAATAATGTCCAAACCCCCCCTAAATTGCATATCATCTAGCATAAAAATCTGACTTGAATCTTCCCCGTGGGATCGGCCCCTTACTTGCTCTATACTATCTTGTATGTTGTGTTTGAAGTTAGGGTAATTAATTTGTGCGACCGCGACATCGCAACAGATGATCATGAACTACTTAGTCATCTTTAGACAACAAATTCCTCCTCATCCTGAAATTAGCCAACCAATCTACTACAACATTAACTTTCCTATAAATGTGTTTTACTTTCACCTCTCAATTCCTGTAGAACAAATATCGAGCTCTAGAAATCATAGCATAATTAGCATTCACTTTATCATCTTTCTTTTCAATAAGATTCACCACCAACAAAGAATCTGACTCTAAAATAATCAGGTGGATTAGAGCTTGCTTGGTCTCTTGGGTATCGTAAGATTATTTTAAAGGCTAAATTGTTACCGCATCCTTACACCTCTAGATCATTTTAATAATTTAATGAAAAATATTTTTTTAGCATATTTTTATTCATGATCCTCATGGTGTAATTATTAGTTGTTAAAAAAATTGACTAATAATTTTATGTTGCCCTAGACAACAAGAATACCTAGTCTCTTACCATCATCTTTAAGTAGCATTACTTACTTTATAATTATTCTTTTTTTTTTATTACTTATCTTTTGTACATGTCTATTATACAAGAATATGTCAAAGAACCATCTGAATCCAATAGTTTAAACTGTTAGGAAAGATCTCAAGATATAATTTATATTATTCTCTAGCAGAATAGTTGTAGTTTTTCAAAATATTTGTGATAAATTAAGTAAATATTATTTAACACATACTATTTTAAGAGATTGCCACGCGGTGGACAAATTTCATGGCAACTCTTCAAAATATATATATATATATATATATATATATATATATATATATATATATATATATATATATATATATAAAATCCATCTTGCAATAATATCGCGGTCTTTCGTGTGTTGTCCAAATTTCAGTGGCAATGATGGCATGTTCTAGAAGTTGAGGAAGATTAAATTGAAAGTAATTAAAAAAGAAAAGTGTAAGGAATGAACCCTGAGGGATGCATGCAATATATAGTGGAGAAGGATGGCATTAGAAATAGTGGTAGAGAATGAACCTAAACAAGACGTGCATAGTGAGTGAGTGAGTGAGTGAGTGAGGGCCGAGTGGAGCATGGACAGCCAACAAACATCTTTTCACTTTTGTGACTGTTTGGCATTTATTAATGCCACCAATCCTATGTGTTTTCTGATGTCAGGCCACCCAATACTACAAGCTTAATACGTTTTCTTTCCCCCCTTTTTCTTCTTCTTCTTCTTTTAACATTATAGCACTAAAAACATTCCTATTAATTCTCCTTGCAGTTGACTTTCCTTCAATTTGATCAATACAAAGCAACAAAACATTATTTTTATGGTTTTGGAGGTAGATTTATCCTTGGATAAGCTTTTTTTTACTCATATTGACACAAAGTCACAAAATAACAACACCTAAAATGATGTGGTTTGAGATGTCAAAGCATATTAATCATCAATTTAAATTAAAAAATTAAATTATTAAATGAAGTTTCAAGAATGCATTAAAAAAATTCACTTATAGATATAATTATTAAAAGATGAGCTAGTAGCTCAGCTGACAATAGTCAAGTGGTAAGAAGTCATCTAGAAAGAAAAGACATTTCTTCTATCATTTGTGTTTCTCAACCCACATGTAAATACTGGGTAATTAGCTAGGAATCTCGAGTTAACAGACTCTTCCTCGTATTTTAACTCTTGAGAGTTGCCGTCTATTCATAAATCGCCTCCAGAAATGTGTTCATGATATATATATATTTATATATATATATAAAAGACATAATTATAATTATTAGGCACATTCAACACATAATTAAAAGTGGAATACTTTCATTTTTAGGTTTAAGATTTTGTTGAAAAATATTGTTTAATATGAGTACTATAATATGAAATATTAAAATATCTAAAATCAATTATTAATGAATATAAAATTAATTTTAAAAAAATCTTGGTGAACTTGGTATAAATTTTTAAAAGTGGAATACGAGTTTGACTAATTAACTTTGATTAATTAAAAATAAAGCTTATTAATTTATTTCAATTGCACTAATAATTCTTAAATTATTTAATTAAATGCTTGTATAAATTTTTAAATTTAATATTGATTTTTATACAGAAACACGTATAAAACGCTGTCATGTTTATTTTTTATGATTAAAAAAAACCACCCAACGAACCCCAGAACAAAAGAGTCAAATAGCTAGTAAAGCATTTATATTTCGTGGGCACACCACACCCTGTGGTGGATGTGCCAATTAATGTCGTGATTGTTTTTCCATCAAATAAGGTTCGGACAACGACAATTATAACAATAGTTACAATCATAGTTATCATGATCGAATTGGAAATTGTTTAGATCGTTGGTTTCGTGAGTCAAATCAGTTGTTTATCGACAATATATTAATTATTTTTAAATCATTTCACAAATGCATAGAAATGGACTCCATTTTATTCTATTTTATTTTATTTTTTAGCGTATTAAGCTTTAAAAATTCATTTGTAGTATTATTTATATGTTTTTGTAAAATAAACGTATAAAAATAAAAGGTGATCGAACCAGTCATTTGGTTCAGTGGATCTCTAAAAACTGCCTAGCATTAGTGGTGCTTCTCATCGGTTCTTTTCATTCTACTGTTTGTCTTATCCCATGCGAAACGAAGTCGTTTAGTTCCAAATGGTTAGTTCTCGGTCATATAGATAATAATTGATATCATTAAAGATACACAATAATAGTTTCATATTTTAATAAACGGTTGGTGATAATAGCAGAGCCATGAAAATAATAAAAAGAAATCAGTTAATATGTAAAAAAGATTTTTCAAAATGATTTGTATGAACGTGGCAATTAAATTAATTTATTCGTATAGATTTATTTTACGTATATAGCTCAGAAATATTCAAAAAGATGCGTGTTTATTGCTAAAAAAATCTCATAATAAAAAAAAAGGAAAAGAGAAATGAATAGTGAATTTTATATATTTTTTTAACAATTTTTATATACTTTGCATCGCATTTTTTTTCTTGCTTTCTTTTCTCTTCGAGTGTTTTCTTTAGCGTCAGAGAAAACTAATTATTATTATTATTATTATTATTATTATTATTATTATTGCTCAAGATTTACCCGCCACGCATTTACAAAGATAACAAGCCTATTTTGAGAGTCAGATATAAATTGTTTTTTAAAATATTTTTTATTTAAAAATAATTTTTTTATATTCAAACATCAAAATAATAAAAAATATTAATTTAAAATCTCTAAAAAGAATAAAAAATTAAAAAGAAAAACGTTTGTACAGCAATCACAATCAGGAAGCTGGAGAAACCAATAATTCATTCAGATCATGGGCATTATTGTCATTTAGTGGGCCCCACCAACACAATTGCCCAAACTTTGTCTCCAATTTCCGACTCTCCAACCGGACATAGAGATTAGTTCCTTTTTACCCTTTATTTATTTATTTATTTGTCTTCTTAACTTTTGTAATTCTTTAATGATCATCGTCTGCAATCCCTTTAATTCTATATATTTAACTTTAAAACTCTCGCAAATCCTTCCTTACCTTGTATTTAATTTTTAATTTAATTTTATCTGTTGAGATTTAAAAAATGCTAAAATAATATATTAGAAACTTAACTTATATTAAAGAATAAAATTAAATAAATTAAGAATATAAAAATAGTTTAATTAAATATCTCAATTTATAAAACAGATTAACTTTATAGCCATTAAACTAAGATTGTAGCTTGCTTTAAAATGTGGCTGTTAAGTCTCTTCTAGACTCCACTAATCTAAAGGCTCGGTGCATATAAATATCTCAATATATAAAACAGATTAAGTCATTAATTTTATAGCCATTAAACCAAGATTGTTGCTTACTTTAAAACGTAGCTATTCCTGTTTGAGAATATGGTTGTGATTGCAGTATTTTTTATTCTAAAATGTATCAAAATAATTTTTTTTATTTTTAAAAAATTATTTTTAAAATCAGTGCTTCAAAATAATTAAAAATATATAAATAAATAATTTTTTTAAAAATAAAGATTAACTCGCGTTTTAAAACACTTTATAAATCTATTCTAAACTCCACTAATTTAAAAGCTTGGTGCATAGACATTGGACTGGCACAAGAAATATCTGTTCATCTCAAAAATCAATTTGTTTTCTCTTTTAGTGAAATAATAAAAAAGTTTCAAATAATTTAAATGATTTTTTTTAAGAATTTTGATCGATAGATGAATTTTAAAAGCCGAATTAAATATAGACTACGATCATCATAATTCTAGTTCCATGTCAATCGGAGAGGAGAAAAGAATTGAGTAAATCTCATCCAGCCCAAATGTATGGGACTTTTGGATGAGTCATTTTTTTCCAAAAAAAATCTCTAAAATTTCCGAAAATTTTTCAGTAGTGTGTTAATGAATTGCATCTTTTATCATTAACGCAAATCTATATTGCCTTTAGAGAGATCCCGAAGAATTTTGTTTGCATAGAGTGTTAGCAAAATAGGTCTGCAATTTTTCAAAAGAGACATACAAATTACAAGGGGAGAAAAAAAAAACAAAGAAATAAAAAAAAAATTGGAGATACACTGAAATTCTAATAATGATATAATCGATATGGTTAAAAAAATCTCAACGAGACAAATATAATAACATTAAAAAAGGTTATCAACAGTGACTGGAGTGTGCCACATGAGTCGTTTGAAGGCGCATGAGCCCCGACATATTTGAATAATGATTTTTTTTGGTGTTGTTGTATTCGTCTCGTCTCGTCGATATCTTTTCAACAATACCGGTGATTTTATCATCAGAGTTTTGATATCTGTAATCTTTTTTTTTATTATAAATTGTGTCAGTTTATTTTTAGCCTTGTGATCTAAGATAATACGTTGCTTTAGATTTACTTGGCAAATATTTTTTCCTACCTTTCTCTACTTCAAAATGTCCTGATCTGATAGAATGTGTGCTAATGTAGTGTCGATCAGTGCAAGCAAGTGTTAATTTGGTTGAGAACTCAACAGTTCTTAGTCGAAG
>Ga0325410_1009704_pt1 | contig 10240 bp, 6 predicted proteins | sample PopdelMetagenome_16_FD_206182 | JGI IMG/M metagenome (GOLD analysis project Ga0325410, IMG submission 206182) | Populus deltoides microbial communities from Bellville, Georgia, United States - Xylem-PdIQD-R3 | ecosystem: Host-associated > Plants > Phyllosphere > Stem > Wood/Secondary xylem...
AAAAAAGTTGAAATTATAATTACTCCTTTCCAAATCGTCATAATCCATTTCAATATTATAATTTTTTTTAGATATTAATTTTATTTGTACTATGAAGAAAATATAAATTATATGAGCTTAATTTTTTTCCTTTTATTATTTCACATATTTTTACATTTATTAATTATACTTTAATATTGCTAATATTGATCTTTTATGTGCTAGTTTTATGTACTATCAAAATTAAAAATATATATAATATATAGAACATAAAACAAGTAACTATTCTCCGATACATTATATACTAAAGTTTCAAAAATTATTTCATCTGCGTGTATGTGCTTCATAAATCTTGAAGATGAAACTCGTTGTTGCATTTTGTTATTATCATTTACATTATATATTTATTTAAAGACTAAGATATTCTAGTTTTAGCATGACAATAACTCATCAATGATTTCTATTGGGTTTCTTGAAATATATACACGGAACAGAAACAATACATTTAAATTTTTCTCGAGGATCCCAAAATCTTATTAGACATCTTTAGGATTATTTAGAATTTATACAAAGATTATTTGAAGATCGGATGTTCTTTTTTAATTTGAATAATTATTTCAAGACTAGGTTGTCGCACACTACAGTCATCAAAGTGTTTAGTCTCTAACGGTAATCAACATGAATCACCAGTGAAAAATCTCTTGCGTCCTTTTAAAAGAGAGAGATTGTTATGGATTTAAGTGTTAGCTCTTTTCTTTTGTGTTTTTCAATTGTTCTACAAGTTACATAGTTTCTGTGTAGAAAATAAAAGGCATAGTATTCTATTGATATTAAATTCATCTCTTAATTACTTAAATACATTCATATAGTTCATATTATACCCAATATATGCTTATATGTTACCCTCGATTAGGACAACATGTAGTGGGATCAAAACATAACACTCTTTATATAAAATAACTTAATGATCCCAAGTCTAAGAATTACTTACACAATCGTCACATGAGTTTTTTCATAGACACAAGTGATATCTCCATATGGAATTCTCATGTGGGTCAGTTCAGTGTACATATCAACTGGCAACACCTACAAATTAGTTCTAGGTATCCCTTATACCTCAGCTTATGAGAACAACTGTTTTTTTTTTCATAAAAAAAAAGAACATAATATGTATCAGTATTAACAGCTCTAATTAATATATAGTTTTAATAGAGCATTAACCATAAACATTCTAAGAATAATGCTTTGATGCAATAAGAATCTCATAATTATAACATTTTCTTTACGAAACATTTCGTCTTAATAACTTTATATTTCCTCTAGATTCATCAATAATATATTAGATTTATTAATAAAATATTTTATAAATATTAAAAATAAATATATTTTTATTAATGAATTAAATATATTTATATAAACAAATTCAATTCAATGAATAACATACGACTAACTACATTCTTCCCACATGCCTCCTAGTTTTGTGCGCTTACAATGAATATTGAGCTGGCTTCCTCACACTCTGAATTGATGGGCAAGTGTCGAGGCTGTTCCATACCAAATTAATGCAATTGCTGTCTCTTGCATGATTGCCAATTTCCATGGCTCATGTACATGCCACTTCTCCCTCTCTGGCCCAGATCTCAGATTATTCCTACCTCCTGCCATAAAGATCACTTAGCTGGTATGCATTCTGGAAAAAAAAAACAAAAAATTAATATTTTCCTCTAAAATTGGTAAGATGTCATTAGTTTTGTGGAGCATGCAGTAGCATAAATTAATATTATCCCAATTAGATATATGCTTAGTCCTTCGGACAGCAACGACGACGATCTTACATGTAAATAGTGTTAAGATCGAGATTAGGGCTAGTCTAAGGTATTATTTCTGATTTTATAATGATTCATTCATTATTGATCTCTGGCATCATAAAATCCACATCCAAGCTGTAAGAAATCACATGAGATAGCTTTCGGAGCAAATAATAATAAATAAATAAATAAATATATAAAACAAAAACTCGCTCTTTCGGTAACATGTTTCGTAGAAAGGGGAGCTAGGAGGACGACTCTCTTGTATTATTAACGAATGGATGCCTTCAATCGGCAAGAAGGGGAGGTATCCACGCCGTCGCCTTCAAGCTCCTAATCAAATCTGGACATGGAGCTGCTTCTCCGACATTAGGACCAGTGACCGACCAGGCCTGTCGGATAGCAGCAGCAGCAACAGTAATAATATTTATTAATGAGAGAGAGGATCAAGAAAAGGACAACGGAGAGAGCAGTTTTGTTGCGTCGAAGGGACTCTTTCTTTAAGAATGTGTTTCCCTTTAAGGGACTCTTGGCTGTTCCTTTCCGGTGAAGTGTTGACGGAGCATTTTCATCTCTTTTTTTACAATGGCCCACCGGATTTTTTAGAGGTTTCTCCAGATTCAATTCAGTTCTCCTCCTTCTCTGGATGTTTTAGAGATTCTTTTATCAAGTTTTTTTTATTTTTCTTTTTTTTAATAAAAAACTGTTAATGTTAAATAATATTTTTTTTTGGTATCGAATTATACTTTTTAGTAGTAGAGGTGATTATTTTCGGTTCGGTTTGATTTTTATTAAAAAAATAATCAAACTAAATTAAAAAAAACTTAAATCGGTTCAAACCGACTGGTTTCGGTTCGTTTTTTTGGACAAAAACTGATTCAAACCGGTTTGGCTCGGTTTTTTCAGTTTGGCTTTTTTCTGGTTTGACTAGGTTTTTTTTCCGGTTTTTTCGGTTTAGGTTCGGTTCGGTTTTTTTGGTTTCAGGCTTATAAAACCGAACCGGTTAGTTTTTTCAAAATTTTAATCAGTTTTTTTTACGATTTGGCTTTTTCAGTTATTTTTTTCCAATTTTTTTGATTTAATCAGTTTTTTAATTTTTCTACTCACTTTTATGAAGCATCACATTTAATCACTATTTTTATCCGTGAATAGATAAATAAGTTAGATATTAAATATGTAATTTTCTTTTTTATATATATAATCTTTATTGAAACTCAGTTTTGTCACGTGTCAGAGATAATGAGAAGTATTGAGATAAAAAAAAAATAAAATTTACTAGCTTAATAAATTGAATTAAATTTGAAACATTTAAACATAAAACTAATAAAATATCAGGCATCAAATATACAGTTTTATAAAACCTAAACATAGAAAATAAAAAACAAGAAAAAAGACTAGAAAGTGTTGAAATAAAGAAAGTCCAATAAATCATGAAAAAGAAGGATTTTTTTTTTTTACTAAGCATGATCATATATATATTGAATAATAACAAAATCAATAGCATTTGTTTAGTTAATCATCAAATACAATATATGTTTTTATATTTATTTAAAAATATTAAATTGATATTTTGTCATATTTTTTTTAAAAAAAATTGATGTTTTGTTTGTAAAAATAAAAAAGATAAAAAAAAATTTTAAAGTATTTAAAAAGAAAAAACACTTTGGCTAGCGTGAGCCATCAATCATATATCTAACCAATTTACATGAAAGTTGAAGTCCGTGAGAGACAATTTTGGTGGGTCCCAGTCTAAACATTGCAAAATCTCTAAATTTATTCGGCGCCTAAGAGTATGATATTAAAATTATTATATATTCGTTATTTTTTAAATTAATTTTTATTTAGAAATATATTAAAATAATTTTTTTTATTTTTAAAATTTTCTAAGATCAACATATTAAAATTAACTAAAAATATTTAAAAAAAATTTAAAAAAATAAATTTTTTTAAAAAAATTAAAGCTTAATTTAAACCAAGATTATTAATTCCGTTCTGTTTCATTTGAAGTAACCGAAATATTTCATACAAATTTAAAAAATAGAATAATTTTCATCTCATTTCAAATCTCGATCCGTTCTAGATAAATTTCGGTCGAAATATTCCGATTTCATTTCACATGTTTCATTCCAGGTTTGAAAAGCCATTAAATTAAATTGTTATTTTATTTAAGTTGAATTATTTGAATTAAGGTTATATTTAAGCTTGACTATTTATGAATATTTTAGATTTTAAAATTATATTTATTTGACATTGTGTTTATCTTGTATAATTTATAATTAATTTATTTTAAATTTAAATTATATTTGTTGAAATATATATATATATATATATATATATATATATATATATACACACACACAGACAGTACAACGTTAAAGCTACCTGTGAAAACTAAAATTTTTCATTTTAATTAAAAAAAAAAATAAAACAGAATCTACAATGTTAATTAAAAAAACGAAGAAGAGGTGCAAATGGGACAGTGGCAGGTGGAGCCACTTAAATTGTCAGCTCAAATTGTAGGCTGCCAATCAGAAAGAAACTAATGGAGAAATCTCGAAAAAAGAGAAACATTTATTATATAATATTTATAGTGGGCCATGTTTCATAAAAAAGAATATAAAAGAAATGCAGGAGGGCAAGCATTCACTCACCGAGCAAGGAATGAGAATGACACCTCAGCACCATGCCGGTAATTTTAGTGGCACTGCCACGTCACCCTACCGTTCCTCGTTAGTATTTTGTTTGTTGGAGAATAATGTTGGAAGGATAACAGCTTCGAAATGATACAAGAGCCACGTGTGATGTTTTGCACTCTTCTAGAGGGAGAGGAGTGCCCATGTGCGTGCTAAGTATTTTACGCAATGCTCCAAATAGATCGGCAACGAAAAATAGGTATTAACACGAACCATTAAACCAAACCACCACTTTAACCGAGGCTAAAACACCATAGAAAACATATTCTTCATCCGACGTCGTTCACTAGAACACTACAATATGATGATTTTACTCTTCATATTAAAAATCTTTAAAGTGATTTTACATTTTAAAAGCACAGTAAAACGACCCTTAAAAGTAAAAATTATGAAACTAACATCAAGAGGTGATTTGGTTTTTTTATAATGGTTTTATTTTTGTTATTATCATTTTCAATGAAGGATAATTTAATATTTAATTAAATATAAAAAAAATATCGTGAAATAATCAAAATATATTTAAAAATAAATTTATCTCTCCTCCCTAAAAATTACTAGTTGGCCCTCTTTGTTCTTGGTATTTAAAATTCAGTTTTTATTTTTTTTTATTTCTATTTATTTTTTTATTGATCCTTTTGAAAACGTTTTATTGGTTTTCAATGGTATCCTTCAATCCAAATTTTTAGTATTATTTTTTCCATTTGATCCTCATTGTTTTGATTTTTATTTTTTTTATTAGCCTTTTTGTAAAAGTTTTATTTATTTTCAATTTCACCGTTCAATTAAAATTTATTTTTAATTTTTATGTCAATTTTAATCCTCATTCTCTTGATTTCTTCTTGGTTCTTTGCTAAATTGATTTTTGTTTTCAATTTCACCCTTCAATCAAAAGTAAAATTTATTTAGTATTTCAATTTTGATCCTTATTTTTTTAATTGCTATTTTTTTTTTTTGCTTTGAATCCTTTTGTATAATTGAAATTTATTTTTTAATTTTATCATTCAATATTTGATTGATTGGGAATTGGGTTTCATGGTTTGGGTTTAATACTCCAGGTTACGAGTTTGAAAAGTTAACATGGGTTGAAAGTTTTCTTTTTTAAAAATGGGCTTTATAATTTTCTTTATTTTCTTTCTATTGGGTTTTCTGATCTCATGATTTGGGCATCGAGCTTGGCGAGATTCTCGGGTTGGCTCGGCTCTGATTACCGTGGTTACAGGTTTGTCATGCTAACTCAAGTTGATCAAGGCTGATTTGTTTAGGTTTTTTTTATCTGATTTCATCCTGCTGTAATTAATGGGCTGTGAATTGAGCTACATCTTTGGTTCCCTTTTAGAAAATTATTTTTTCTGCAAGTTATAGTGATCATTGTTTAAAAAGGAATTGATTCATCCCCTATAACTATTGTTGTTTTTTTTTATTATCTAATTAAAATAAAATAAACTTAATTGATTTAATCAAGTTTATGATCCAAGTTGTAGAAATATTTTTCTTTTTCAAAATGTGCTTACAATATCTATATATTAATTTTTTTATAGAAAAAGATAATTCAATCCAACAACAAATCACAAACACGAAGTTAGATATAAACTAAACATGTATAGATGCAACTTCCAAGTGATTGTATTTTTATGTTCAATTTATGGCATGATTTTTATTTTTATTTTTCAGATTACGGAAACCGTGGCCTCTTTAAGTCTGCCTCTGCAATTTAGGATACTGTCTTCAAAGGGCTACGCAGCATGATGATGGCTTAGCTTAAAATTCGGACATGATATTTATGATTGGGCCCCAAAGCATCGAACAACAATTGTCAGCATCAAGTTTAAAACCAACTTTCATTGCTTTTTACTCAACTCTTTTTGATGAATAAAAACAATTTCTTATAAAAGTCCCAACACCCTTTTGTGAACGATTTTTACTGGTCACTATGTTGAAAATAATATATCAATAATAACTCAATTAAATAATTAATTTTTTTCTATTTTTTGTATTTTAAGTTTATATATTCATATTTTTTTTATTTTATATATTTAGCAAATCTATTAAAAAAAACATATGTTATTAAAGTAGAGAGAGAATATGGCTGGCTCTTTCTCCTCAAATAACTTTTCTTAACAATTTTTTAGAGTCTGCTTGATAGTGTAGTTATTGTTGTTTTTTAAAATATTTTTTATTTAGAAATATATCAAAATAATATATATTTTTTATTTTTAAAAAATTATTTTTGATATCAGCACATCAAAATGATCTAAAAACCGCCAGAAAAATATTGATTTGAAACAAAGAAAAATATAAAAAAATTTTAAATTTTTTCAAAAGTATTTTTAAAATGTAAAAACAAACGGCACCTAAAACCCATCATCCACCACATGCGATTAGCAATAAAAACTATAGAAAAAAAATGACCTTTTTTTTATTGTATTGTACCTTAAATTTATAGGTCTTTGTCAGTTATTTACTTTTATTCGTTTTTTAATATGTTTAGTTAAATCTTGTATTAGCATTAGTAGTTGTTGTTTCTTTCATATTTATTTAATTTTTGACGTGTATAAATTACAACTAATAATATCTACCTATTTTTAATATATTTTCTAAGAGGTTTATGTAAATAAATTGAAAAACAATCTAGAAAACAAAGATAATTGAATAAATTTAAAGAATATAATGGTTAATAGGCCAAATAAAGAACACAAGATTCGAAATAAGTAATTATTATAAATATTTGGATAGATTTAGAGATTTTGTCTCATTTTATTTATCTTGTTATCTCAATAAAAAAAAATATAGATTCTAATAGAAACTCTACTGTACCAAACACGAACATACTATTATTCCGTAAAATTCTTTCAAAGATGCTAAAGTATTTAGCTTCTACACTCGACCATGTGCTTCTTTTTTTTTTTTTTTTGTAGTTCATATTTAGATTTTCTTTCTCGCTTTAAATGGCTTTTTGAATTCATAATTAGTATTAAAAATATATTGTTTTAATTTTAATAGTCAAATACTAGATTTATTGTTTGTGCTTCGCCTAGGCCGAGCAAAAAAAATTCTGAACATAAAAAAAATATTAGTGTAGAAAAAATCTGAGTTCTAAGTCATTAATCCAATTGATAATTAAGATAATATAAAAATAAAAATATAGTAACAATAAATAAACCAACAAAACAAAAAAAGATAAAAAAGATATAAACTAGAAAAAACCATATGGTCGCGTCTAAGAGAAAATATTAATAAGAAAAACCTGAAAAAACAAAAAAAAAATATATCAACAAAAAAAATGAGAGAAAAAAACTTAAGGATAAGATTTGAAAAAGAAAAATTAAAACTGATCCCATACAAAATAAATAAAAATTGAAAAAATGAGTACCACATTTGAAAAATTAAAAAATCATAAGAGGTAAAATTAAAAAATAGCAGAAGTGAAATTGAAAAACAATTGTAAAGGGTTAACCCAATAGAATAAAATCACAAAAAAAAAACCCTTAAAAATGGATAGAAAATAAAAAAAAAATCAACTTAAAAAGAAAAAGAAAAAACAAGTAAATTTAGACTGATATTTTAAACCTAATCTAATCTTTAAAACTCATAATCCGTGAAATTCTAGATTTGAATTCAATTTAAAATTTTAAATATCAACAAATTTAATTTTAAAAGATAAAATTATAAAAAACAAATTAATAAATAAACTCACAAAAATAAAAAGACAAAAACATCCCGAATCAAAAGCTTGGTTGATTTTTTTTTTTTTTTCCAAAAACAAATTAGTAATTACACTATTACACATTAGACTTAGTTTTTTTTTCTAATTATTTTACTTTAATTTTTAATTATTGTTATGCTTTCCTTAAAGGCATAACAAAGACGACGGACCTAATCTCTCCCGGCTCGGGTACTTTCTCCCCTCCTCCATGTGACTTCTGCACAGAAACCAGTAGCTGAAAATACACACCTCTTCCTCGTTTCAAAAAGTAATCCCTAATAAATTTGCATGTTTTTGGACATTTTACCAGGTAAAGACAAATGGCGAGCAAGCTCAGTCGCTTGCTTTGTGGCTTGTGATGTCAATACCTATCTTCAAAAGATGAGCACAATGCTAAAAGCTAATAGCTTATTTATCGAATGAAGCTTCAGGACGATTACCAATTCTGAACCATCTAATTAAACTCCCAGCTTCATATGGCAGAATGCGCGGCCAACAACCAGAAATCCTATCATTTTGAGATGTTTTCCGAATAAAATAGAATGCTAAGCTATTTCCTTCCTGAAACAACCCTTTCTGAAACAAGGATCAAAATTAAGTTGCATGAATGTAAGAAAATTCTTGCATATGCTAAATTCCTTGCAACCCTTTCTGAAACAAGGATCAAAATTAAGAGGTAATAAGAGCACGCAAAACCATATTTAAACAAAATTATACCAATATGTGCCTTTCGGGTCCTGGTAACAATGAGTTCTGACAATGTGGAAGCTATAAGATATACCATTTTCATGATATCAAGACTTCCATGATAGCCGCTATTTCCTTCCTCACTCTATGTAGAACTTGTTTCTGGAAGGAGGAGGCTGTTCGCCAGAGGACTGTTTGATCTCACAGCCAAGCTCAACCTCCATTAATCTGTGATTTTCCTTTGAACGATCCATGGTGAAGGATACACTTATAGCATCCCCTTCACTGACATGTACAGGAGGATGCAAGAGGAAAACCTGACCATGAGCACCGACAAAAAATTAGAAGGATAATGCAACTAAAGAAGTGATCTGTTGCTAGTGCACCAAAAAGATTAACACAAGAACATCACAATGAATCAAATGATTAGGACAGACATCCATGTCTCATGCACTCTTCAGAAAAGTTCCACGATGATAAATAACCTCGAATTAGCTTGAAGCTCATAACTTCTGGCTTTCATTTTTCTTCTCCATACAATTTTAATGCACCACATTCACTACTAGGAAACACATAAAAACTAGTGATGCTGTTTGCAATAAAATAAAGATCCAAAACAAAATAAACATCGGTAAAAAGAATGAACGTCAAATTCAAAAAGAAAAATAAATTAAAATCAAATGATAAAGAATGAAATTGAAAAAAAATTTAATTGGTTGAAGGATTTAAAAATATCAAAAAAATAAGAATCAAATTTAATATAAAAATCAAATGAAACCTAAAAATTTAGGATAAAATTGAAAATACAATCAATTAAATAAAAGATAAAAAATTAAATAAATAGCAATTAAAAAAAAATGAAATATAAGAGGTAGGTCACTCCCATACTTTAGCCAACTATTTGTCTTTCTATTAATATTTTATATTTATAAAAGATCAATTTACCCCTAACCTAACTTGATTATAAAAAAAAAAAAAGTTAAAAGATGAAAAGATGAAAAAGCATCATGGAAAGAAGCTTTATTTTTGTTTCTTTCTAAGACAATTTAGTAATTTAATTGTACAAAATAAAAATATCTATATGGCTCCTTAATGTAGGTTAATGTTTTTACATGTAAGGCTAATTAAGTCATTTGCCTATTCATAATAGAAGTCAAAAGTCAAGTTTGTCACTATTCAATTTTTCATTGGCTAATGTCCCCCTATAAAAAGAATTGTCCTTCAATTGTCAGGTTGGTGGATGTTTTTTTGTAGGGCCAAAGTGGGGAAAGTATTGTTCATTGCTACAATACTTTCCACACATGTTTTAATTTATTGTTAATATGATTCACATTTTATTAATTTTATTGTATGAGAAATTAATGAAGCCA
>Ga0325410_1009705_pt1 | contig 10239 bp, 5 predicted proteins | sample PopdelMetagenome_16_FD_206182 | JGI IMG/M metagenome (GOLD analysis project Ga0325410, IMG submission 206182) | Populus deltoides microbial communities from Bellville, Georgia, United States - Xylem-PdIQD-R3 | ecosystem: Host-associated > Plants > Phyllosphere > Stem > Wood/Secondary xylem...
CTCTAAATAGAAGTCAACACCTCAACATATATAGTGGTAAAAAGTGTACCCAATAACTCAGAGATTGTCAGGCGATCATAAATAGATCCTTTGGTGCTCATCTTAGATGCCATGGTAAGAGGTTGATAGCGCTAAGGAGATTTTATTCTTTGAAAATGAGAGTGTCCTTATCTAGTTATGTTTTCTTCTTCTACTTGAATATGATTCCCTACTGCCTATTTCATGTTAATAAGAGTTATGTAAAAAAGAGTGTATAGTTGTTCTTATAAAGAGTAGTTATAGACTTCATTGATCATGTCTTTAGTGGCATGAGTTCGAGTAGATTCTTTATGTTTAGCATTTCTTATTAAATCTATAAAGATCTATCATGGTACTTTTATATTCTCATTAGGTGATGATGAAGAGCTTAGTTGTGATTTTTTTAGCTAGTATGCTAGTGTTGAAATGAGAGACAAGCTTAATGCAAAGATTGTGAAGGCCAGTGATCGAGTCAGGCTCAAAGCCGTGATACCACACCTGAGTATATCCATGGAATATTGTTGAGAGGATTTTGCACATAGCATCACACTTTTGTATTACTAGCTTTAGGCTATTTTTGACATTTATATGTGTTTTCTAGGATCTGTAAAATTATCATAGTTATCCAAGTTGGTCTTCACATGCACACGATTTTTGGAGAGATGGGTGTGTAATATTCGATGACAAAGTGGAGAGTCTCCAATTTGGTAGGGATGATATTCATTCTTAGGAGCTTATACAATTTATCTTGTCTCATCTCTAAGTCTTTTTTATAGGGATCATACAAGTAAGAATCAGAAAAAGATTCATGGTGATAGCCTACTTTTCATTATTTTATCGTGTTGCTCCAAAGAGTATTTGGTACGATGGATAAAGATGGACTAGACAAGACAATGTTTTATGAAATTGTTTGGTGCACCTTTGTATAATATAAAAATCAATTTTTATCCTGTCTAATGATATTCTAGAGGATAAATTATGTCCCGCTAAAAAAGGTAGGACAAGTATGTCCAATTCTGTACACAAGAGTTATTATTTATAAAATAATTATACTGCCCTTCATATAAAATATAACACTTCGTAGAATCATATACTCTCCAACTCTATTCATGGAGACCTTTTCTTGATTTTTCTGCCACCAATATTATCCTTTTCCTTCTCAACTTCTGCATCTTAAGCAAATGCTCATCTCGTTAGTAAATAACCCAAATGATATTTTTAACTTCACCAAGTGATCTTTTTTTTCACTAGATTCTTTAAGTTGGATATAATGCTCATTGCTTCATAATATGGTTTAGTAAACCTTTTTGTGATGGAAACCACATTATAGTTTTGATGGAAAACCGAGATCAACATGTCAACGAAAAACAATCACGTTTGTCTTTGTTGAAATATGTTAATCTTATGCTAAATGGTGTTGGTCAATTCAGTGTTTGGCCTACAAACACTTTCTCATAATCTTCAGTTAAATTATAACTCTATAACAAAGAAAATCTCAACATATTTGATTTGGAGACTAGTGCAAAGCTTTGATTTTCCCACCGATACCCTCTTTCTTGAACAACCACTCATAAAGGACAAGAAGCTTATGACATTAAGAAGTCAAAGAAAAAATAGGGATGTGAATTGGGAATTAAATGTAAGTGAAGCAAAGAATTCAATAAAAAAAATGATGGAGAAAAAGAATTTGTTGGGAATGCATAGTGTTTTTGGGAATTTGGATTATGAGTCTTGATATATGGGTCAAATTCGGTATCAAGAAATGTTGAGTTTGGTTATGGAGATAAGGTTGACGTAGAAAAAGAATATATGTTATTCATTATAATAAAAACAAAATAAATTATTTTTTTTGTTAAACATATATGTTATAATTTACACTTCGAACATTAGACAAGATAAGGGTATTAGTATCATTACAATATGTTGTTCTACCTTATCCAATGCCTATCAGATATAAAATAGAACAAGTTTTTCAATTCATTCCAATCCAATGCAATGCACACCAAACACAAGATATGATAGTTATTTGTCCAATCAAGTTCAACCCTATTTTGTCTAATCCAATCAAATCTAATTAATATTATCCAGAATATCAAACACTACCTTAAGAAACTGAAGTTGTCTTTGTGCACCTAGTGCATATAATAGAGCTATATATTATATTATGTATTACATGTTAATGGAATATGAGAGTGGAAAACCATTATTATATACTTATAACAATATTGTTAAACACTTACACTTGATAGAAAAGTTTAGAGATCTGGAGGATATGTAGTTTCTATGGTAGATTAGTTACTCTTTTATGTCTTAAAATGTTTAAGTTGTAATCCATGGAAAGAGTTTTTGGTGAAAGGTGTGAAATAAGAATGGAGTAGATTTTTCTTTAGGTCCCTACAAACAACTCCACTAATGAATTCGTAGAAACTTCAAACCAAATTAGGCTTTGCATGACTACATTTTAAAACATAAGCCCTTTGATGCTTAAATTAGTAAATGTAGGATGAGAAAATAGTATGAAGGAAAGAGAATTAGAATGAATTGATGCTAAGCAATAAGTTTGAATGGCTTAAATCTCGCTAGCTTAAGTAGACTTGAATTATATGGGAGTTTCTTAGTTTGGCTTAAACTGTCTGGTTGGGATGTAATTGCCTGATTTAGATTTAATTGCATGAGTTAGCTTTAATTTAGCTTGAAATTTGGTTCTCTTTTCTTACTTGGTTACCAAAGTATTTATAGATCATGGTCACTTCAGCTTACCTCAAGAAGCATGCTATCTTGGTGTGTAGAGAGGAGTTAAATTATTAGTGGAAATGTTAGAATTGTTATTAGTTGTTATACTTATGTATGACATTAATGAACAAGTGTGGGTAGAAAATAACCATTGATGAGAAAAGTAGCGTCTTTTTTATATAGAAAAATTGCATGTGTGACTCCTAAAAACTGGAAAAAATACATTCAGGTGTGCGCTTGACATGTATTGTTGTAATGGTGCCTATTATGCACTTAGGCCTGGTCTAAACATTGGAGATAAGAGACCTCTTGTGCTTGTGTTATGCAAGTAATGTAATATGATGGGACCAAACACAAGGAAATTAAAAAAAAAACATTTTATGTACCATTACAACAATACTAAAATGCCTAGGCATTTTACTCCAACAATATATAGTAACCTTTAAAAAAAAAACTCTAACCTCAAACTTCTTTTTCAATTCCAGCTTTTTGTGTTAAATTTATAAAAAATTACTCAAGAAATATAAGATTCAACAAAAGAGGATCAAAGTGTAAAATAAGGACAAGTCTCGTAGCTAATCTCAAATTCGCACGAGAAAGAACTTTTTTGTCCATCTATTTTTCTATTTTCCTTCTCAATCTATATAGTTTTTAGAATTTTTGTTCTAGTCTAAAAGTTCAGTTTGTTAATTTTTCGGTCATTGAGTTTAAGAGATGAAAGACAAAGTCATTGAATTACTAGGAATGAGAGGAAAAAAATCATCGTTTGACCATATTTTGATGATAAAAAAAGATGATCTTTGTGTCAACATATTCAATTTGACAAGAGAAGTTCCATTAAAGGGGTTTTAGACTTTCAACTAGCTTAGAAATGTAGATCAAGGTCAAGGGAGAAATTGTTTTTGGTTTGTTATATGTTTTTAGAAATATTTAGAGATATTTTTTGAAAGATTGAGTTATTTAGAAACTAAAGAAGTTCATTTTGTGTTTTTTGGTCAAAATTGGTGGGGGAGGGGGGGGAATGGATTTTTCAAACTAAAACATCCTAGCCCCACTTCTCTAATGGTAAAAATTTAAACAAGTAGACGACACATCATCCATTTCTTTAAAAAAAAATAAAGAAAAAGAAAAAATTAAATGGCCTAAACGCATAAGCTTGGGCTAACAAACCTACACACATGGGCTTTGTTGTAAAGGCCCGGGTGTCAGGCCACCCAGGCCCGCATGCCTAGAATGTTTTTATTTTTTATTTTTTAAAATTTTATTCTTTAACATTTTGTATTGATTTTTTTTTCTAAATTGCATCCTTCATGATTTATTTTGGTTAGCTTTATATGGGGTTATCATGATCTCAAACAAATATTCTAACATTGATTGATGTTTTATTTTCCAAGTATCTATTTTTGTTATCATATAATTAAATAAAAAACATTTTAAAAAATAAATTTATTAAGCTTAGTGGAATCTACGACCTGGATAGCAATTTTAGTCGGTTAGGCAATGAAACTTGAGTCGATCCAGTATGTTGTTGTTTTAATATATTAAAAAAATATTATCTTTATTTTAAAAAAATCAAATCATGTTTTTATTGGTCATCCAGGTTACTTTTGAACTTGTCAAGTCGGTTAGGTCACGTCGAGACAATTCTCACATGATTTAATTTGAAATCCAAATTATGTAAGGATTTGGGTCGGAAAGTTACAAAGTTAACCTGCTGGGCTGAGTTTGGTAATATTATCAAATATTTTCCCACAACCTAAAATTGTTTTTACATTCAAATTTTTTTTTGTCCGAGTATGGTCATCTAGTCAGATACTATGACTTATGATTTAGTTTTGAAAAATAGTGCATGAACTTGGTCAATGTGATTCAAAATTAATCAGGGTGTTTTTTCTCCCTTCCTTTTGAGTGGTTATTTGCATTGTCTAAACCTACTAATTTTAGATATAAGATATATTATAACAATTTATCAAATTGTTGTAGTTTAAATTTTAATTATTTACATGTATCTTACGATATCATTTATATTATTATTTTTAATTCAATCAATCAAAACCCCATTTCTCTAATCAATAATTACCCATAAACTAGATATATACATATAGGTGAAACGTTACTTTAGACTCACTTTATTATCATCACAGTTTTTAGCAACAACAACTTTTATTGTAGTTGAAATTCAAATTAATATCAAGTAAATATTTTTTTTCTTTTTAAAGAACTACAAGATGGTAATTTGTGAAAAGAATAAATAAAAAAAATTAGAAAATTATCCTATTTTTTATTCAGGAATTTAACTAATTTTTGGTAGAATAAGAAAGCTTATGGATTAAAAATGATGTGCAGCTACTAAACCTTTATTTCATAATGATGATATCCCAAAAAAATTCAAATAGCTTAAAAACAAGGCTTATATGTTAGATAATTAGTTAATCTATTGATTCTAGCAATCTAATCCATTCTCATTGGTTAAGGTGACTGGTAGCCAATACCTAGTGTCTAGTAGGCCAAAGTGGCTGGTGACTTGTAATTGTTAAATGTCCCTTTAGGTAGATTTGGATACTCTCATATGCTTAAGCAAGTATCTTTTTAGAGAGAGAAGAAAATGATATTTTAGAGACAGATGCTCTTAAAATATGTATGTAGTAGAGAATAAAAATTATGAACCTGGAGCTTGAAAGATTCATAGGGTATTTTTAGCCCATGAGTCTCGTCCTTTTATGGAGAGGGTGGGTTATAGTGTAATTTTACCATAATAGTATTAATGAGGGATAAATATCCTTTAATCAAGCATTAATAAGAGAAAATATCCCTAACATATGCATTAATAAAGGATAAATATCACTTGCACAAATATTAATACGATGAAAATATAATAGAACATTGGGAGATTTTTTATATACTTAAGAGTATATGGAAAGTAGAATCCAAAATGTACCTGAGTTCATAGAAGCTGAGCTGTTTTTCTAGGATGAGCCTTTTCCCCTAGGCTAAGCCCATGGCATTGAGCTACACTTTTCCCCTATATTGATCCCATAACATTGGATTATTCCCCTAAGCTGAGCCTATATATGATGGGTTTTTTCCCTTAGCAGAGCCCATGACATTGGGCTCTTCCTCAAGGATGAGCCCATGAGGACTGAACTATTCCTCTAGGTTGAACCTATGAGAGTTGGGCTCTTCCTTAACTCTGAGCCCATGGGCAGTTTGGCCCAGGTATATTACTTGAGACCGTGAGTTTTTAGACTTCAGGGTTTTCTAGACCTATTAAATTTGAGTTTATAAATAGTCATCCAAGTCTTTATGAAATTTATACGCAAAGACTTTGTAAAAATATCTGGTACGATGAATTTGTTGAATTTTTTATATGAAAAAAAGGGTGGAAACCCAGGTAATATACCAGAGAGCCCGTGTATAAGGGCATACAACATGGTTGAAAAATAATTTCTAAGCATGTAGAGGGGAACAAAAAAGAAACCTATATTGAAAAACGTTTTCTAATAGGTGGAGAGATCCATAGAGAAGGAGTCCATACCTAGAAAATTTCTAAGAGGTAGAGGGGACAGACCCATGTCGACGCTCATACTTAGAAAAATTTATAAGGGATAGAAGGAAACCCAATGAGGGTCAGCCTATACATACAAAGTTTTCTAAGAGGCTGAGAGAACTCGAAGAGGGTAAGCCTTATACTTAGAATATTTTTTAAGAGGCCGAGAGGAACCCGATAAGGGAGGGTGAGCCTTATACTTAGAAAATTTTCAAGTGGCTGGGGAGAACCCATGTCGATGCCTATACTTAAAAAAAATTTTAAGGGACGGAGGGGACGGACTCATGTCTACGTTCATACTTAGAAAAAAAAAGACAGAAGAAAAACCTTATGAGGGTGGTGTTATTGCATTAGAAAGACCTTCAGTCAATCCCTAGGAAAGTGGATAAGGGGAACCCATGGTGATGCCTAGATTTAGAAAAAATTATAAAGAGCGAAAGAGACGGACTCATGTCTACATCCATAGTTAGAAAGATTTATAAGGGGTGGAGGGTATAAACCCATATATATACCATACTTGGAAAATTTTCTAAAGGATTGAGGGAAACCCAAGAAGGGTAGTGTTATTGCATTAGAAAGGCTTCAGATCCATCACTTCCAATGAGAGTTATGTTATCACACTAGCGAGGCTTCAAATCTATCCCTTTCAAGAAGAGTTTGCAATCGCACTAGGGAGGCTTCAGATTCATCCCTTACAAGAAGAGTTGTGCATCGTAATAAGAAGGCTTCATATCCATCCTTTTTAATGAGAGTTGTGTTATCGCACTAAGGAGACTTCAGATCCATCATTTCTAATAAGAGTTGTACAATCACACTAGGGAAGGCTTCAGATTCATCCTTTTTAAGAAGAGTTGTGCAATCGTACTAGGAAAGCTTCAGATCCATCCCTTTCAAAAAAAAATTGTGTTATCGCACTAAAAAGGTGTCAATAATGATGTCCCAAAAAATTTAAGTAGTTTAGGAGCAAGTCATATATGTTGGATAATCAGTTAATCTCTTGATTTTAGCAATTTGATCTATTATTTCTAGTCAAGGTGGTTTGTAGCCAATACCTTATAGGCCAAAGTGACTTATGACTGGTAACTGTCAAATATCCTCTTTGGTAGGTTTAGGGACTCTTAGATGCTTAAGTAAATATATTTTTAGAGAGAAGACAATGATATTTTAGAGAGAGATGCTCTAAAAATATGTATGTAGTAGAGAATGAAGATTGTGAACCTGGAGCTTAAAGGATTCATGTGGTATTTATAACCAATGAGTTTTGTTCTTTTATAGAGATGAGAGGTTAAAGTGTAATTTTATCATGATAGTATTAATGGGGGATAAATATCCCTTACACAAGCATTAATGGGAGAAAATATTTGTAACATATGCATTAATAAGGGATAAATATCAATTTCACAAACATTTATGTGATGGAAATATGACAAGTCATTGAAAGTTTTTTTTTATACACTTAGGAGTGTAGAGAAAGTAGGATTTAAAATATAACTAAGCTCATGAGGGTAAGGCTCTTCCCCACGTCTAAGTCCATGGGCATCATATTGCCTGAAATCATGAGTTTTAGGCTTTTAAGGATTTTTATACCTGTTAAATTTGGATTTCTCACATAACATTAATGGAATTAGAAAAAAAGAATTTGATAAAATGTAAAAAAAGTTAGAGGGGTCATGATGTTTTTTATTATGATTATTATATATCATCAATCTAATTATATATTTTAACGATAAAAGAAAAGAATAATATGATATTATGATAACAATTATTTTTTAAAGTATATTTCACTTGAAAATAAATTAAAATAATATTTTTTATTTTAAAATTTATTTTTAACATCAACACATTAAAATAATTTTAAAAAATTAAAAAAATTAATTTAAAGATTTTTTTTATTTTCAAAAACACTTTTACTTGTTTTTGGTCTTGTTTTGAGAATTACTAACTATTATTATTATTATTATTATTATTGAACAAAATGAGGACCAAGTACATAAGACTCCATGTAGGAAGTACCTAGTAGTGTTTATCTTTTTCGTAGCTGCCTGTTGCCTATTTTATTTTTTGAACGAATTTCCATTTCCACAAGGCGCAACAACAAACACCACCGCTACCACCACCCTTCGTTTTTAACGGTCTCTCTCTCTCCCTTCCTGTCCACGGTCAAGTTCCCACTTGGACGCCTCTTCTTTTCCTTCACTCTCACGTCGTACCCTCTCTTTCTCTATCTCTTCCTCCCCCCTCTCTATATATACATATCTCATATCTGTATGCGTAACTGAATATATAAGCAGCAGAGCAGAAATAAAGAAAGAAAGAAAAAATGGTTGAGAAGGTGAAAGCGAACTGTAATTATTCTAGTCGGGTCGTGGAGGGACCGACGAACCCGATCGTAACGCCTCTTTTAACGGATCTTTATCAGTTTACAATGGCTTATGCTTATTGGAAAGCCAATAAACATCAAGAGCGAGCTGTGTGAGTAGTTTGCCTTTTTCTTTTTTCTAAGGATTCTGTTTTTATTTATTTGGTTGTTGAGGGAACTGAAATGTTTTTGTTTTCCTGAAAACGTAATAATATTGCATCTGTTAGTTAATTCCATGCTCAATATTATATCATTTATTTATAGTAGTACTGAATTTAACAGGAGAATTAATACTTTAAATTACATTGCAATAGGAGTTTTGTTTTAAACATTAAAAAGCTTGTCTTAATTTCTTTCGATTTTTGATCTGGGGCTCTTTAATGTTTTTGTTATCAGGTTTGATTTATATTTTCGGAAGAATCCGTTTGGTGGGGAGTACACAGTGTTTGCTGGTTTAGAAGAATGCATCAGGTTAATTGCTAATTTCAAGTTCACCGAGGATGATATCTCTTTCATCCGGGAAAGTCTTCCTGGTTCATGCGAGGTAAATGAGGCTTAGTGGTTTATTATTTTCTTATTTATACTTCAGTCACTGCTTCTCGTGGCTTTTAAATCTGAGGAGAACTAGTACTTAATACATGATCTTGCAGGATGGTTTCTTTGATTATCTTAGAGGATTGGACTGCTCAGAAGTCGAAGTGTATGCCATTGCAGAGGGTTCAGCAGTCTTCCCAAAGGTTCCTCTGCTAAGAATAGAAGGACCAATTGCTGTGAGTACACCTTCCAACTGGTTTTCCTCTATTTTCTTGTTTACCGTTTACCATGTACATTTTGTCTCTCGAGTGGATCTTATTCGATTAATGTTTTTGCAGGTGGCTCAATTGCTGGAAACCCCATTAGTGAATCTTATCAATTTTGCATCTTTAGTGGCAACAAATGCAGCTAGGCATCGATTTGTTGCTGGAAAATCAAAAAGTCTTCTTGAGTTTGGGCTTCGACGGGCTCAGGTTGCTGACTGTATTTTGATTCTTTTTATTTTTTAATGCTGGCTTGAGTTATCTTTATGAGAAAACTCATTATTTTATGCTTAGGGACCTGATGGTGGGTTATCGGCGTCAAAATATTGCTACCTTGGAGGGTTTGATGCAACAAGGTAATTTCTAAACATTTCAGTTGCTGCCTTTCGTATCGTGCAACAATTCTTCTCTTATAGTTGAATTCTCAGAATGGTTTGTACTTTTTCTAATATGCCTTCCAATCATTTAACAATGATTCAGTTAAGCATCAACTTTCCATGTTAAGAGTCTCTTTAAAATCTTAAAGTAGCAAGGACTAGTGAGTAGATAACTCAGACATGATTGTCTACTACACAAGATTTTTTAGTTTATAGTTCAAATTCAGCTTTTGAATTTCTTCGAAATCAGTTGACCTGTGCATTGGCTAAGGTGATTCAAGATTGGTTTGGGTGGACATAGATCAATGGTTCTGATCCTGCCTTCAGGAAAGGGACCTAAAACTGAGACAGGGAGCTTCTTCAAAGCCGAGGAAACTATCTTGGTTTACAAGATCATTGTATCTAATT
>Ga0325410_1009708_pt1 | contig 10238 bp, 6 predicted proteins | sample PopdelMetagenome_16_FD_206182 | JGI IMG/M metagenome (GOLD analysis project Ga0325410, IMG submission 206182) | Populus deltoides microbial communities from Bellville, Georgia, United States - Xylem-PdIQD-R3 | ecosystem: Host-associated > Plants > Phyllosphere > Stem > Wood/Secondary xylem...
TGCTGCGAAGTCCATGATGAAACCCCCCGGTTTAGGATACCAGAAAATTGACATGTGCCCTAACTTCTGCATGTTATACTACCTTGAAAATGCTGAGATGACTGAGTGCATGACATGCGGGCATTCCTGTTACAAACCTAGAACTGACAAGGAAAAGACTCTAGTGGCATATAAAAAACTTAGATACTTCCCGATCACACCTAGACTGTAGAGGTTATTCATGTCACCAAGGACTGCTGAGCACATGACATGGCACCAAGCACACCATACGGTTGATGGAGTGATGGTTCATCCTTCTGACGGTGAAGAGTGGAAACGCTTTAACAGTGTTCATCCTCACTTTTCAGCTGAATCAAGGAATGTGCGTCTTGGGTTGTGTATAGACGGATTCAACCCATTTAGGTCATTTGTTGCTCCTTATTCTTGTTGGCCGGTCATACTCACAGTTTATAACTTGCCACCGGGAATGTGTATGAGGCCGGAGTTCATATTTTTATCTACTGTCATACCCGGTCCAAGCAGCCCGGGGTAGAATATAGATGTTTGTCTTCGACCGTTGATTGATGAGTTGGCGCAGTTATGGTCCTCCGGAGCTCTGACTTATGATATATCGAGGAAAAAAAATTTCCTTATGAGGGCAGCTTTGATATGGACTATCAATGATTTTCCAGCTTATGGAATGCTTTCTAGTTGGAGCACGCATGGGAAACTCGCATGTCTATACTGCATGGAAAACTACAAGGCATTCACACTAACAAACAGAGGTAAAGCTTCCTTTTTTTACTGTCACCGTTGCTTCTTGCCACTTAATCACAGATACAGAAAGAACAGAAAAGATTTCTTTGTTGTTAGAGTTGAAAAAGATGTTGCATCCCCGCGTCTTTCTGGTGAAGAATTGCATGATGTTGTCTCAGAGTACGGAGACATTGTGTTTGGCCTTCAATCAGGTAAGCAAAAGTTTCCTGGTTTTGGATTGACCCATAATTGGGTAAAGCGAAGTATCTTTTGGGAGCTTCCTTATTGGAAGACCAATCCGCTCCGCCATAACCTTGACATCATGCACATCGAAAAGAACATGTTTGAGAACATTTTCAACACCGTTATGGATGTGAAGGGGAAGACAAATGACAACATCAAGACTAGATTGGATATAGCTTTATACTGTAACCGTAAAAATATGGAGTTGGTTTATGATGAGTCATGGGTCGCAAAACCAAAAGCAAGCTTCGTGTTAGAGAAAAATGCACAACTGTTAATCTACAAATGGCTTAAGAGTTTGCGTTTTTCGGATGGACATGCATCGAACATATCAAGGCTGGTTAATATAGAGGACTGCAGGTTGTATGGAATGAAGAGTCATGACTGCCACGTGTTTATGCAAACACTCATCCCATTAGCTTTTCGTGATTTGTTGCCAAAGGGAATATGGGATGCACTCACGGAGATCAGTCATTTCTTCAAAAATATATGCTCCAGCAAGTTGAATGTTGATCACATTGAGAGGCTTCAAACGAATATCATCGAGACACTATGCAAACTTGAGATGATATTCCCTCCATCATTTTTTGACTCAATGGAGCATCTCCCTTACATCTACCGTTCGAGGCAAAAGCTGGAGGACCGGTCCAATATAGATGGATGTATCCATTTGAATGGTTAGATATTACAGTTGCAATGTAATTCATATATAAAAGTATTTTATATGTTTTTCTTAATTGAAAATACTTGATTAATATTTCAATGTAGGTACTTGTTTAATCTCAAGAAAAAGGTTAAGAACAAGGCGCATGTTGAGGCTTCGATATGTAAGGCCTATATTGTTGAGAAGATCTCAACATTTATCTCGTACTATTTCGAACCTCTTCTGAGAACAAGAATCAATCGCGTTCCACGGCATGATAATGGCGGTGAAGTGTCTTCCAGTGGGAACTTGTCAATATTCTCAAATACTAGATGACCCACACCTAAAAATGCCATAAGAGGAAGATCTTTGTCAGAAATAGAGTTCAAACAAACACACAACTATGATCTATTTAACTGTGATGAGCTGAGACCTTTTATTCAGTAAGTTTATATTAATTAAACTTTGTTAGTAATATACTATTAATTATATATTGTAATATCATACACTCATCATCACTTGTAGGCAACATCGACAATATTTGCTCTCCAATAACTCATAGCTGACCGAATCCCAGATCTTTCAATTACAAAATGAACAGTTTGCCACATGGTTCAGAATATATAAGCACTATCACAAACTCATTCTAACTTGTAAAATTACTGTACGTATGCATGTCATTACGAGATTCTCGTTCATTTACTGTTTATTGATGTACATTACATACAAGGTTTATCAAATGGGAAGGAGTGCGCCTAAGTCATTGTCTTTACTAAGCCTGGGGCCTGAAAGAAAATGTAAGTGCTACAATGGGTATTTTGTCAATGGATATGTTTTCCATACTGAAGAATATGGGCAAGGAAGAAAGATATACAACAGCGGTGTTTGTGTTAAAGGATCCACTAGCAGTGAGTTAGAAGTTGACTACTTTGGTAGATTAGAAGAGGTCATCGAACTGGAATATCATAACGAGCAGAATAGAGTGTTTTTATTCAAATGCTATTGGTATGACACGACTGACAGATGAATCAGAGTTGATCCGCACTATGGTCTGGTTGAAATCAACTCAAAAGCTAGACTCCGCAACATAAACAATGTCTTTGTTTTCGCAAAGCAATGTCAACAAGTTTATTACACATACACCTCTTCATTTAGAAAGGATCGATCAAGAGTGGATTGGTTGTCTGATTTAAAAACGAAACCCCGGGGTCGTGTCGAGGTTGTTCAGGATAAGAACGAAGACACAAGTGTGTGAGATGAAGTCTTTCAAGTTAGTATATTGGTTGAACCATATCGAGTTGCGCCTTCGATTGAATTGGAAGAAAATTCAAATTTTCGTGTTTTCGATGATAGTCTTGTTGATGTTGACGCAGATGAGTTAAATTTTGTTTTGACCTCTAGCGGACAAGCAAATGTCGATGAAGAAGATGATATCCATATTGAAGATTGCAATGAAGGTGATGACAATTCAATTGATGACGAAGAAAAAGGAAATTCTGACCAACTACCAAAATGAAGCCCTGTGTAAAACCTTTTTTTTCATGTAATTTAGATTATGGATGATATATTTTGTAACACGAAATATTTATTACTTGAAATAATTACTTGAAATGCCACAATCATGAAATAATTACTTGAAATAATTATAGATCATGGATGATATATTTTGTAACATGAAATAATTACTTGAAATGCCACAATCATCGACGTCCCTACCAACGGATATAAATCCGTCGATATTTCACAGAGAGTTTGAAAATAATTACTTGAAATGCCACAATCACTGACATACATACCGATGGCTATAAGTCCATCGGTAATTTGTCGGTGGGTCAATTTTACCGATAAAATTACCGACAGACCGCGCGAATTCCAAAGGTTTGTGCATTAAATGCATATCTGACTGCGTCATAGTGCCAACGGACCACAAAAAAAATGGAGGGTCATTAAAAATTTTGGTGCAAAATTCAAAATTTACCAACGGATTTTTGACACTTCACCGACGGAATAAATTAAAATAATAATTAATTTTATATCCGTCGGTGAATCCATCGGTAAAACTGCCTTATAAGTCCCCCAGCTGCCTCTTCAGTTCAATTTTTCTTCTCCTCAGTTTTTCACTGATTCTTTTCCTTTCCATTCTTCAAAGGTTTCACCAGTAATCTCTAGCAACTTTTCTCGTGAATCTCCATCAGTTTAAAAGGTATGTGTTTCTTCTATTTCATTTTATTTAAGGGTTTTTATTTGTTATGCCTTTTGTTTTGGTGTATTTTTTGTAATGTAGATAAAGTCTATAGTTTTTTTTTTTTTTGCATAATTCATTGCTAAAGTTTATAGTTTTTTTTTTAATTTATTGAATATTTTTTATTTTTGTATTGACATAATTATTATTAGTTAATTTGTTGAATATTTATTGTTAATGTTGAATTTACCATAAAATTAGTAATTGAATAAGTTGGAATAATTATTAATTTTACTCTATTATTGCATGATTTGTGTTTAAATTTTTCCATTTATTTTGATTGTTATTCTAGAATTTTTTTTAATTTGTTGTTTTGTTGTATTGGCATAATTATTGAATAATTTTTTGAATAGTAATTGTTAATGTTGAATTTACCTTAGTATTAGTAATTGAATATTTTGAAATAATTGTTAATTTTACTCTGTTATTGCAAAATTTATGTTTAATTTTTTCCATTAATTTTAATTGTTAGTCTACAATTTTTTTTTTAATTTATTGAATATATTTTATTGTTGTATTGGCATAATTATTGAATAATTTGTTGAATTGTAATTCTTAAAGTTGAATTTACCTTAGGATTAGTAATTGAATATGTTGGAATAATTAGTATAGATTGGGTCAATTGGTTGTGGCTTTTGTTAATATGTGCAGGTTTGTGGATTTGGGTAGTATCCAGTACAGAGGAGGTGCTGTCGAATTTTTTTTTAACATTTGAATTTAATTATATAATTATTTGTATAAAATTGTGTAGATGCGTAGAATGAAAAGCAGAGTTGGTCACTCATGTACGGTCGCAGCTAGTTCGTCTAGCAGCGATGATGATATTTCCTTAGATGCCTTTCAAGAAGAGGCACCTACACCACCTGCGTCGTAAACCGATGTTGTCTCTTCCAGCGCTACTTCACAGCGCAGAGGCGGGGTGCCTTCACAGCGGAATCAATTTACCTGTAAGTACGAGGCACAGTGGAAGGACGACCTTTCAATGTAAGGTTGTTAAGGTTTAATTTTTTTTTAAAAAAAAATTACAGCATAATTTATGAAGTAATCACTATTTAATTTATTTCATTTATTTTCAGGTTCACAAACATTGAGGCCACCCGAGTAATATCATCGGCGTTTAAATCATCGATGGAGATTCCATTGTTTCAATGGAGTCAGATATCCAAGCATCCTGAATGGATGCTTCAAATCAATACATGGTTTGGCAGATTTCAGGTTGGTGTTAATTTATAATTTTCAGCTTATTTCTAATAAATTATTAATATAATTGTAAATAAATTATTTTTTAATTCAAACTTATTTATTTATACACAGCACAATTTCTGCTGGGATAGTGAGCATAATACTATTGTGAGGAGGGTGTGGGAAAATCACGCTGCAACTAGGTAAGATCGAAAAAAATAGAAGATTTTTTTTAGACAAAAATTTATGTTTCAAAATGTAATTTTTGGTTGTGTGAAGTAGGTTGTATGATTTTTGGTATGAAGCAAAAAAAAAGGGCAAAAAAAACTACGAGGGATAGGGGTTTCAAGGCTGGAACGATGTTGCGGTTTGGAGGGATTTCAAACCGATATACATCCCGGAAGATATATGGTTGCACTATCTTGAGCACGTGACGTCTAAGCGGTTCACATGACGCTCACAGTCCGGTGCTGGCAACCGGAATCGACCAATTCATGGCGGGGTGACAACGCACACTGGCGGCTTCGTTCCGTTTGCTTCACATGCGAAACGGATGGTAAGATTAATTTAAATAAAATATATCGTTAAATTAAGTTGTTGTTAATATATCTTTTTTCATTATAGATTGCGTCTCTTAGACGTGAGCCGAGCCCGATGGAGCTGTTTGTGGATACGAAAGTGCGGAGTCAAGACCGCCAAAAGGGGGCGCAATAGTTCGTTGATAACCATGCTCAACATTTCGTGGTATGTTTGTTCAACCATTTTATTTTGTAAGTTATTATGTTTATTGAATTGAATATGATGATTACTTTTTTTATTTTTAGGAGACCTATAATAATCGGTTGAGGGAGAGATACAAGGATGATATTTTGACCCATCCGGAATTCGATCCGGATTTGTGGATGGAGGTTGGATCGTCAAGTGGACCTAATAAAAATCGAGTTTACGGGCTCTCCAACACTATGGCCGACAACTTGTGGTCGACCCGTAGTGTTTCAACCGTTGGAAGCTCCAAATCAATATCGAGCTCCCAATCTAAGGAGTTTGTGGCCTTGCAGCAACACATGACTCAACTCATCGACAAATACGACCACCTATCAGCTGAGTACGCACAACTCAAAGCGTCTCATGCACAACAAAGAGCGGAGTCTGAGCAAATCAAAGCGTCTTAAGCACAACAAAAAGTAGAGTATGAACAACAAAAAGCGACTTATGAACAGCTTCACGAAATGGTCATGAACATGGCAACACATAGTGGAACATGTGTGCCTAATCCTTTTTGGCTATATAACCACCAGCCTCCTCCTCCAGGATCTCCTCCTCCTCCCCCAGCTCCACCTTTATATTAATTTGTAATAAACATTATTTACCTTTAAAACTTCATTTAATATTTTTTTTGAAACATATTCAGTTTGTAATGAATATTATTTAACTTTGATTTTTTTATGTTTAATATAAATTTTATTAGCATATTTGGTTTGTATTACCATTAATTTATATAGTTTTATATTATATATTCTAAATAATTTTTTAAAAACAAATTCAGAAAAAAAACTATTACCAAGGGTTTTACCGACGGAATTAATCCGTCGGAATCTGACAGTAGCATTCACCGACGGATACATTCGGTTGGTATTTCAAACACTCACCGACAGCTTTCTTGACGGACTTAATCCGTCAGCATTTGACAGTAGCTGCCACACTTACCGACGAATTTACAGACGGATATATTCGGTCGGTATGTCATACACTCACTGACAGTTTTACCGATGGAAAGTAGCCTTCGGTAAATCACGATATCACCGACGGAATGAAAATCCGTCGGTATATTTCAAGCGGGAAACTTTTTTTTGGCGCGCAAATTCCGTCTGTAAAACTATTAGCAAATGGTTTTTTTTTTCTGACTGATATAGAGATGGAATGGGGAATCACCGACGAAAGGAAAACCGACCGATGTAATCCGTCGGTTAAGACGTCAGTAAATAAATCACTGACGAATAGCTAATCACACACCGACGGAATATGTCCGTCGGTAAAACTGTGAAATCTTGTAGTGGTATTATTTTAAATGTAAATAAGAAAATAATTTTGAAAAAAAATAGAAAAAAAGCATTTATTTAAAAAATAGAAAAAATATAATTTATAAAAAAATAAAAAGGTCAGGCACGACTGGGCGTCCGTCGGTAAAACTGTGAAATCTTGTAGGGTATTATTTTAAATGTAAATAAGAAAATAATTTTGAAAAAAATAGAAAAAAAAGCATTTAATTAAAAAATAGAAAAAGTATAATTTATAAAAAAATAAAAAGGTCAGGCGCGACTGGGCTTTTATTTTTTTTTATTGCAGGATAACATATCATCCACCCTAATTTTAAAAAAAAAAGCATGTTAAGGTAGACAATGCATTGTCTATTTTTGCCTAGATTCAGTGGCCGGAAAATTGTGGATAAAGGTTTTTTTTACTTTAAACCTATTTTTCAATCTATTTTTTACTTAAAACACCTATAAAACACATTAAAAACCTTGATAAACATATTTGCGGCTTCAAAATACCTAAACCACCACCCCAAAACCTGAAATAAAAAACTATTTTAGCTCAAATTTATTTTTTTAATGCACTTTCAAGGTAAAAACAAGCACCTAAGATGAACTTTTCTCATTAAATGAAACCATTTGACTCAAAGATCGATCATTTTGATGGTCGGAATTGGAATCAACAATATTTTCTCTCTTTGTCATCGAAATTCGGTGATCACTTTCTCTTATCTCTCAAACTAGGGACTAAAAAAATAACAAAAATAAACTTTTGAACCAAAATTGAATTGGAAAAATATTGAGGGATCAATTATATATTGTTTTTAAAGTGTGAGGACTAAATTAAACTTTTATGTGAACTTTGAAACCATTACCCATTTGTGAAACATTTTCTAATTTGATCCCCTATCTTTTAATTTTGTCCTTATTCAATAAATTTGATTCAATTTTCTTTTAACTTGGCTAAAAAGGATGCAATTAAACCAAAAAAAAGTTTGAGGATTGAATTGAAAACAAAGCAAAATCTTGAACTGTAGTTCCACAGTAAAATGTGAAAGTGTGAACAGTGGTGTGTGCATGTGAAAAGACCATCACTTTTAGATTTTTAGTAACTAAATCATTGACTCGCGCTACACTGGGGGTTAGGTCAAATTTCTTTTCAAAATATTGAGTGCTTAGAAATTCAACCTTCTAGAGTAGATGGAGTGTGAACCAAAGCTGGTGGAAGATGAAGTGGAAGATTTTAAGGTCAATTCAAGTCTATTTTTTGGGTTTATTGGGGGTTGTGTTTCAACAAGGTTTTGGTCAAATTTTTCTTGAATATAAAAAAAATGTTCAAATGTTGCTAATTTTTTTTCTTGTGGAAAAATAAATAAATTGTGTGGGAGTTGACTCGACGTAACTCAGTTGACTTTGAGGGAATAAAAGCAACTTGGATAACCTGTAAAAATATAATTTGAAAAAAAATTTAAAATGATATTTTTTTTAATATTAAGATAGCAATATATCGGATTAACTTGAATCAACTTGGATCAACATGTCAAATCCACGACTCAAGTTATGAGACTATGATAACCTGTAGAAAGCAGATCAAAACAAAGTATGAAGCCTAATTCTCAATCAACCCAATATTAAAAGATGAAAATGAAAAAAAAATCAATTAAATAAAGGACTTAAAAAAATGATCCGAGTTAACCTGTCAAACCCGTAACCTGAGTCATAAAACCAAGATAACCCTATAGAAAGCAAATTACGAAGTCCAATTCTCAATCAGTTCAATGTTGAATGACAATTGATGAGATTAAAAATAAAAATCAATTAAAAAATAACATAAAAAAACAAAATGAGTCAATCCACTAAACTCATGACCTAGGTTATGACACCGAGATAATCTCTTCAAAAGAAAAAAAAAAACAACTTTATTTAACCTAGGATAACTTGTCAAATCCATGACTTAGATAATGAGATTGAGATAAACCCACAAAGAGAAAATCAAAACAAACTATAAAACTCAATTTCCAAACAAATTTGTCAGTCCCAATGTTAAACGATAAAATTTATAAAGATTTTAATTTAAAAAATGCTATAAAAAATGAGTAAAGTCAACTCGTTTTAACCCGTTAAGCACTATTTCTAGGTTATGAGGCTTAGATAACCTAATTAAAAGTAAACCAACACAAATCATAAGGCATGTTTTTCAATCAAATACAATATTAAATAATGAAATTGAAAGAAAAAAAATCAATAAAAAAGAAAAACAGCAAATCAACTAGATTAACCCGTCAAACCCGCACGATCCAGGTCATGATATAAGAATAACCCAATAAAAACCATATCCAATGTTGAATAACTCGTAACCGAGATAACATCTTAGAAGAAAATTTAAAAAATAACTCGATTTAATTGGGGTTAAAATGCCTAAAATCCACAACCTTGATCATAAGATCAAGATATCTCTATAAAAAGCAAATCAAAACAGATTATGAAATGCAATTTCCAATTGATCCAATGATGAAATTAGAAAAAAAAACTCGATTAAAAAAAGACACAAAAAATAACCCGAGTCAACTCAGGTTAACCTGTTAAGCATTATTCATGGGTCATGAGACCGAAATAACCTAATAGAAAGTAAACAAAAAAAAAATCATGAATTCTAATTCCAAATCAACCTAATATTAAAGGATAAAATTGAAAAAAAAAAGTTAATTAAGAAAAATAAAAAGAAAACTCGAGTTAATCGGGTTAATCTGTTTAGTATTATTCCCGAGTTATGAGATCAAAATAACCTAATAGAAAGCAAAAAAAAAATTATGAAGTCTAATTCTCAATCAACTCAATATTCAAGGATAAAATTGAAAAAAAAAATTTAATTAAAAAAATCTAAATCAATCGACTTAACCTGCTAAATTTACAATAAATAAGAATAACATAACTCAACAAAAAAATAATATATTAAAAATTAATATAATAAAATGCATTCAATTGAAAAAAATCAAGTAATAAAAATAACAAATTACTATTTCAAAGTAACAGTGTTCCACGAGGGGGACACTAAAACTCCTTTTTAGTTTTAGATTAATTACAATTTTCATAACATCATCATCATGGGCTGGCTAAATATATAGAGCCCAACCCCAAAATACAAAACCTTAAGGCCCAA
>Ga0325410_1009711_pt1 | contig 10234 bp, 9 predicted proteins | sample PopdelMetagenome_16_FD_206182 | JGI IMG/M metagenome (GOLD analysis project Ga0325410, IMG submission 206182) | Populus deltoides microbial communities from Bellville, Georgia, United States - Xylem-PdIQD-R3 | ecosystem: Host-associated > Plants > Phyllosphere > Stem > Wood/Secondary xylem...
ACTAATCTCAATATCTCTAATTCCTTTTCAAGCTTTCCTGCTCGTTACTCCACTCTGGAACACCAATCACTAATAGACCCAAAACCCCCAAATCTTACTCTCTATTTTATCAGATCGTACTCTTGTTCTAATACCAAAACCAGAGGTCATGGCTTTACTCGTTCTAGTTTTTTTTCCGCATCTGATATTGGAAAAGCCCAAAATCCAGCTAAAACCCCTGATTTCAATCAAAAAGGTTCTATTTTTACAAAATCCAAGGATTCTAGTTTGGATAGTGAGCTGAAAAATCCTAGATGTATTAGTTTGTGGAACCTTAAACCCAGATATTTTTCAAGTTCAAATTCACCATCAGAATCCGATAAGTCCCAAAACCAAAGCGAGCATCCAAGCCAAATCCCTGATCTCAAACACCAAGAAATTGAGGGACCAACTGTAGAAAGGGACCTCTCAGCTTTAGCCAATGAGACCAGAGAGGTTTTGGAAAGTATGATGAAGAATATTTATGGTCTGAGCAGAGCTGTTGCTGTGCTGGGTCTGGTTCAACTAGGACTTGGAGCCTTGATCTCTTATGTTACAAAAGCAGCTCCCATGACTGAGGTGTCAATTCAAAGTTTTGTGGCTTTCGGATTCCCTTTTACCTTGGCATTTATGTTGAGGCAATCATTGAAGCCAATGTACTTCTTTAAGAAGATGGAGGAGCTAGGAAGGTTGCAGATTTTGACTTTAACACTTCAGGTTGCTAAAAACTTGAATATCTTCTTTGTGAGGGTTCGCGGGGTTTCCTTTTTGTGCATTGCGGGGATGTCTGTTGGGCTGTTGATCACTTCGTTGTCAAGATGATTTCTTCCATTTTGATTTTTCAAGTCTCAGTTATCATAATAATAAATGTTAATTTTCATGGTTGGATTTTCTTTAAGGGTCTTCACGTTGTTGTGTTTGCTATACTTCCTAAGATGTCCCAAACAGAAAATTCATGTTATGGTGGTCGCGATTTTGGGTACGAATGTGCCTATTATTTTTGGCCAGGTCTATTTTGGGCTTTGCTGTTGAATACAACTCTTATGTCACAGATTCGCCATCATCGCCATTTTGAGCATGGAAGTAATGATTTGAATTTTGATAGCTAGTAGGGAAGTCTGAATGGTATCGTCGTTACTTGTATTTGTAGCCCTACCAATTACGGGATTTATGCTTTCTGGCTCCTTTGGGAATTCAGCCTTCGTGCAACTCACCTTCATGGGTATAACGGTTTTGAGTTTTTAATCCCTCAGACATATCCATTGGTTGATCCAATAATATCAGCTATCTCTGGACTCCTGGTTCATTTGTTAGACAGGTGCTGTTCAAACATCCAAACAGGTTTAAATAGTTTCTTTCCCTATAAACCTGCTCTGGCGTTGGACAATGCAGAAAGATACAGGGACTAGAAAGGATCATGGGTTGGGTTAATGGTTTGAGAAAGTATAGTCCAGAAAAAATATAGCATGTTTGGTGAGCGATTGCTGATATTTGTCTAAACACCGGACCCCGATTTCTTGCATCCGCCATTACCTCCAGTGCGAGACGCAGGAATACTCTTTAAACTGTCAGTGATAACTATATTTTAATGATATGCTATTTTCATTTAAATTTGCTAGAAACCAGTTCCATCCATGAATTGTTGATCCTAACAACATCGTATATTGATGGTAATTGTTAAGTTGTGCTTACGATCAAGGTTTAGGTGCAGAAATTGAATCTCAACGCTGTCCAGAAAATTTGAAATTGCAGAAAATTCAGCCAAATTCGAAGTTAAAAAGCACCGTGTACGTGCATTCTAAATTTTTCTATACAGCCACCCAAGAAGAAGAAACTGTCTTCGTAGAGTAGATCTGTAGATGTTTTGCTGATCAAAAGAACACTTGAAGATTGGAGCAGAAACTGAAAAGGTGTCATCTAATGGGGAATTCTCGTTTTTTAGTGAGCTTGCAACATTATATGGAACCTACATCCCTTGACCTTGCAGATCTTTCCCAACATGATCTATTGGAACATGGATCATAGAGACATGTAACGGATCTATGATCATCAACGGGTGTGATCCTTTGGAGGATACCAGAACAGAACAACAAAGCCAGTCTCCTTGATGCTACGAGTTTGTTCCCTGCTCAAAGAACACCACCAGAAGGAGACTGTTTTATAGGATAAAACTCTCATAGCCAAACAGGCTTGTATGAAAACCCCGGGGAAGAATTGTTCAAAGTAAAATACTGGTGCCACCAAACTATCTAAATCTGGCGGCATCGGCTTGGTTACTGTATAATACAAAGCAGATCTCGATGCTACTTTTCAGGTAGAGGCACATGCGATGGGCTGTCAAAGATTTAACGTGAAGAGTGACTATAAGAGCTACGCAAGAGATCAGCAAGGCACCTATCTGGGTGCTACTGCTATCGTAGATGTAACCTGTAGATCTAGCAACTTCGGAAGTTTCGGCAACGAGAATTATACGACGGGGTTTTCTAACTGAATGATTTCCCCACCTGCTTCACGTAATGGCTTCCTGGACCAAGCTTGATTTAATGGATAGCACGCAGTGAAAAAATATACAACCAAGGCAAAAACTAAAGACTACATATCGCCTTCCTGTGTAAAAGTTGGAAACATGTTCACCAACCAACCTAGGAGATCTTCAAGTATCACATGAAAGCAAAGCAACGAAAACCCCTGATGTTTTTTTTCTGTTTTTGGACATACTAAAGAGAAGGTGAGCACATGCTCTAATAACAGCAACTTAGTCAATTCTTTTTCTTTTTCATTCTCTTGTCTATTTTTTCAATTAAAAAAAAAAACTGAACAAAACAAAATCCCTCAAGACAAAGGTATCAACCGTATCCTTCCTATTCACAAAATTCAATCTAATGGTTTATATAACTCGGGGGTGGGGCAGCTTTGCGAGAGTCCCAGGTATTTTTCCGATTCAGATCCAGCAAACTCCAGCCCCTCCAAAAAAGAACCGCAAAATATTTGCTAAAAGAAACCCTCCCAGTTCACTACACTTCAAATATTCGCTAATTTTAGCATGTCCTCCATGTACAGAAAAATCTTAATCTGAGGATGAGGATCTGTGGATTCATCTCTTTCCTAGAACCAAAAAATCTGCCAGAGTTATGATTCAGGCATTTTATGCAACCTGTTCCGATCAAAATCCGGATGTTCAGGGAAAAGAAAACATGAGCTGTCAAGCTCCAGCAGTACCCGAATACCGATCTGGTTTTGGTTCTGTGCGGACATAGGTGAGACTGCGGACAGAAGGGGAGACAACACTGCTGCCAGAGACTGCAGCACTACTCCCAGCTGGAGTAGCTTGAGCATCTCGCTTCCACTGCAAACTTCTCGCACCAGGTTTCACATGGAACCGAGGCCTAAATGCAGCAGGAGTGCCTCTTGGAAAAGCTGCTCTAGAAAACCTACCAGCAGTATACGGAGATCCACGGGCAATGCGGGGCCATGTTGTAATAGGATTAGCTTCTTGGTTGGAAGAGCTTCTCTTCATGACCTGCACGACAAAAATATTGTTAAGATGCCTACCAAATCTTGGAGAAGACTCCTAAGAAAGTAATAAAATGTGCATCGGTTCCAACAAATTGCGCATCAAATCTATATCCTAGCTACCATCTTTTCAAGCTAAAATGAAAGCATGCTTTAAGTTCTGATTGCTCCATAGAACGGTTCCAACAAATTGCTCATCAAATCTAAATCCTTGCTACCATCTTTTCAAGCTAAAATGAAAGCATGCTTTAAGTTCTGATTGCTCCATAGAAAATAAGATGCTTCCTTATTATCAATGAGAATTGAAAACAGCAGTTTTAACGCTTCATCTACAAGCAGGCATGTGTGACTCTACCAGCTTGGACCACGTAACTTCTGTGAAACAACACCACATTGCACAATTATCATTTTACCAGAACAGACCTATTAAAATCATCTAAAGCTCTTAAGATATCAGAAGCACTCAAACTTGATCTTCTGTGAAACAACACCACATTGCACAATTATCATTTTACCAGAACAGACCTATTAAAATCATCTAAAGCTCTTAAGATATCAGAAGCACTCAAACTTGATCGCTCAATATATGCTTGTAAAAGAACTTAGGCCTTTTAAAAATATATATAACCGAACAAATCTCAACAACTTTCCATCATGGAGTCATTTGATGTACTTTTGCGATACTTTTCATTTATGAATGTATGCATGCACACAGGCACTTGCAAGCCCCCACGTGCACGAGAAGAGCACACATAGTGGCTGCAAGAAAACTTGCAAAACAACCACTAAGTCACAGCCGATGAGGAGCAAAAGCACACGAGCGTGGTTCGTAAATATTGACATCATAACAAAAAAAACTTCCAGCTGATGCAGCCATTGATTTAACTTTTTCAATTTTTGGCAACTTCATCTATCTATCAAACCAATAAACAAAGTTCAAAAAAAAAAAGGAAAATGCACAGAACATACTCCTCAACTGACAGACATGCAAGCAACAAAAAAATAGAGACACCGGAACAGAAAAGACCACTGCTTGTAGCAAGATAAGATGGTCTCTATGTTCATCACCTTCAGAATACGGGACATAAATGAGGTGCCATCAAGAGACAATGCATTGTCTGCTGCCTCTTTGCGCATAAATTCCACATAAGCTGACCTGCATAGTCATGTTGACTTAGCCCCAACAAAAAACAATTCAAAGAATTGCTAAGGAAACAGAGCTGACCAGTGTAAAACAACTCACCCTGTTGGTTGTCCTGTTGCTGCATCAGTTACTATAACCACTTTGAGTACTTCACCAAACTTGTTAAAATGCCGAGACAGACTGTCCTTAGTTGCAGCAAAATGAACCTGTGAATAGAGCGGTGAAAATATTACCAGGATACAGTGATGAATGATCCTTCAAAGCTACAGCTTGATGCGCATCAGCACTTACATTGCTAACGAAAATGGTTCGAGAATCAGCATCTTCTAAGGGGCAACCTGCAGTGTATGGACCTGAAGAATCATCCAAAACAACAACCTCATTTAAATACTACAGAAAAATGGCCATAAGAAACAAGCAGGACACATCAGAATTGTGACCGTCTTGCCATAGATGAATTTGAGATGATGTCAACCATGAAAAACACCCAAATGGGTAACTCCATAAGTCGCAACAAAACTAACATAAATTTCATTTCATATTAGAACAACAGATTCAATGGCACTTAGAAGATTCTATAGAACTGACCAGATGCAGATGATGGAGGCTTCTGAGGTTCTTGCTGAATATCACCAGCAGGTTTTGCCTGTTCATCATCACGCCACATAAAAAGTGTCATCAGTCAACGAAAAGGAGGAATGGCAAGTGATTTCATAAGAGAAAAGGCAAGAAGAATAAAGAACCCTGGCAAACAAGACCATCTTACATTTCCATTACCAACTGAGACAGGCTTGCTAACCTCCTTCATTAGCTTAGCACCAAATCTCCCAGCATTTCCTTCATTATTCTGAACCGATTTCTGATTATCCATTGCAGCATCCCTGGGTTCTTGATAATGAGGTGGCCTCCATGTATTCACATTCACAGAAATGTTTACTATTTTAAGCGAAGTGTTTGCAGCTGACTGATCCTTAGCTAAATTGTATTTTGACATGAGTGCATCCTCACCCTTGCTTCCGTAAGATGTGCCAGTATGAGAAACATCCATAACCCTATGATCCACAACATTGGCATCATCATAACCTTCATTATCAGACATAAAATCAGAAGTCAATCCAGCTTCATGCTCCATCATATTCATAGCCCCTCCATGTTCACAGTACTTGCTTCTTTGAGGATAGTTTGAGTGGTTTTGCTCCTGAATTCCACTAAGTTCTTCATATTCATCATCTTCAACAGCAGCATCTCTAAATTCAGTGACTTGTTCAGTGGTCAATGATGCATCCATATCACGACCAAGCCGGTCAAACACACTTCCTGAAGATTTAACTTTTACTACATCTTCAGCAGCTTCTTGCACAGCTTTTAATACAGTAGCCATGGGGTTTGGAACTCTTGCAATTGACTGGAGCCTCCTAGGACGATCAACCAATGATGTGTCTTCAGTAGATGTAGACACTACTGAGCGAAGACGCTTCAGCGAGGGTTCTTTTACCATGCCAGATGGTCTCAAAGTTCTGACAGCATCTCTCACTGCAAACTGAAGTAGTCGTCGAGGAGCACGACTGGTTGCTTGAGAAACTGTGTCCCTCTGCTAAAAAGCTTGTTAGTGGATGCAAAATTTGATGATCAAGGGACAAAGCACTTATTTTCATTAAAAAAAAAAAAGAAGAAGAGAGAGAGAGAGAGAGAGAGCTTGAGTATTGAAATTATATTAAGATTCGCAGCATGATGGAATCTAGTATTCAAAATCAGATGAGTAGGTATGTCTATTGCTAACCCTACCACCAGCAATCACACGTCATACATCCTCCAAATATTAGTTAAGAAACATAGTTCCCCAGGTCTGAACCACAGGGAATTATTTAATCTATTGTGTGTAAATTCACTTTAACAATTGAAGTTTTTTTTTCTTAATGTGGAAACCCTGTGCAGCATAATGTGCAATAGAAGCTGTTTTATAGGCTAAGTGATGGTAGAAAATTATGGCCTCAAGTTTGTAAGCAAAGCAGAAACATAAATCTCCTAATTTCCAACAAAACATGAATTTGTGTAGAGTTTTATTATGGTTTTTGGAGCTTTAGATTATATCATAAATCTCCTAATTTCCATTCTTGATTTTAAGAACACCTGTTAATGCCCATTTAGATAAAATAAAAGTAATTAACTTTTAGGCCATACTACTCAGTCAAATATGAAAGAAAAACTAGAAATCCAAACCTTCACATGTTGTCGCTCATCATGCTGACTCCTTTTCTTCTGCTGTGGAGGTTGGGGAGATGTAGATCTTCTTGCACGACTGACTTCGCAATGAGTTTTTTCCTCCTGATGAATATTAACAACCACGGAGCTTCGAAGAGGAGGCCGGTGGTTCACATCTCTCACTACACCTTTCCATTCTCTTTTATGCCGGCCTCTATATGAATTATCAGGCTTCACTTTTTGGGGTTCAGAATCCATATGATGAGATTCATTCCCCCCAGTCTGTTCTACCAGTGTGGGATTTGTTCTGGCCACTTCATCTGTGCCAGTCTCCTGAGGCTGTACATACAAATCCAGATTTGTAGCCAAGTGATCCCACAGCCTGTTAAAAAACAAGTGATCTCTTTATACAAATGGGAATGACTTAAAACAGAGTTAACAATAATATATTTTCTACAATATCAAACGCATCAATAACTGGAATGAGAATCAAATTACCAGGATACAAAAGACTCACTGTCATCCCCCAAAAAAACATTCAATTCATTTCTTGCTTCTTCCTTATCCCTGCCATTTCTCAGCAAGACAATTACATATTCCTGCCAAAACATTTATATTTTAAGCATTGAGGAGAAAATTGTCAAACCCTCTACTGAACCATGGAATATCGTAATAATAGAAATGTATTATGAATGTGCTTTTTAAGACAACTAATAACTAACAGGACTTAAAAATACTAAATGCGGTATCAATAACAAAAGAACATCACTCTGGAAACAAATATGTGATGTATAGAACTGACATTGGGAAGAACTTTTAGGATTAAACCTTTATAAACAACATAGGAAAAAAGATAAAGGTAGTTCCAAGCTACTCAAATTTATAGACAAAGTAGCACAGGTGCAGTCTTAAAATTAGTTTTATTTTCTGAAATTATTATTAATTTATTATTAAGAGTATTAACATGTGACTTTTAAAATATTTCCTTAGGTTAGGTTTTGTTGCATTGATAATAAGACTAGTGTATTCTTTTCCTGCAAAGATCTAGGGCTTTAACTAGTGTAAATAGGCTGCTAGGACTATTTTTATATTTATCAATCTGTTCAGATTTTAGAGGTTTCTTGGTGAACCCTAAACCTCATTATCTTGTTACAGCTTCAATTTTATTCATATTTTAACCATTGTTCAGCTGTAAATGCTGTTTTTTACTGCTTTTCTCTTCTCAACCTATGTCACAGAATCTCTCAAAGCATGCCCTGTAACATACATCAACATCTCAAAAATACACAAGTGCATTGGCTTCCCACTTCAGGCCAGAGTCCAGCTCAAACTGTACATGATCCTGACCTAATACCCAAAACCGTACCAAATTCAGAAAATTAGTCCCGTAGTCAAATCACCCAAAAAAATAAATGAAAGCAAAAGGATCCTTGTATTTTTTTTTATACATAGAAAAAAAGAACCAACTCAGAACTCCATGTCCAGTCTGAATTAAATTCCTACGTGTACCTGAGCACCAATGAGAGCAACATGACACAACAAAACCAATTTATCAACACTTCATTCAGCTAAATGCCGGCTCACTTGATAAAGTCCACTCAAATAACTGAACAGTCCCATGTGAATAAGGCCAAGCAGCTAAAAATAATCTCTAGTACAAATTCTAAATCCTGCAAGGTTTTGATACTCCTTACCTTTTTTTCATATTCATAAATAACATATTGCCTTTGCTAACTTCTCAATGTAGTTCAGAATTCCAATAATCATGTAGCATGTTCAACACCCGTGAGACAATGCACTATCATGTGCACAGTCATTCATTTGAATCTTACCTTAGAGCAAAACCTTAAAAGTTCCCACAATCTACACATAACCAATTTCCTGGAGGTAACCCTGCTTTATTGCAAGATATTCAAATTCATTAACCTCAGCCCACATGAGGAAATAAAATAAGTCATTGCAAATAAAATATATATGCAATCCACCCACAGAGTTCCTTGCAGCGATAAAATATCAACCATCAACGAGACATCCAGAATCATAATAGCCTCAGATAAAATTCCAAAATGCAAAATCCCTAAAAACACCCAGAGGGTTGGACAGCATTCAACAAACTATGCACGCCGAAAATGAGGTCAATTTACAAAAATGTTTGGCACATTTCCCTCACACAATTTTGAACATTCTCTAGTTCAAAAGCAAACATGTAGCAATTACAGTTTCACCATTTATCTTCTCACCTACGCGCTATCACCAATTATCTCACCGTGCATGTCCACATAACCAGTGACATTAACAAGTAACAGCTCTAACAGATTCTAATTTTATGTCATTTTCACCTCTCTTAATGTTAGCCCAGCAACAACATTTTCCACTACATGAAAAATCACAGAATGAAATTCCACAAATACCTCTCCTGAACCAGTTCATAACAGCATAAACTCACTTCAACTTTGCTAAACTCAATCCCAAACTAGTCGGGATAAAATGAACCCCATCATTTCATAGAAGGAAACAAAAAATAACACGATATCTAGACTCCAGAACTAGGCAGTAAAATTAAACCCTGAAGAATAGATTCACTGCAACGCGAAATTCAAAATTTCAAAGAATACAAAATCAATGAAATTTATTATTCATATACTCATATATAAATGCGTACCACAAGAACATCGTCAGTGTAATCGCCCATAAACTCCTTAAGCTTCTCGCTAACTCTATCTCTCAACAAAGCGGCTCCATCTCCACTGAAATTAACCCTAATTTTTTTATCCACGCTTCCCATCTCTCTCAAACAATCAGAAACCCTGATTAGATTTTCCGGCTATAAAATCGCCCGCAAAAAAACAATGATTGAAAGTCTACGATTCTGAAAACACACCCTAAGTTTGAGGGTTTAAGCGGCAATAAAAATTCTTCGACATTAATAGAGATGGTGTCATAAGTAAATGCGGATGGGTTAAGATTTTCTCGGGAAAGTGGAGGAGAATTATGGGGTTTCATGGAAATAAAAAAAACCCCAGAGGATTTTAAATTTCCGGAGTTATGGCAGGGGTGTGGAATTTTTAAAAGAGATAAATTTTGAAATTGCGAGACTGCGTTTATTGTATATATATTATGAACAAAATATTAACGGCATGGGTTTTTTAACGTTGCACTGGATACTGTTATAGCGAAATTATGTTTTTGCCTTTCAGTTAAAAAAGGAAAAGAAAAGGAAGTCTTGGTGTAGGGGCAGTTTAGTCTTTTCTACTTACCCATTAATATTGGATGGCATATTTATCTTTTAAAAAAATAAACAGTAAAAATATTTATTTAATCTCATAACCGAAAAAATAATAATAATAATAATAATAA
>Ga0325410_1009715_pt1 | contig 10229 bp, 6 predicted proteins | sample PopdelMetagenome_16_FD_206182 | JGI IMG/M metagenome (GOLD analysis project Ga0325410, IMG submission 206182) | Populus deltoides microbial communities from Bellville, Georgia, United States - Xylem-PdIQD-R3 | ecosystem: Host-associated > Plants > Phyllosphere > Stem > Wood/Secondary xylem...
AGATAACATTTTTTTCATTTAAGAAAATTATTATGTGGACCATATGGCCCTAGGCAAATTAAGGCCTCACATATAGCCAGCTATAGCATGGGATAGCCAGTGGTATCATTTGTCATTTTTATAAGTTAGGGGGCTGATATGGTATTTAAAAAATGATGATTTTTTTTTTAATTTTAAATCTTAAGACTAATATCTAAGTAAAAATTCCTTCTGCTGATTCATGGTTCATGTGATAATGTGCTTGGCATGTGTCCAACAAGACATGTCATATTGCAATAGGATAACATGTGATCAAATTTACCTCGTCATTGTTGTGTTTTCACATGGGCAGGAAGCTACCTAAACCTCTGATACATGTGATTTACTCCTGGTTTTATAAATTAGAAAGTGTAAATTGTAAAACCCAACCAATAAGATATCTACATGCATGTTATCAATAAGTGTAAATTGTAGATTAATATTTTTCACCAGTAAGTTATCCTAGTGCTTGCTTGCACTTGCTCAACAAACAGAATAAAAAAATAAAGTTTCACCAATCTGTCATCAGAGTCTGTAAATGTTACAGATGATTTAAGTTTGTTTACCAAATTTTTCGAGATCATGTTTGTCTTTGGTAGCTTATTGTCATAGCTGTGAACTCTGAAGAAAATTGATCTAAAAAACTAAAGTCCTGCAATGTAATTCCATTTTGTTCTAGATTGTACATGCATACAGGCTTGGTGATTATGCCCAAGAAGAAAACTAAAGAAATAGTAGATGAGTAGTGTACTGAAAATAAATATTTTTTTGGTATGTAAGAAGAAATATTATGTATTTTCATCATATTACATAGATTGAGTATAGAGTGTATCCTCTGTTGGGGTCAGTTTACACCTCAGATCTAAAACAACAGCACACAGGAATTAAAAAAGAGGAGGGATAGCTAGGGATACAAGTTTTGCAGCCAAAAATATGACCTGACATGTTGAGGAAACAGAAGGGAGGTGTTTTTTTAAACACAACGCAGAGTTTTATGATTTTCTTCCTTTTGGTCATTAAATTTTTAAAACAATTCTGCGACCACTCATAGCTTCTCGTTACTCCCCTGCTCCGATTAGAAACAGAGATTCAAGAAGCTATGCTACGTCCTGAGAGAAGAGTTCCAATGAAATCTACTGTAAGTTCCCAAGACACTCTTTTTCTAGAAAATCATTCCTCTGCTTTGCATAAAGTGATCCATGAATCTGTAGAAGAGGAACCTGTACGGTTAGGACATTGTCTTGTTGGGTCAATTAAAGAGGGTGTGAATTAACGTGGGCCTGGTTTCACTATGCAATAGAGACAATGAAGATAAAGCAGGAAGAGGAAAAGAAGCTTCAATTGCTCAACATGGCAAATTCAGTTGAAGTGACTCGACTCAAAGAAACCAAATTCAGTTGTTTATATTTGCTTTGGAAGCATGGCGACCTTCACTGCCTCTCAGCTTAAGGAAATTGCAGCAGGTCTCGAAGCTTCTGGGCATTAATTTATCTGGGTAGTTAGAAGAAGCAAAACGGGTCAAGAAGACAAGGAAGATTGTTTACCTGAAGGATTTGAGGGGAGAATGGAAGGCAAAGGCCAAATTATTAGAGGATGGGCACTCCAAGTTTTGATTCTTGATCATGAAGAAATAGGTGCATTTGTGACTCATTGAGGATGGTGACCGATGTTTTGCTGAGCAATTCCATAATGAAAATCAAACACTGCATGCAAGCAAGCAAGATCTTAAAACACATTTTCTTACAAACACAAACAAAATCTTTCCTTTTTAACAACATTTCACATACGACACAAGGGCATTGAGAATCAACAATAAATCATACAGATCCAAGCTTGTATACACAATGAAGGCCGTTCCTTTAAATTCCTCTATTTTCATTTCATTATTTCACACCAAAGCCAAATTTATAGATTCATAATCTTCTTAATGTCAATACCAGCAAACAAAACAAACAAAAGGGTCATTGAAAAACTTACCAAAAACAGATCAAATCTAACAAGGGTCAGATCTAGAGAATTAAAAAAGACAAACTATAGAACCAAAACAAGACTAATCCCGTCCGAATCCAGATCAAGATCTACAACAATAATAACAAAAGCAATAAAGAGAGGGGGATTGCTTACAGATAGCGAGCGAGAGATAGAGAGAGGGCAGAGTACACAGAAGCTGCCCAGAGAGAGATCAAGGAAATGGAAAAGAGGGAGGCTCCATATATCAACCTGTGCTTTAATATGGGTGTGGTGAGTTGACAGCGTTAGAGACTTAACGATGTTAGGGTAAAAATTAAGATCAATTGGTGGACCCTTAACATTGATAACCAGTAAAAACAATTTCTTATTTTATCTTAATTTTAAATTAATTTCTACATCAATCAAAACTAAATTTAATATTCAAACTATTTTAATATTGTTAATGACTTAACAATGTGTGGTAAAAACGAGATCAATTTGTTGACCCCAATTTCCTTTCGTTTGATTTATTAATATTGATCACCACTTATTTTTTTTTCTTTTTATGTTAATAAAATACTCTCATAAGTTTCTTATACTCGTGTAAATATTTTTTTTTATTGGATAGTAGAGTATATTTTTAAACTAGCTTACATATCAATCAAAATTATATTTTATTATTTCAAGTTTATTTATTTATTTATTATTTCCTAGACTATGTGTCCACAGCTTGGTCTGGTCAACCTTCAGCCCAAGAAAGTGACATTAATATGCATAGCTTGAAAACCTAGGAAGGAAATATTATATTAACAAGTCATGCTTGTGTCTTTTTGTTGATGTCTATTCTTATCACCCTCGCACACTTAGGGATAAGTTAGGTGAGTGTTTAGAAATATGGTAATTTATGTATTTTATTTGAAAAAATATTAAATTAATATATTTTTAAGTAAAAAATACTATCTTCTATAATATTAAAAGCAAATTATGAGAAATCCAAAATAAAATATAAAGAATAGTTACATGTGATAAGAATTTAAAAAAAAAACATCAAATAGAACGTGCGCGCGCGCGTGTGTTTATTGACTGCACAGGAAACATAAAATCCACAGCACAACACAACACAACACAACAAAAGCCAACAAACAGGAGAAATAAAACTACACAGGCTCTGGATTGACTTGATCCACGCTTGGAGTACTAGCTCAGGCCACGGATCGAACAAATGGTTTGTACCAAAGTGAGGATGAGGAGGATAGCTGCACTAACCGTTCCAACACCTTTCCAAAAATTCCCGAAAAACTCCTCTATAAAGTATGCGGGGTTTTTGGCCCAGGAGCTTTTATAATAATCATCCACCGCCGAAAAGATGTCGTGATAAAAGGAATGGATATCAGTCGTGCTTGATGCAAGACTGTAAATCAGGTCCCTCACTGCAACTTCGTCTTTGTAATAAGTTACAATTTTATTTTCCATTAGGAGTTTCGCGTCTTTTGGTTTGACAACAAGAATACTCAATAGGTTGATGTAATGGCAGATGTACTCTTGTCCTGGATAAAGACGCTTCTCCATGGCCATAAGGTTTCTGAAGAGACTTTCAGTGTCGCTGTGTATCTGAAGCTGTGGTATGTGAAACTCTTTTCCCAATTTACGGAAATCTACATGAAGTAAGCTGTCATGTTCTAGTGGAACCTTAAACTTAACTCCCGCTTGGCGTAGCTTGGTTGCACTGTGAAAGCTTTTGATTTGTTCCACAGACTTGTCTTTTCGAGTGAAGGATAGTAAAGATCTTACCAAATCAGTGAAATGCAATGGCATTGTTGCTGCAGGAGAGAAGTTATTCCTTGGAAGGTGGCGTTTAAAATAGGAACAAGCAAGAGCTTTAAATTCCGTGTGTTTTCCTTTAATGTTTTCTGGAAGAAGTTCATATAATTTCTCAAGAATAAAGAATGGAAGCTGATTTTCAAGCAAAATCAAGTCCCGTCGAATCGCCGCCCTCAACCCTGGTTCTTTCAATTTAGAATCTTTTTTAAACTCCTCTTCATTTTCACTGTACTTGAGGAATAGCTCGAAGATGAATACAGCATCGCGCAGAATCAGATCCAGAAAGTCTTCAGGATTTTCAATTCTATCGAAATCATCTTCATAACATTGCTTGATCTTTTTTTCATCTTCTTTTAGGGCATTCCAGAACTCGTCCTCAGCCCCATGCAGTTCCCCTGCCTTTGACACCCTGTCTTTCCAGAATATTTCATAGTATTCAGACTTTTTCCTTTCCATTAAACGCAGATTTTTTTTGCCGTAGTGAATAGGGCCTATAGAAATTTTTTGAGGACTGTACATGGCTTTTTTTGATTCGCGAAGTGCCTTGCCAACTTTGTAGATGCACACATCACTCTCTTGTTCATAATTCGAAGCTCCTCCAACACGACGGGGTGCTTTTCCATGCTTAACAAATTGTTGTGCATTGTATGAATTTCCAGAAATATCTTGATGAATTTCGGCATAGTCTCCATAATAGTCCTCTCCGCCATATGAAATGTACGGTGAATGAATATGATCAGAATTATCTCCGAAGGAATTTTGGCCAAGTGAAAAATATGGTGAGCGAATTTCTCCCATCTATTGCAATTTGCTGCGTAGATGATAGATAAACGAATCACTATTTACCAATAAAAACAATTTCTCAAAAATTAAGATTATTTTCATAATTAAAGAATTAACTAAAAATATATATAAAAAAGTTATGCGTTTGAAGTTTTTGCTTCTGTAATCAAAGACAATAGTAACATTTGCCATTAATATTTGCTTCTCAAGAGTCTGACTTCTAGTCTTGTTCTCAAAATGAATAAATTATAAATTAGTCCCTATAAATAAAATGAATTGAATAGCGTGTCTAGTTCTAAAAACTAATTAATTAGTACGTGAACATTAAGTATATTATAGATCCGTTAAATTTACATGTGATATCTAAAATAGTCTTCAAGGGAAAGGGGAGGAGGGAGAGGCAAAAGAAAAGGGAAGGAGAGATTGGCATCTAAAACATATAAAATATATTATTTTATAAAATATTTTAGGAAAATCAAATGCCCTCAGCAAGTACATAAAATTATAATATATCCATGGCTCTTCATCTAACAAGCTTACATCTACTTGTGTTCTTTTTAACGATCATCTTTTATTTTCAGGTCAGATTTAGCTCAACGAGACAAAGTTTATCTCTTCAATCTTAAAAAAGACATGTTATCCACATCAAGATTTATAGATTCATAGATAGTACTGTATAATTTTACTTCTAATCAACGACCTAGTACGTAGTCAAATTAAAAAGTAGCATCCTCCTTAACCAGGAGCTACTATCCTCAGCTTTCTCATGGTGATTTTAACAACAATTTTCCTTTCAAAGCAGAGGAAAGGTGAAAATTAACTCGTTTCATGTGTTGCACTTGCTAACTTACTAAATAAGAGCAAAAAGAAATTAGAACTAGAGTTTCAGAGGGAGAGGCTACGTTCATGACATTCCCCTTGAACCGTTCGTCTTAGTGTATCAAATATTATGGAAGGAAAAAGAAACATGGATGGAGAGAAAAACAAAACTAATTAATGAGCAAATTAAGCAAACCAGAGCACGCACCTTGGCCTGTACTGGAGAAGGGCAATTGTTTGGTTCAAGCAGCAGCAGAGCCACTTTCCTAGCTAGAAGCAATACTGAGATGCTGTATGCAGCCTCTCTCACTCTCACTCTTTTCGATTTGTTTATATTTAGCTCTTCGACTCGATGTCATATATATAGTACTCTTTCCTTTGCTCTCGACGTTGTTTGTTTCTTTAATCTTCAAGTAACTAGCTAGTTAGGTTAACTCCAGCTTTGATTATTGAGAAATTTAATATGCTCGCATAAAAGTTTCTAGCTAGTCCAATAGATGCCTAACCACCAAGTTTTGGGTTGTTAGTGAATCAATATATAATTAAAGTTGGAGTTTGATCGACAGTTTGTGTTTTTTTTTTTAGGTGAAATGATTTTTCTATATGAAATCATATTTTAAATAAATTTAAAAAATATTAGCACAATATATGTAACAAGTTCCGGAAGTTTTAAGTTCAAAAATATTTTTTCATTAGGTATTATTTAATAACTTAAATTTAGGTTTCATTAGGTATTACTTATATATCTTGTAATTTATAATCAATTGTAAAAAAAAATATTATTTATAATCATTTAGTAGGTGGTTTAGTGATTAGAGCTTGGAATTAAAAATTTTTTTTTTTATGGTTGTTAATATTAATAATTACTGGAGTCTTATCTTGTTGTTAATTTTAAAATTTATAAAAATTAATTAAAGTATGTACAGCTAGTCTAAATATCTTTAGATTAAAAAAATAATAATTATAATCAATTGTATCTATGATTAGTGTTGGCAACGAATTGTGCATGTGAACGACGAAGTAGGTAATGGAATTTTTTAATATCTGAGCCGCCAGAGTGTTTAGTTGGTGGAATTTTTTAATTAACAAATCAATACTATTATTTAATTAACAAGGTTTCTGTCGATTTAAAATTAAATTATTAAAAGAATTTTATTGGGGTTGGCTTGATTAATTAACTTCAACTAGAAACTAAAAGAACCGAGAGAAATTAGAGCCTCCCTCCCTGTATTTAGTTACATCTTGAATATTTTTTTTAATCTTAAATTAGTTTTTTCAAATTTTTTTTATTTGTTATGATTCTATCACAATATCAAATAAATATTTATGTATTTCATTTATTTTTAATTTTGTGATAGTATTTTTATTATCATATTATTAAGTAAAAATAATTAAAAAAAATAATATTGTTTAATTCAATAGAGTCAATGATATATGTCACGAGTTTGAAGGGTCAAGTGTTGATTCAATATGATATATATCATCTTAATATAAAAAAATATCATCTTACTTGTTTTTAAATCAAATTATTATATTTAGACAGGTCAAGTCAATTAAAATACATTGAAATAACTCTTATGCAAGTTAATTTGTAAAGAGTGAGAATGAGAGATTTATAAAAAGTCACAAATCTGATTTCAAAAACTTGAATGGTTAGCTTAAACTTCAAGAATGATTTGATAAACATTAAGTTGGATTCAGTCGGTGCGCTATTATAAAAGAGATTACGTTGGTGGCTCCATGTGGACATTCATATCACTAGGAATACAGCCACAGCTAAGCACAAGACTAGACTGAATAAAAATATGAGGCACCAGAGTGTTTAGGCCGTGAATTTATTTATTTTCTTTTCCCATTTGATTAGTGGGTTTAAAAAAAAAGGAGAATATATGACTTTATCGCATGTGCTATGGCAAAGTTAATATATATAAAATATTTTAGGAATAATAATAGTAGAGTAAACTGTATCCAAGCCCGTAACCTATTGGTTAAAGTGTCATTAGTGTCTGAATAAAAAGTTGAAGTCATTATCCTTGAATAAATTGTTTAATTTATTTAGTCCATTCGCTAGTTCATCCACTCATCACAAAATTTCAATCTTTTGAATGCAGCCAAAACGTAATTAATTATCAAATTCAATCGTAATACTATAATAGTATGTACAACAATTCTTAAAATCTCATCTTATAACTTTGTTTTTTGAATTGAGATAATTTCTGATATGTTATCATAAGCTCCTCCGATGAACAAATATTCACAAATTGATTTCAAAAACTTAAATGGTTAAATTAGCCTCCAAGAATAATTTGATCAACATTAAGTTGATTCTGATTCTAAATCTCATAATAAAGACACCAGAACTCTCTGCCAGATTCTCCCTTCCACTCACACTCAATTGGTAATACAAGGAGATTCCGTCGGCGACTCCATATGGACATTATATCGCTAAGATTAAAGCCATAGCTAAGCACAGGTGTGTGTGTGTGTGTGTGTGTGTGTGTGTGTGTGAGTGTGAGTGTAATGAATTGTAGCAGTGATCAGTGGTAGTATAAAGAGATTCCGTTGGTAATGATTAATTAGTGGGTGGTACGTGGGTAATGGATAGGGATATGTGACCTACAAAATAGATAATGCGATTTTTTAACATCTGAGCCGCCGGAGGGTTTAGGTGGTGAAGTTTTCTTTTCCCACATGCATTTGTTAAAAGAGTTAGAGAATATTTAACGTTATGTAAGGCAAAGCTAATATAAAATATTTTAGGAATAACTATAAGGGCTAAATTGTAACCAACCCCAAGACTAATGGTCTCATTACCATTATCTTTTGGCAAAAGATTCTATGCTAATGGTGTATGAACAAATTGTTATATTTAATTTGGTTTATATATTAATTTAAATTAATATTGATTAATTATTGTTTGACATGTATTATGATTTACGCATGAGTTTTTTAAAGGTGGAGTTACAAGTGTCACGCGACAGTTGATTATTACTAATTTAAAATTAGAGATGGATTGAATAAATGAAATAATTCATTCAATAACTAGTGGAATGAAATTCACTTTGACAAATTATTCAAAAAAATTGGATACATTAATTTTAGCCTATTATTAACCTTCAACCTATATAGACACGTGTCAACATTTCACATATGTGAGCAGCATCTTTAGAGTCCTTTTGATCATGAAATGCGTTTTTAAAATCCATGCATGATCCGGTCAATTTTCTTGCTCGTCATCTTCTGTATGGTGCTCGTAATATCAATTGTTAAAATGGAATTGAAATTCAAATATTTACCTGTTTTGTGTCATGGAATTAAAATCCAGAGTAAATTTTAGTACTTGCTTTAAATAAATAAGAGATATGCAGATTATGCATGAACAACATATTCCTATTCAAAATCACACAAGAATTCTTATTTGGTGAAATATCTTGCTGCTTATTCCAAATCTAAGATGTTGCCTATGTGACCTCCAATGAATTTACATAACCAGTTTCTCTCTCATTTTTTAAGCTAAAATCACAACTAGAAAATTGATTTACATGGAAAAAAATATTCCATCATTCTTGTCGCATGTGAAAATGCATCATCGCGGCGATCGTCCACCCTCTCCAGAAAAAATAGAAATGTGGTCTATCTGGCACATGTGGAGGGATAAGGAATTCTTGTCTCTTATCAGTAAAAAATTAGAATGGGAGTCGCCACCTAATATTTTGATTACTAGGAACCCTAATTGGTCTCAGATATTGGGTACGGAGACTAGTTGCGTAAAGGGAAGGTATTAGCACCCCAACTACGCCTTACCTAAGGTAGGCTGCATTGTTTTGTTGTCTGATAAAACCTAAAGTCGTGTTGTGATTTCTAATTGTTGGTCTGTCTAAGGTTCAAGACAAGCCTTCATTCAAAAGGAGGTTCTTATCTTAATACGGTAAAACCTAACCGTTCTATTGTCCAAAAAAAAAATTAAATATCCAGATTAAACATTACTTGTAATGTCATACCTTGGATAATAACAGATAAACAAAATAAAATTTTTGTTGTTTTTGAAATTTTGGCCAATGGTCTCTTGACTTTAATAAACTGGTTATTAAAGCCAAAATACATGCTAAAACATTGTTTTTGGGTGCATGGAAAACACAATAAGATTTTTTAGCTTTGAGACACTTGTTCGTATACACAAAAATATTTTTTAATTTTTTTTTTGTATTTTTGGAAGTTTTGATGACAACCGGGTATTTTAATATCGGATTTGTATTTTTACCATGTAAAATACTACCCGATATTAATAAAAATGGCATTGAAAAATACACGGGAAAATTTATAACATTCTAAAACATGCATTTGAATTTTTTTTTTAAATGGGCCGGGTCAGACCTAAATACATGGGCTGGCCCGAACTTGGCCCAATTTGACCCTTTGGTCCTTGGTTTTGAAATTATGCAATTTGACCCTCAATTGGCTGCCTTTTTCACTTTGGTCCTTGGTTTTGAAATTATGCAATTTGACCCTCAATTGATCAATAAACTTCTAATTTCTTCAATTGAGCCCCTGACCGGTTTCAATTCCAGCCCCTTTATTTATGCGCCTTTTTCCATTTTAGTCCTTGGTTTTGGATTTCTTCAATTAAGTCCCTAATTGGCCAGCAAACTTCAATATTTATGCAATTAAGTCTCTGATTTGACCAAATTAACTTGCAAAAATTATAATTTCACCCTAGAACTTTAATTTCTTCTAATTAAAGCCCAAATTAACTCTAAAACCCATTTTTCTTGCAATTAAACCCTCCTTAAATTCAATTAAACCTTCATTAAAATTTAATTGAGTCCATAAACATCTGA